>ERZ772831.1053-NODE-1053-length-27302-cov-13.430873_pt1 | contig 27302 bp, 19 predicted proteins | sample MGYA00580858_ERZ772831 | MGnify/ENA primary metagenome ERZ772831 (study PRJEB29015, sample SAMEA2737694) | human gut metagenome | biome: human gut; feature: human-associated habitat; material: faeces | place: China | collected 2012 ... | reverse complement strand
CCGCAGAGCGCGCCGGAGAGGAGCATCGTGCGCATGATAACCTTCTTGACGTTGATGCCTATGTAGCGCGCGGTGTTTTCACTCTCGCCGACGACGGAGAGCTCATAGCCGTGCTTGCTGTATTTGAGATAGATGTACATGAAAACGGTCAGCGCCGCAACGATAAGTATGTTGAGCAGGTAGTCCTGACCGCCTAGGCTCGGAAGCCAGCCGTTGTGGCTTACGCTGTTGATGACTCCGATGTGACCCGAGCCCTTGGGGTTCGACCACTTGTAGCAGAAGTAAGCGACTATCTGCGTTGCGATGTAGTTCATCATCAGCGTGAAGAGCGTCTCGTTGGTGTTCCACTTCGCCTTGAAGAATGCGGGGATGAAAGCCCATATCGCGCCCGCAACAATGCTCGTTATAATCATAACGGGGAAGAGAAGATAGGACGGGAGCTTGTCGCCGAAGAGGATCATGCACGCCGCCGTCGCGAAGCCGCCCATGAGAGCCTGTCCCTCAGCGCCGATGTTCCAGAATTTCATCTTGAATGCGGGGGTGACTGCGAGCGAAACGCACAGGAGCATTGCAAGATTCTGGAGCAGGCTCCATATACGCCTCGGCGAGCCGACCGCGCCGAAGATTATCGCGGAATAGACCTCCGCGGGGTTCTGTCCGGTGATGACGACGGTTACGACCGCGCAGACGAGCAGCGCAAGCACGACCGCGCCGATTCTGATGAGCCATGCCGCCCATGAGGGAACGGCGCTGCGCTTGACTATGTGGAAAAGAGGCTCGCGCTTCTGTCCGTTTGACTTACTCATGGGTTTCACCTCCGTCGGTTTTGGTCATAAGCAGACCGAGCTCTTCCTTTGTGGAAGTCCTCGCGTCAACGAGTCCGGTTATCTTGCCGGAGTTTATGACGAGGATTCGGTCGCACAGCTCGAGCAGAACGTCAAGATCCTCGCCGACGAAGATAACGGCGACGCCCTTTTCTTTCTGTTCGTTGAGCAGGTTGTATATAAGATAAGATGAGTTGATGTCGAGTCCGCGCACGGGGTAAGCCGCCATAAAGACCGTGGGGGAGGAAGCAATCTCACGGCCGACGAGCACCTTCTGCACGTTGCCGCCGGAGAGACGGCGGACGGGCGTATTCGCGCTCGGGGTTACAACTTCGAGGTCGTTTATAACTTTTTCTGCGAGCGTCTTGGGCTTCTTGCGCTCAAGGAACGCGCCCTTGCCCTTGCGGTAGCTTCGCAGCATCATGTTGTCGATGATATCCATGTTGCCGACGAGTCCCATGCCGAGTCTGTCCTCGGGGACGAACGACAGGCGCACGCCGAGCTCGCGGATCTGCATAGGCGTCTTGTCGCGCAGGTTGTCCTGGCCGCCGGTCTTGGGGTTGTTGTACATGATCTCGCCGCTGTTGAGATGCTGAAGTCCTGCGATGGATTCAAGCAGCTCGCGCTGACCGCTTCCGGCGATGCCCGCGATGCCGAGAATCTCGCCCGAACGCGCGGTGAACGAGATGTCGTCAAGAAGCTTGGCTCCGTCGCGGTTGATGCAGCTGATGTCCTTGACAATGAGCCTGTCCACAGGGTCAACCGGATCGCTGCGGTCGATGTTGAGGCTTATCTTCTTGCCGACCATCATCTCGGTAAGCTCTGATTCGTTCGTCTCTGCGGTGTTGACCGTGCCGATGTATTCGCCCTTTCTGAGAACCGATACGCGGTCGGAGAGAGAGAGCACCTCGTGGAGCTTATGGGTGATGATTATGATAGCCTTGCCGTCGTCGCGCATGCGGCGCAGGATGTCAAAGAGTTTGAGCGTCTCCTGCGGGGTGAGAACGGCGGTGGGCTCGTCAAGAATAAGGATGTCCGCGCCTCTGTAAAGCACCTTGATTATCTCAACGGTCTGCTTCTCCGAGACGGACATTTCGTATATCTTCTTGTTCGGGTCAATGTCGAAGCCGTACTGCTCGCTTATCTTTTTGATGCGCTCGGCGGACTTCTTGACGTTGAATTTGCCCTCGTCAAGTCCGAGAATGATGTTCTCCGTTGCAGAAAACACGTCCACGAGCTTGAAATGCTGATGGACCATGCCTATTTTGTAGTCGAGCGCGTCCTTGGGGGAGCGGATGACTACCTCTTTGCCGTCGATGAAAATCTGACCGTGATCCGGATAGTAGATTCCGGCGATCATGTTCATCAGCGTTGTTTTTCCGGAGCCGTTCTCGCCGAGAATGGAGAGTATCTCACCGCGGTTGACGGTCAGACATACATCCTTGTTGGCGATGATGCTTCCGAAGCTTTTTGAAATATTTTTCAGTTCAATTGCTGCGTTCAAGCCCACTTATCCTCCTATTTTAAATCTCAAAAGCCGATTAAAACAGGAAGGATAATCGGCTTTTCAAACTTAAAAATCTTGTTTTTTGAACTGCTTCAGACGGAGCGGCTTTCGTCGCCCCGTCTGAATGAAAGTTATAGCTTAATTATTTGTTGAGAAGAGTGATGCCGTCGATGTCAACATCGAAGTAAGGAGCAGAACGCTTCTCAGACTCGTGAAAGTAACCGTTGGAAACAACCTCGGTGTCGGGGGTGTAGTTCTCGTCGGTGTCGACGTCAGCCTTGTAGCTGGTGAGAACCTTGCCGCCAACAGTGAAAGTGGAGGTGTCAAAAACATGAAGAGTGCCGGCCTTGAACTGCTCTTCGGCAGCCTTGATAGCCTCGGCGGTGCCGGGAGCTGCGACCTTCTCGTTGATAGCGGTCAGCTCAACAGCGCCCTCGTTGATGCCCTTGCACCAGTCGGTGTCGATCTCTTTGCCGTCTCTGACGCACTCGATCATGTACTTCATGTAGGGAACCCAGTTGATTCTGGACGAAACGATGAAGGTGTTCGGGCAAGCGTCAAGAGTGGAGCCGTTGTAAGAAACGTTGGGGACACCTGCGTTCTCGCAAGCGGTGGGAGCGCCCATGGAGTCAGCGTGCTGGCTGATGAGCTTGCAGCCTCTGCCGATAAGCAGGGTAGCAGCTTCCTTCTCCTTGGCCTCATCATACCAGGAACCGGTGAACTGGACTTCCATGGTAGCCTCTTTGCAGACGGATCTTACGCCGAGGAAGAATGCGGTGTAGCCGGACTTAACCTCTGCATAGGGGAATGCGCCGACATAGCCGATCTTAGCGTCCTTAGCTTCGAACTTGCCTTCCTTGATCATAGCGTTGAGCTTCATACCTGCGGCAATACCTGCAAGGTAACGGCCCTCGTAGATGGAAGCGAAAGCGTTGTGGAAGTTCTTGAGGCCCTTGGTGTGAGCCTGGGTGCCGGTAGCGTGGCAGAACTGAACGTCCGGATACTTCTCGGCAGCCTGGATCATGAAGCTCTCATGGCCGAAGCTGTCAGCGAAAACGATTGAGCAGCCCTGATCAGCAAGGTCAGCTGCTGCATCGTAGCAAGCCTGAGTTTCGCCGATGCCGGTCTTCTTGACTATCTCAACGCCAAGCTCCTTGCAAGCTTCCTCAGCTGCGGTGATGAAGTTCTTGTCATAAGTCGAGTTCTCGTCGTGAAGGAAGATAAAACCAACCTTCATCTTCTTCTCGCCGCCGTCCTTGCTGCTGCAAGCTGCAAAGCTGAAAATGGTGGCGAGCGCAAGAACGATCGCGAGGATTCTTGTGAATTTCTTCATTTTTTGACTTACCTCCAAAAAATTTTTTATATTTATCCCGCAGTCCTGCACGGGAAAAAATAACTCAGTCGTCCTGTTCTTTGAAAGTTATGCTGCCGTTGCCCATCTTCTCGATGATGGCGAGGGATTCGACTCTCGCGCCCTTCTCTTCGAGAACCTTTCTGCCGGGCTGGAAGCCTTTTTCAATGACGATGCCGACGCCCTCAAGTTCGGCACCCGCCTGGTTGATTATATCGATAAGTCCTGAAACGGCGGCGCCGTTTGCAAGGAAATCGTCGATGATGAGTATCTTGTCGTCCTTGTTTATGTAGTCTTTCGACACTGTAACGTTGCTGTCCGTGCCCTTTGTGAACGAGTGAACGACGGAGGCGTAGACATTGCTGCCCACATTTTTGTGCGCGCCCTTTTTGGCAAAAACAACAGGCACAGAGAAATATTGCGCAGTTATGCACGCGATCCCTATGCCCGATGCCTCGATAGTCAGAATTTTATTTATATTACACCCGTCAAAACGGCGCTTGAACTCCTTGCCGATCTCCTGAAGAAGGTGCACGTCGATCTGGTGATTGAGAAACATATCCACCTTGAGAATATCGTCCCCGATCACTTTGCCGTCAGCAATTATGCGCTCCTCAAGCAGCTTCAAATCCTCGTTCCCCCTAAAGAAAAGTTCGGTGAAAATACAATAATAGTATAGGGCTTTTTGGGGGTAAAAGCAAGGAAAAGTTTAAAAATCTGCATTTTATACAAACGCCGTCGGAAAAAATCGGATAAGTGTATGAATATGTCAATTTTGTGTACAAACTGTGTCAGTTTCTGCTGATGTTTCCCGCCGAAACATAACCTGTTGTGTTTTTGAATTCTATGGCATACCACCCGTTGAGTGCGCCGGTTATTTTTACGGCGCGTCCGTTGGGGAGAGTGCCGATAACGGCGGAGGTCGTATTCGGCGCGCGGCGGACGTTCAGAACTCCGCCCTGCGTGCGGACGGTGCCCTCGGCGGGGAATACCGGCGGATGAAACGGCACGCCTAGAAAATCCGCAATGCTTATGACAAGATTTTCCGCTATCGCGTCGATGTTGTCGGCTATCCACCGCGCGTCCTGCTCGTTGTCGTGGTAGGCAAGCTCAAGGTAAACCGCAGGAGCCTTCGAACGCTTAAGCTCAAGCAGTGTTGTTGAGGTGCGCGTGTTCACAAGCTCGGGCTCGGGGTAAATCTCGCGCAGCCCGTTTGCGATTATCTCCGCCGCTCGCTTTCCCTGTGTGCTCGTCGGATAGTAGTAGATGTCCGGTCCGCGCAGAGTGCCCTCATATATGGCGGGCGCGGCGTTTGAGTGCAGGGCGAGATAGAGCCGATAGTTTCCTCTATTTCCGCGTGCAACAGCCGCCGCGGCGTTGCCGTTCGGGTCGTTCCTGCCGTAGCTTATCCCGCTTGAAGAGAGATACGGCTCCATCGCGTCGGCGAGGAGATTCATGTAGTATTTCTCGCTCCCGCCGATTATGTAGGGGTTATAGTCCTGAGTTGAAGGACTGAGATAGACATCGGGCATAAAAATACCTCCGCATATTCATTTACTATAAGAATATGCGAAGGAGTGTCGGTTGGTTAATTGCCTCGCTTGCGCCCAATAATAAAGTCTGATTTTGTAGGGTGCGGCGACCTCGACGCACCGTTGCCGCGCGAGCGGCACAAACTCGAATAGGCTCAATCCAGCATAGGCGAGATATTATTTTGTATTATTGATCGCTTTTGCAAATGCAACGGCTTGATCGACGAGATTATATCTCATTTCATTTGTCATTTTCCATTCCCATTTTGAAGAATTTGAATCAATTGGGTGTATATCAGAAACCATTAGCATAGCGACAGCCTTTAATCCGAGATATTTGGAAACGCTGAAGATTGCCGATGTTTCCATATCTACTCCGACAGCACCTTTATCTCGCCATAACTGTTCTTTACACAACGTCTGACGATATACGGCATCTGTCGAGACAATAGAATGGTTGCGTATGCCAAGCAAAGAGGTGACGGCTTTTTGAAGGTTACCGTCCGGCTTTGAATATTCGATGTCCTCGTAATAATGAAGTGATGTTCCTTCTTCCACAAAAGCCTTTTGCGGAGCGATAATTTCACCGACATGGACGACTTCATCATATGCTCCGCACATTCCGACGGAAATAATATTTCTTACTCCTAATGCGGCGAGAGTTTCGATTGTATCTACTGCTTGCGGAGCACCGCGTCCTCCGTCCGCAAAGCATAGCTGGAATTTCCCAATCTCCCAAATTGGGCAGGAATTAAGAAATCGCGGAAGCGGTTCAGGCAGTTCTGTTGCATTATATTGCGATATGAGGTAATCCGTCGCTTTGCCCATAAAGAATAAAATTGCCGTTTCGGGTAGTTGCAAGTGACACTCGCGATGAGCGCTATGTATTTGATCTTGTGCAGTAATAACTGCTTTTGAGTTGTCTTTGGGCAAGCACCACATAATTGTCCTCCATATTGCAACTAAATCGAATATTCAGCAATGACTATAGCTCATATATCCCGTAGGGACAGCCCTTGCGGCTGTCCGCTATCGGAATCATAGCATATTCAGCAGATTTAGGCAAGTTCGTTATTAAACCGTGTGCCGGAATTACAGGCTTATAGATACCTCAATAAAAAACAGGGGAAACAGATATTATCCGTTTTCCCTGCATGATTTTTATATATCCAGCGCCGACGCGTCCTCGGTTATGTCGCTCTTTGCAAAGCCGTTGCCCTTGTCAAAATAGAACACGCTTCCGCCGTCGTTTCCGCACATGGCGGAGAAATGACCGTCTTTGAATATGAGCGCCGCGCCGTCCTCGGCTCCGATGCCCGAGACGCGGCAGCCTATTACGGCTGTTCCGAAACTCTGCCAGCGTTCGCTGATGAAGTGCGGGCAGTAGCAGTAGGGGAGAAGTCCGATGCAGTCGATGAACATGAAGCTGCCGTTTTCACCGCAGTCGTCATATCCCATGTCGAACCAGCACATTGCGCCGGAGCTGAGCCCCGAAAGGACTTTTCCGCGTTTATAAGCTTCTCTGAGCGCCTCGTCCGCGCCGGTCGCCTTGAATGTGTTTATCATGAACTCGAGGTTTCCGCCGCCGGCGTAGACAATGTCCGTGTTTACGAGCGTATCATATATGTGCTCGCGGGTGTTCGCGGGGTCGGTGAGCTTGAGTGTCTCAACCGTGCATCCGAGCTTTTCGAAGCTCTCCCATATGGGCTCGTCGCCCTCGGTGTCGTCGTGCCCGGCAGTCGGCAGGAACACGACATGAGGATTTTCTTTGCCCGATTCGCGGACTATTCTTTCAAATATCGGCATGACCTCGCCGTCGTCATAACGGCCGCCGCCGAGTGCGATTATCGTTCCCATTCGTCCTCCGTCAGCCGATAACGGCAACATCAAAGCCGTTGTCCTGCGCGTATTTCTCGGCGTCGCTTCCGCTCTCGGTCGAAATCGTGAGCTTGCCGACATCCTTGAATATCTCGCCGCCGAACACGGTGACTCCGGAGTGAATGGTTATCTCGTCGAGCCCGGTGCAGTTGTAGAACGCATATTTGCCGAGCTCTTCCATGCTCTCGGGCAGGACGACTGTTTTGAGCGATTTGCACTCTTCAAATGCGCCCTTTTCGAGCTTTTTGACTCCCTCGCCGATGGTGAGCTTCTCGAGAGAGGAGCAGCGGTAGAATGTGCTCACCGCAATGCTCTCAACCGTGCCGGGAATCGATATCTCGACCGCTCCGGTGCACTTGAGGAACGCGTGGTCGTCAATTTGAGTGACGCCATCGGGGATAATTATCTTCTTTGCGCTGAAGCACTTCGCGAACGCCCAGTCGCCGATGGTCTCAACGCCCTCGGGCAGGACTATTTCGGTCAGCGCGGAGCAGAAGTAGAAAGCCTTTTCGGATATAGTCTTGGGCGCGCCGCTGAAAACAACGGTCGTAAGCTTGCTCTTTCCGGTGTAGGCGTTCTCCTGCGAGCCCTCGAACGCGCTGATGCCGATGTGCTTGATGTTCTTGCCGATGGTTACTTTTTCAAGATTGTCGCAGTACATCGCGGCATAGTTGCCGATTGCCTCGACAGAGTCGGGGAGTATGAGCTCCTTGAGTGTGCTGCTGCTTTTGAGAGCCTTGTTCTCGAGACCGATTACCTTTGCGCCGTCTATCTCCGCGGGAATGGAAACAACGGGGTTGCTCCCTGTGTAGCCCGTGATGCAGGCGGTGTTGTCGGTATATAATGTATAGGTGAAGTCGCCGCTCTTGACGGATTCCGTCTTGACGGTCTTGTCGAGTATATCCTCAACCTTGATGAGCGCCGGGTCGTCGACCGTGACATCGAGGGAGAGGGCGGAGATTATCGCGTTGCCGAGATTGCCGCAGCCTGTGAAAGAGAGGCAGACGACGAGCATCAGCGCAACAACGGCTGCTATTTTACTGAATTTTTTCATCGTCTGTTCCTCACTTTCCGTTCTTCTTTGCCAGACGCTCCTGCTTCCTGCGCTCGAGGTCTGCCTTGCGCTCTTCCTCGAGTCTCTCGATCTCGACTCTGCGCGCCTCGTACTCGGCGTCGGTGTTCGCTTTTGCGTCGGCGTATCTTGCACGTATATCGTCAAGATGCGCATAGTTTTCTTTTTCCGTCAGCTGGCGTCTTGCGTCGAGAAGAGGCTTGACGCTTCTGATGTACTTCGACTTCTCGTTGACGAGCTTCTTGACGGTTCTCTTCTTCTCGAGCTGATGCGCGAAGGTGTCGTCCGGCAGAGCCTCTGCGGCCTTGAACGCATCGTCTGAAGGCTCGACGATATTTTCGGGCGAGCCGTAGAACTTGACCATTGCCTTTCTGGCGTTCTTGAGCGCGCGAGCGCGGGTTATGGCGTCGCTGCGAATCTCGCGCTCCTCGTGAGTGGACTTCGGCAGAGCCTTTGCCTCGATCATGATCTCTTTGTTGTAATCAAAGATTCCGTTGTATCCGGCAGCCTCAAGCGCTCGGGAACGCTCGACCTGCTTCTTGATGCGCAGAGTGTCGTATTTGTTCATCTCGTCGATGATGAAATCGCACACGGAGATGTCCGCATTGAGCTTGTTGAGCTCTCTGTTCTCTTTCTTCGCGGCCTTTATCGCAGCTTTTCTTGCTGCCTTCGCGGCGTCGATGCCCTTGGGCATAGCCTTCGCTGTATTTATCGCGGCTTTTCTCGCCGCCTTCTCGGCGTCGGTGCCCTTGGGCATAGCCTTCGCGGCCTTTATTGCAGCTTTTCTCGCCGCCTTCTCGGCTTTTCTCGCCGCCTTCTCGGCGTCGGTGCTCTTGGGCATGGCCTTTGCCTGATTTATGCGGTCTTTCTTTATGCCGCGGTTCTGAGTGTTGAATTCTTTGTAAGCGGCTTTCAGTCGCTTGATTTCGTTCTTCTTGAACTCTTTTTCCTCGGGCGTTCTCGCGGGCAGTCTCTCTGCCTTCTTGATGTCGTCCTTTGTGGTCATGAGGGTTCTGTCTTTGTAGAGGAGATTTGCTTCGTCGATTATGTCTATGGCTTCAACGATGCTCTCGTCGCGGAGAATACCGTTGCCGTAGTCCTCGAACATCGCGCGTATCTTGAGCACCTTGACTATGCCGCGCTGCTTGGTCTCGGTCAGATCGTAGAAGAGGTAGGGGACGAAGTTGAGCGCCGCGCCGATAACTGCGGCGATGATGAGCACGTCGAACATATCCTCTCTGAACGAAGCGACTTCGAGCACGTCGTAGTTGTCCTCAAGGCCGAGCATCTGATAGATGGTCGGGAGCACCATGCCGGTGAACATTCCGATGAACGAGCCGATTATGCCGACCGCGCCGAACATTCCGTCTATGCGCTCGCCGGTGAAATACTGCTGATAGTCACGCATGTCGGCGTTGATGCCGGGGTTGTAGACTATCGAGAAAGAGTTGATGAATCCGTTGAGATAGTAGAGGATTATAAGCGCGGGAATGTTGTTGTAAAGGGGATAGAGCAGTCCGATGAGCACGACGTTTGTAACATTGCACCAGATAAGCAGATTTCTCTTGCCGAGGACTCTTATCGCTATCGGACAGATGAGCATTGCCCAGAGCGCCGCGTTGCCGATAAGCGTTGTCGCGACTCCGTAAAGACCCATTCTGTCGGGGTAGGCATATATAAATGTCCAGCCGATGATAACGCCGACTGCGCCCTCAAGGAAGCCGAGCCAGCCTGCAAGGGAGGTTATCCAGAAATATTTGTTCTTTGCAACGGCGCGGAATGCATCGGAGAATTTGAACTGGGTAACATGGCTTTCCGCCACGATTATTCTCTCTCTCGTTCCCGCGTATGCCACATAGGACAGAAGAAGTCCGACAACGGCGACGAGGGGATGGATTATACGGTAGGTGGTGATGGAGTTCAGACCGCCGGTGAGTGTCGAGAGCATCGGCACGAAAAGACCCGTGAGGGACGGCGCCATGGAGTAGATGATCGACGAGACCGAAACGATATCGGTACGCTCATGGGAGTTGGGCGATATGACGTTTGCAAGGTCTGTGTATGCCTGCTGGAAGAAAGGATAGAAGCACTGCAGAAGGTTATAGCAGAGGAAAACCGCAATGACTTTCTGCATATACGACATCGTCTCATATGGTAGCCAGACGAACACGACCGCTATAATAACGGTGGGAATACCGGTTATCGCAAGCCAGGGACGGAATTTTCCGGATTTGAAGCGGGCGCTGTCGATTATGTAAGAGCGTCCGATAGTGATTCCGAAGCCAATAATAGTCGATGCGACCGCCATATACTGCAAGTGCATCGGCTTGATGCCTATCGTGTTTCCGACAAGGAAGCTCGTTGCGGAAAGCGCGATGAGCGAGCAGAAGAACATGACGAACTGAACGCCCATTCCTCCGACGCCGTAGGCAATTATCTCTTTGTAGGAGACATATTTGCCCAAGGCGGGTGTTTTCCAGTGCAGTACGACATTGTTCCATGTCGTGCTGACCTTTTCCTTGAGATTACTCTTTCCCATTTCAACACTCCTTCAGGTCCGCGGCGAAGCAGGGAAAATACGCCAGCAGACAGTTGTTTTAGCCCCCCGATATGAAAAAAATTCAATCGGGAAGCATCGACAATTTGCATAAAAGCTCTTATCATTATAGCAAAAATATTAATAGCTTGCAACAGCGTTTTGGACTTAAGTACAATAAAAGCAGAAATTTAATAATTATTTCAGCGTTATCACATTCCTGTTGAATTTTCAGCGGCGAAGTGCTATAATGTCCTCAGAAATTTTTCAGAGGTGAACAGTGTTGAATAAGCCAAAGATAATCGCACACCGCGGTGCTAACCGCTATGCTCCCCAGAACACAATCCCCGCATTTGAAAAAGCAGTCGAGCTCGGGGCGGACGGAACCGAGACCGACGTCCATATCACCAAGGACGGGCATATAGTCATCTGCCATAACGACACCGTTGACGAGATGTCCAACGGCACCGGCGCTATCGGCGACTATATGTTTGATGATATCCGCAAGCTCGATTTCGGCAGCAAGTTCTCAAAGGACTTCGCCGGCGTCACTCTACCCACCGTCGAGGAGTACCTCGAGTGCATGAAGAAGAGCGACAAGCTGAGTGTTATGAATATCGAGATAAAGCCCAACAAGTCCGAGCGCGAAGACATAGTGCGCAAGACGATAGAGGCAGTCAAGGACTACGGACTTTTCGATGAGCTTCTCATTTCGAGCTTCGACTATAAGATGCTTGTTGAGGCGAAGAAGTATGATCCCAAGTGCAAGACGGCGTATCTCTATCCGATTTACGGACAGGTAGTCAGAAGATGGTTCTTCCAGCCTCTGCACCTCGCGAAGAAGATCGGCTGCGACGCACTGCATCCGCATAAGGCGTTTGCGACAAAAGCGCTCGTCCGCCGCGCCCATGCCGCCGGCATTAAGGTCAACGCATGGACCGTCGACGAGGAAAAGGATGTTATCCAGATGCTCGAAAACGGCGTTGACGGTATTATCACAGACCGCCCCGACTACGTGGAGGGTATTGTGGACAGATACCTCGCCGAGCATAAATAAAGCCTGAAATCAAAGTACCGCAGAGCAAAAGCCCTGCGGTATTTTTGCTGTTTGCTGATGCTCAGTTTGTAGGGTGCGGCGACTCGACGCACCGTTGCCGCGACAGCGGCATGAAATCTTCTCAAAGATTTATCCTACCGACCGTAGGGGCGAACTTCGTTCGCCTGCCCTTGAAATCTATATAGTGGATAAAGCTACTGAGGGATTGTTTCGCTGACGCTCAAAGTAATAAGTAAAAGTGAATAGTGAAAAAGTGCGCAGTAGGGATTATCATCCGCCCGCGAAGTTTGCACGATTTTATTGGTGCGAACCTCTTTTGCGCGGCGACTTGATGCATCATTGCCGCATCTACCGCCGAGTTATTTCACATGCCGAGCACTCAACAGCAAAACCGCCGCGGATATCCGCGGCGGCTCGTCTTATCAACTTTTACAGCGCCCTTACGCAGTCTTTGAATATCTCGCCGCGCTGCTGATAGCATTTGAACATATCCCAGCTCGCGCATGCGGGGGAGAGCAGTACGCAGTCGCCGCTCTCTGCGTCGGCGGCCGCTATGCTGACCGCCTCTTCGAGCGTGTCGACGAATTTGTAAGCCTTGAAGCCGGCTCTGTCGCAGGCGGCGGCAATGTCGTGCTTCGTCTTGCCTATGAGCAGAAGCTCCTTGACTCTGCCTTCAAATGTCGCGACCCACTCGTCGTAGCTCGACTTCTTGTCGTAGCCTCCGCCGATGAGGATCGTCGGCGAGGGCATGGCACATACCGCCTTTATTGCCGCGTCGGGGTTCGTGCCCTTTGAGTCGTTGTAGTATTTGACTCCGTTCTTCTCGGTGACGAATTCTATCCTGTGCTCGACCGCCGTGAACTCTTTTATGCCCTGACGGATGGTGTCGAGCGGCACGCCCATAGCATGGGTCATCGCGATAGCCGCCATGATATTCTCGTAGTTGTGCATGCCGACAAGGCTCGTGTCTTTCGTCGTGCAGACGGGCGTTTCAACGCCGTTTTCTTTTATTATCATCGTATCGCCGCGCAGGAACACTCCGCTCTCGAGCTCTTCCGAAGAGCTGAAGAATATTACTTTGCAGCGCGGGGTCTTGCCGAATTCGCGCAGAACCGGGTCGTTGTAGTTGAGCACGCAGAAGTCGTTCCCGTCCTGATTCTTGGTTATCGATTCTTTTATCGCGATGTAGTTTTCGAGCGTCTTGTGCCTGTCGAGATGGTCGGGCGTAATATTGAGAATAGCCGTGACATGCGGCTTGAATGTCACCATCGTTTCAAGCTGGAAGCTGCTTATCTCCGCGACCGTCACGCTGTCCTTGTCGCTCTCGAGCGCGTATCCGGTGTAGGGAATCTCGATGTTGCCGACGAGCAGAGCCTTTTTCGCGTGGCGCTTCATTATGTCATAGGTGAGCGAAGTTGTCGTGGTTTTGCCGTTCGTGCCGGTTATGCCGATAACCGTGCCCTTGTCGTGCCTGTAGGCAAGCTCGACCTCGCCCCAGATCGGTATATTATGCTCTTTGACGGCTTTCATTATCGGCGTTTCAAGCGATACGCCGGGGCTTACTACGCAAATGTCAACGCGCGAAAAATCGAAGCCCGAAAAATCGCCGAGGATAAATTCTATATTATCCCTGCCTATTTTTTCGCACGCCACCGCAGTGTCAAAATTCTCGTTGCCGTCGTAGATTATAAAATCCTCGCCGACTTTGATAAGCAGCTGCGCGGCGTTGATTCCGCTGCGCCCCGCGCCGACTATAAGATATCTGCTCATTGTTGTTACCTCCGAATCAGTTGTCGGTCAGGTCGAAATAGACCTGCTTCATATTTTCTGCGCTCAGCTCGTCTGCGCGCTTCTTTCCGTTTTCCGAAAGACGGGCGCGAAGTTCGCCGTCCGTCAGCAGTGTTTTGAGCGCCTTCGCGTATTCGCGGTGGGCGTCGTTTATGTTGCCGTAGTCAAAGTCCGGGCTCTCGGACATGACAGGGCAGAGGATTCCGCAATCGACTTTTGTCATCTTGTCGCAGTGCGGCAGGAACGGGCGACCGGGCGCGAGAACCTCGGCAGGCCCCGATGTGCAGTCCGTGCTGACCGCCGGAGTGCCGACCGCCAACGCCTCAACAATGACATTCGGGAAGCCTTCGTAATAAGATGTCATCGCAAAAACATCCGCGCGGGATACAAACTTGAACACATTCTTTTGGAATCCCGCAAAGACTATATCGCCTGAATATTCGCTCTTTTTCGCCATCTCGCGAACGGCGTTTTCGTATTCGCCGCGGCACCCGAGGAATATCAGCCCCGCATCGGGGATATCTTTTTTCAGCAACTCAAAGCTTTTTAGCATATCCCACTGGCATTTCTGATCTACGAATCTCGAAGAGAAAGCTATAACTCTGTGCGTGTCATAGAATTCTTTGTATTCTTCGTCAAGTTCTTCTTTTGTGTCCTCGCGGGCTTTTTCGCAGTCGATGATATTATATGCCGTGAAAAGCTTATCTTCATTCCCCGGGAACATCTCTTCGCATTTTTTCTGCATCTCGAGGGCGTTGAAGAGAATATTGCATCCGTGCCGCAGCGCGAATGAATAGAGCTTCGAGCTCTTTATGAGCCGCACATAGTCGCGGCAGGAGATATATTTCACGCACTTCGCGCCCGAGAGCGCGAGAGCTTCGTTCGGCGCGTGGGTGAACGAATACGCAGTGCATATATCATGCTCTTTGACGAATTTTTTTATCGCCGCGGCGCGCTTGAGCATAATAACAGCACGCTGTGCCGTGCCTTTGCCTGCGGGTAATTTTAGATCAACGAATTCGCCCGCGCAGTCGAATCGCTTTTCGCTCGCGTCAAAGACCAGGACATAGACATTGAATTTTTCGCTCAGCAGATGCGACAGCCTGCTCGCAAACCGCTCGCTTCCGCCGCTTCGCAGATCCTGAAGTATTATCGCTACATTTTTCATTTTCAGTTCACTTCTTTGCATATTTTTCGCTCTGGGCTACCGCGAGCCTGTCGCACCGCTCGTTCTCGGGGTGCCCCGCGTGTCCTTTGACCCATATGAACTCATATTCGTGCTTTGAAAGCGCCTTGAGCAGCCGCTCCCACAGCTCGGGATTCAAAACAGGCTTCTTGTCGGATTTTTTCCACCCGTTCCTCTTCCAGTTCCATATCCAGCCTTTTAAAAACGCGTTCGCAACATACTGCGAGTCGGTGTATATTTTTATATCGCAGGGCTCCTTGAGCCTCTCGACCGCGCTTATGACCGCCGTGAGCTCCATGCGGTTGTTCGTCGTGTTCGCGTCGCCGCCGGACATCTCCGCCTCGTGCTCGCCATAGCGCAGAACGGCGCCCCAGCCGCCGGGTCCGGGATTGCCCGAACACGCGCCGTCGGTGAATATCTCAACTTTTTTCAGTTCGCTCATATTTCACTCCGTTGTGTTATTTTAATTAATTCTATCACTAAGTCGGGTCAAAAACAAGGTGATTTTGCCGCCCCGCCGCACATTTATAAATGTGTAAAACTTCGGCTTAAAACCGCTCCCGGCAGGCAATAATAGGAATATCATATCTTCGGAGGGGTCATCATGTACAGCTACGATGCGGACTCGGCGGCTTTTATAAAACGTGCGCAGGGGCTCACTGCGTCCGACTGCGCGAGAGCGGGCGCGGCAGTCGGCGCGGCTTTTGGGCGCGGCAGAGTAGGCGTCGCCTGCCGAAACGACGAGTATTCCCGCGCCTGCGCCGATGCCGTGTGCGCGGGACTGCGTGTTTCCGGCATCAATGCGTGGTCGTTCGGCGCGTCCTTTGAATCCCAGCTATCTTTTTTAGTGCCGTTCTCGTCGCTCAATGCGGGCGTGTTCGTCTGCGCCGGGGAGGGGACGGTCAGCATCTTTGGCGAAAATGGGCTGAGCGTGTCCGCGGCGCTCGGCAGAAAGGCGGCGGATTTCATGGAGACCGATTTGTCTCCCGCGCCGTCGTGCGGGCGACTCTTTGATATGTCCGCCATGGGTATGCTCTACCGCGACGAGCTGATGCACCATGTGCCTTACGGCGTATCCGACTGCGCGATACTCAGCTCGGACCCAATGATATCCGCGCTCATAAACGACTGTATGCGCACCACCTCGAACGAGCGCGCGCTGACCCTCAGAATAAACCGCAGGGGAACGAGCCTTAGCGCATATACTGAAAAGACCGGAGTCGTGCCGTTTGTCAAGCTAATCGCTATCTGCGGAATGTACGAACTCGAGAGCGGGCGGGATATCTCCGTCCCTTATGATTCTCCCGCATTTCTCGATGACCTCGCGCGCAGCTACGGCAGGATGGCTTATCGCTATCTCTCTGCCCCGTCGGACGGCTCGGACAATGTCGCACGCCGTCTCGCAGCGCGCCAGTTCTGGTCGCGCGACGCGCTGTTCACCGCGGCGAAGCTCACCTGTATTTTAGAAGAGAAGAATATGACCTTCCCCGAGCTCTATTCTCTTTTGCCGCCGCTGTTTGTCTACAGCACCACAGCGCAGCTTGAACTGCCGCCCGACTATCTCGACGAGTTCGAGGGCGAGAACTTCTCCTTCGGGCGCGACGGGGCGAACGGCTTCGTGCTTGTCGAAAAGCGCGGAAAAACGCATATTTCACCGCTCGGAAACGGGCGATTCCGCCTGACTGCGCAGAGCTTTGACGAGGAGACCGCGCGCGAGCTCTGCGCCGAAGCGCAGGCGTTCATCTCCTCCGGCGCAAAGTGATTGCAACACCTTTTGTCGATGTGTCTTTTTGTAGGCTGCGCATAATTTTATTGCATCGCGTGTGGCTTAAATTGTATTTACCGATTTGTCCCTATCGGGTGCAACACACTTGACAGTTTTATCCAATCATAGTAAAATTAACAATAGGGATATTTTTGTATTATGACTGCACGCATATGTCTTAACTACCCGAAATTTGTCTTGTATCCATGCTGAAAATATCATCGCGTTTTTAACAGACAAGGCTTTAATTCCCGCACCTTGACCGGTCGGGGTTCTACTTACATCAAAATTTTAACAGAAAAGGAGATTTCTATGCCAAAAGCAAAAGAAACCGGCGCAGCGTCTGCGCCCGCAAAGAAGACTGCGGGCAGGCGCAGCTACCGCAGTTACGGCAAAATTAAGCCCGCACCGGGCAAATCGAAGGCTGAGCCCAAGCCTATAAAAGTGTCGTTTTTAGGCGGCCTGAATGAAGTGGGCAAGAATATGACACTGTTTGAATACGGCGAGGATATGTTCCTTGTCGATTGCGGACTTGCATTCCCGGATCAGGATATGCTCGGAGTCGATCTCGTGCTTCCCGATTTCACCTATGTCGAGCGCAACGCGGACAGAATACGCGGAATAGTCATAACCCACGGTCATGAGGATCATATCGGCGGTCTGCCTTATCTTCTCAAGGTTCTCAATGTGCCCGTCTACGGCACGAAGCTCACTGTCGGTCTCATTCAGGGGAAGCTTCGCGAGCACGGACTGCTCAATTCCGCCACTCTTAACGTCATCAAGCCCGGCGACGTGATAACCCTCGGCGGCTTTACGGTTGAGGCTATCCATGTCAACCATTCCATACCCGACGCACTCGGACTCGCTATCCGCTGCGAGGGCGGCACTATCGTCCACACGGGCGACTTCAAAATCGACACAACGCCTATCGACGGCGGCATGATGGATCTCGGCAGACTCGCCGAGATAGGGCAGGAGGGAGTCCTCTGCCTTATGTCCGACTCCACCAACGCCGAGCGTCCCGGCTTCACCGAGAGCGAGAGAAAGGTCGGCGAATCGTTCGAGACCCTCTTCCGCAAGGCTGGCAACAACCGCATAATAGTTGCAACATTCTCTTCCAATATCCATCGCGTGCAGCAGATAATGAATGTTGCGGCGAGCCTCGGACGCAAGGTCGCGCTCGTCGGCAGAAGCCTCGAAAATGTCGTGAGCATCTCGGCGGAGCTCGGCTATCTCAATATACCCGAGGGGATAGTTATCGATATCAATATGATAAACCGCTATCCCGCCGATAAGCTCGTTATCATCACCACGGGCAGCCAGGGCGAGCCTATGAGCGCCCTGACCCGCATGGCGTTCTCGGATCACCGTAAGGTCGAGATTCATCCAAACGATTATGTTATAATTTCCGCAACTCCGATTCCCGGCAACGAAAAGACCGTCAGCCGTGTCGTCAACGAGCTGATGAAGCTCGGCGCGGATGTCGTATATGAGAAGATGTACGAAGTCCATGTCTCCGGCCACGCCTGCCAGGAGGAGCTGAAAATGATAATGGGCATCGTCAAACCGAAATATTTCATTCCGGTTCACGGCGAGCTCAAGCACCTCAGAAAACACGCGGGTCTCGCGCTGAGTATGGGTATCCCTAAGGAGAATATACTCATCGCCGATAACGGCAGAGTCGCCGAGATCAGCAAAAAGGCGCTCAGATGTACGTCAACCGTGCCCGCAGGCAGAGTGTTTGTCGACGGTTACGGCGTCGGCGATGTCGGCTCGGTCGTGCTTCGAGACAGAAAGCATCTCGCGCAGGACGGTCTCGTTATCGTCGCCGTCTGCATTGACCGCGAGAGTGGCATGATAGTTTCCGGTCCCGATGTCGTGACGAGAGGTTTCGTCTATGTCAAGGAGTCCGAGGAGCTGATAAACGCCGCGCGTGAAGTCGCCGTTGAGGCTATCGAAGCCCAGACGGACGGCGGATATTTCGATTGGAACAGCATCAAGGCAAGCCTCAGGGACGAGATATCTCACCTGATGTATGAGCGCACCAAGCGCAGCCCGATGATTCTTCCCGTTATTATGGAGGTCTGATGAATGAGTTTTAAGGATTTCCTGCGAGAGCTCGCAGTGGAAATAGCTGCCTTTGTTGCGGCGGCTGCGTTCATTGTTGTTGTCGCTGTCCGCTACAGCGGGTGGGCGGCGCTTGTGGGTAGTGTCCTTCTCATCGCGTTCTCGGTCTATAAGATTGTCAAGTTCTTTAACATCCGCAACCGTGAACGCCAGCTAAGGGACATGGCGTCGCACAGCCTCGACGCGACCGACGCCGGTTCCGTCAACGATTTTCCCATGCCTATGCTCGTGTGCGATGGCGACGGGATAATCGAGCTTTTCAACAGAAGCTTTTTCCATACTTTTATGGATGAGTCGGTCATCGACCGCAAGCTTGCCCAGCCGTTTATCGGCGGCTGCGATCCCGAGCAGGCGGAGTCGAACGGCGCAGCCATAGTCAAAATCAAAGATTCCTATTATATAGTCACCCCGTCCTCGTTCGAGTTCAAGGGCGGGAAAGAATATGTTTTCTATTTCACCGATGTAAGCGAGATGAAGCGCGCTCAGCTCGCTTACATAAAGAACAGACCCATCATAATGCTTCTGCAGACCGACGATATCGCGGATATCAAGGCGGACTACAGGGACAGCGAGCGCGCGGCGATACGCGGCGGAGTCGAAGAGGTGATAGAGAACTGGACGGGGCAGTATGACTGCATCATGCGCAAAATCTCCGAGGAGCGGTTCATGATAATCGCCCAGAGCGATGTGCTCGAGAAGATGCGCGCCGACCGTTTCAGCGTTCTCGACAAGATACGCGAGTATAAATATAAAGAAAGAGTGCTCGGTCTGACCCTCTCAATAGGCGTCGGCACGGGTGTCGCCATAACCGATTGCGAAAAGTCCGCAGAGCAGGCGCTCGATATGGCGCTCGGACGCGGCGGAGATCAGGCGGCGGTCAAGACGAAGGACGAGTATGAGTTCTTCGGCGGCGTTTCCAAGAGCGTCGAAAAGGTCACAAAATTCCAGACCCGCGTCGCGGCTTCGTCTCTTTCGAGCCTTATCAGCGCGAGCGATCGCGTGATGATAATGGGTCATTCGTTCCCGGATATGGACGCTTTCGGCGCGGCAGTCGGCGTGTCGTCGATAACTCGCGCCCTCGGCATCGACGCGTATATCGCCCTCGATGAAAACCGCAGCTTTGCCGGCGCCGCTGTCGATATGCTCCGAGCTGACGGCTGGGACGGCAAGATAATCGATGTCAACGAAGCCCTCGCGCTCATGACGAGAAAGACCCTGCTCGTCGTTGTCGATACCCATAAGAGCAGCTTTGTCGATTTCCCGACTCTCTATGAAAAGGCGTCCGCCACGGTCGTTATCGACCATCACAGAAAGTCGGTCGATCATATCAAAGACGCGCTCATTTTCTTCCATGACCCCAACGCCTCGTCGACCTGCGAAATGGTCACGGAGCTCATGCGCTATATAACCCCCGCGCCGACACTTTCTCCCGTTGAGGCTCAGGCGATGCTCGCGGGCATAATGCTCGACACAAAGGAGTTCGTCCTCTCAACCGGTGTGCGCACCTTCGAAGCGGCGGCTTTCCTCAAGGGCAAGGGCGCAGATACCGTCGCGGTAAAGCGCCTGTTCTCGAATTCGATCGAGAGCAACCGTAAGCGCAGCGAGATAATCTCCGCCGCGCATATCTACAGGGGCTGTGCCATAGCCTGCACCGCACCCGGCATGGAGAACGCGAGACTGCTCAGCGCCCAGGCGGCGGACGAACTGCTTGAAGTCAGCGGCGTAAAAGCCTCGTTTGTTATCTTCGACAGCGGAAAGGACAGCGTCAATATCTCGGCGCGTTCCTACGGCGATCTGAATGTCCAGATAATCATGGAATATCTCGGCGGCGGCGGCCACCGCACCATGGCGGCGGCTCAGCTCACCGGCGTGAATATGGAGGAGGCAAAGTCGAAGCTCTGCGAAGCGATCGACGCCAAATACCCCCGCACCGACGGCGAAGAGCCAACCCAGATTTCGTGATATTCCTTAAATTAACGCGAATTTATCGGCGTGCGGCTTGTAGGGTGCGGCGACCCCGACGCACCGATGCCGCCTGAGCGACATGAAATTTCGCACGAGCCAATCACAATATGCTGCAATTCGCCACAAAATCACACCCGTAAATAACCCGAAAGGAATTGATATAAATGAAAGTTATTCTCACTCAGGATGTAAAAAGCCTCGGCAAGAAGGGCGAGCTCGTCAACGCTTCCGACGGCTACGCGAGAAACTTCCTCTTCCCGAGAAAGCTCGCCGTTGAAGCAAACGCTCAGGCGATGAACGAGCTGAAAAACCGCGAGTCCGCGGAGAAGTACAGGCTCGAAACCGAGCTCAAGAACGCCAAGGAAGTTGCCGCGAAGATAAACGGCAAGACCGTCAAACTCACCGCCAAAGCGGGTCAGGGCGGGAAAATTTTCGGCTCCGTCACCGCAAAGGAAGTCGCCGAGTCGATAAGCCGCCAGTTCGGCGTCTCGGTTGACAAGAGAAAGGTGTCCATGGAGGATATCAAGTCTTTCGGCACATTCAGCGCCGAAGTGAAGGTATATAACGGCGTCAACGCAACCGTCTATGTCAGCGTGGGCGAGGAATAATTGCTGAAAACCGGAGGATCTAACAAAAGTGGATGTGAATAACCTAACCCTGCCCGAGGGGTATCAGATGCCCTTCAGCCTTGAGGCGGAGCAGGCGGTGCTCGGATGCGTGCTGATGGATCCGAACTGTATGCCGCAGGTGCTGATCTATCTTCGCCCGGAGTATTTCTATCTCCCGCAGCACAAAGAGATTTTCTCCGTCATGGTGAGTCTCGATGCGCTCGGCAACAAGATCGATCCGCTCATTATTCTCGAAACGCTCAAGAATAACGGAACATATGACGAGGCGGCAGGCAAGAACTATCTGTTCCAGCTCGCTCAGAGCGTGCCGACCACTTCAAATGTCGAGTCATATGCAAAAATAGTGCGCGAAAAATATTTCATGCGCACCCTCATCACCGTCTCGCAGGAGACTATCGACAACGCCGTCGCCCAGACCGACAGCGCGGATATGCTTCTCGACGCGGCGGAGCAGAGGATATACGATATCCGCCAGGGCAAGACGAGCACAGGCCCGTCGAAGCTCAGCGATATAATAGTCAATCAGGTCTATGATACCCTGCAAAAATTGAGCTCCGAGGGCGCGGAAGCGTTCAAGGGAATCTCAACGGGCTACAGGGATCTTGACGATGTTATCGCCGGACTCAACAAATCCGACCTTATACTTATCGGCGCGCGCCCTGCAATGGGAAAGACAAGCTTTGCCTTGAATATTGCGAGAAACGTCGCTGTCAAGGCTAAGAAGAAAATACTCTTCTTCTCGCTCGAAATGACGAAAGAGCAGCTTGCGCAGAGAGTGCTCTCCACCGAAGCGCGCGTGCTCAGCACAAAGATGAGAACAGGTCAGCTCGATACCGATGACTGGACCCGCCTCGGACTTGCTACCGCTTCGCTCAACGACTGCGAGCTGTATTTTGACGATACGAGCACGATAACCGTCGCCGAGATGAAAGCGCGCGCACGCAGACTCAAGAATGTCGATTGTATTATTATAGATTACCTCGGACTTATTCGCTCCGGCACAAAGGTCGAAAGCCGCGTGCAGGAGGTTACTGAGATAACCCGAAGCCTCAAGCTCATGGCGAAGGATCTGAATATCCCCGTCATCTGCTGCGCCCAGCTCTCCAGAGGCACCGAGGGCAGAGGAAAGTCCCACCGCCCTCAGCTGTCCGATCTGCGTGAATCGGGCTCTATTGAGCAGGATGCGGATATAGTCCTCATGCTCTACCGTGAGGAATATTACAAGAACGAAAAAGACGACCCGGACGGCGACGATGAGCCCGCGCCCACCGCGCCCGTTGCCAACGAGGTCGAGGTCATTGTTGCCAAGAACAGACACGGTCCGACAAAGACCGTCGATTTCATCTGGGATGCGGATCACACTCTGTTCATGGGCGTGGAGAAGATTCAGAATGCTTGATAAAGCGCTCAGCGCCGTGGAAAAATATAATATGCTCAGCCCGGGAGCTGCGGTCATAGCCGCAGTCTCGGGCGGTGCCGATTCAATGGCAATGCTGCTCTTTCTTATGAAAATAAGCGAGCGGTATTCGCTGTCCCTGACCGTCGCCCATGTCAACCACGGGCTGCGCGGTGAGGAGGCGCGGCGCGACGAGGAATATGTGCGCTCCTTCTGCGAAAAGAACTCTCTTCGTTTTGAAGTCCTGCATGCCGATGTCGCAGCACTTGCAAAACAGAGTGGGGAGACCTGCGAAGAGTGCGGGCGAAGAGTGCGCTATGAGTTCTTTGAATCGATAGACAAAAACGCGAAGATCGCAACCGCCCATACCGCGAGCGACAACGCCGAAACGATGCTCTTCAATCTCGCACGCGGCTCGTCGCTGAAAGGTCTGTGCGGCATACCGCCCGTTCGCGGGAATATTATAAGACCGCTGATATTCTGCACGAGAGAGGATATAGAAGTGTTCTGCCGCGAAAATTCTCTCGATTTTGTGACGGACAGCACCAATCTGACTCTCGATTACAGCCGCAATAAAATTCGCCATATCGCAGTCCCGGCGCTCAAGGAGATAAACTCCGCTTTTGAAGAGAACGCCTCGCATTTTTCTCAGAATGCAGCACTTGATGAGGATTTTCTTGAGGGCGAAACGAAGTCGCTTCTGGCGTCCGCCAAAAAAGACGGCGGGCTCTCATGCGAAGCTCTGCTTTCGGCTCATCCGGCGATACGCCGCCGCGCTCTGCTCGGCGCTATTAAAAATGTATGCCCGAAGTCGGCGGACTTCAAGACTGTAAACGTCGTTGAAAATATTCTCCAAGGCGGCGGAAAAATTCAGCTGTCGCCAGATATTTTTGCCGTCTCGGACGGCGATATTATTCGCTTCAAAACTCCAGCGAAGATAAGCGAAGAGTGGTCCGAAGATATCAAGCCCGAGTGCATAAACGGCTCTGTATGCCATAACGGGCGCGTTTCAATTTGTCGGGTTAACAAAAAAGTTTTCTTTGATACACAAAAAATTCACAAAGATATGTTGGATTATTGCATTGATTGTGATAGAATAAATGGAAAAGTTCAAGTCGGGAGCCGCCGCGCGGGCGATAAACTGACCCTTGCAAAGCGCGGATGCACAAAAAGCCTGAAAAAACTTTTCAATGAGGCACATGTCCCGCCGGAGAGCCGCTGCGATGTCGCAGTGCTGCGCGACGAGTCGGGTGTGCTGTGGGTTGAGGGATTCGGCGCGGACAGACGATGCCGCGTCGGAAAAAACACTGAAAATGTGCTTATAATACGGAGGGAAAAGCAATGATAGAGGATATAGAGAGAGTATTGCTCAGCGAAGAGCAGATACATGAGATAGTCTCTCGCCTCGGCAGGCAGATAAGCGAGGACTACAAGGACAAAAAGCTGCTCATGGTCAGCGTCCTTAAAGGCTCGGTCGTTTTCATGGCGGATCTCATGAGAGCGATAACGATACCCTGTGAGATAGACTTTATGGCGGTTTCGAGCTACGGCTCGGGAACCGAAAGCTCCGGCGAGGTCAAGATAATCAAAGACCTTGACAGACCTATAGAGGGCTACGATCTGCTTCTGGTCGAGGATATCCTCGATTCCGGCAAGACCCTCCATTACATATCCGAGATGCTCAGAGCGCGCAGACCCGCGAGCATAAAGATATGCACTTTCCTCGATAAACCCGAGCGCCGCATGATAAAGGATCTCAAGGCGGACTATGCGGGAACGGAAGTGCCCGACGAGTTCGTTGTCGGCTACGGTCTCGACTATGCCGAGAAGTACCGCAACGTGCCTTTCCTCGGCGTGCTCAGCCGTTCGGTCTATGAGAAGTAAGAGCGGCTCATTCAAGAAAACTTCGGCAGTCATAGGAGTGATTTGACGTTTGAAAAATAACAAGAAAGACATCAACAGCGGCGCAAGAAAAGCGCTGGCATGGATACCGTATATTCTTATACCCGTCCTTATAATCTCCGGTGTTTCCCTCTATGCAAGGCAGCAGAAGAAGGAAAAGCTTGAGTATTATCAGGTCGTGCAGTATTTTGACGACAAGAAGGTCACGGAATACGATCTGAATATGTCGAGCGGCGCGCTTGAATTCAAGCTCAAGGGCGACAACAAGGTGTATACCTACACCGTCCCGAACGTCAGTATGTTCCAGGAGGACATACACAACGGCGTTATCGCATATAACAGAGCGCATCCGGACGCCCCGATAAAGGCGCAGTACGAGACCGGCTCGACCGGCGCACTGCTTCTCAATATCGTCCCGACGCTTCTCATGCTCGTCATTCTCGGCGTGCTTCTGTTCTATATGTTCCGCAAGATGAACAACGCCATGAACAACGAGAACAACCGCACCCTTTCGTTCGGCAAGGCGCGTGTCAAGCGGGCGAAGGACGAGAGCCGCAAAACGACATTTGACGATGTCGCGGGCGCTGACGAAGAAAAAGAGGAGCTCAGCGAGATAGTCGATTTCCTCAAAGATCCCTCGCATTTCAACAAGCTCGGCGCGAGAATACCACGCGGCGTTCTGCTCGTCGGCCCTCCCGGTACAGGTAAAACATTGCTTGCAAGGGCTGTCGCGGGCGAAGCTAACGTGCCTTTCTTCTCGATTTCCGGCTCGGATTTCGTCGAGATGTATGTCGGCGTCGGCGCTTCCCGTGTGCGCGACCTTTTCAATGAAGCGAAGAAAAATTCACCTTCGATAATCTTTATCGATGAGATAGACGCCGTCGGACGCCACAGAGGCGCAGGCATGGGCGGCGGACATGACGAGCGCGAGCAGACTTTGAACCAGCTGCTCGTCGAGATGGATGGCTTCGGCGCAAACGAGGGCGTTATAATCATCGCGGCGACTAACCGCCCCGATATCCTCGACCCCGCGCTTCTGCGTCCCGGCAGATTTGACCGCCAGGTAACAGTCGGCTATCCCGACCTCAAAGGACGCGAGGCTATCCTCAAAGTCCACGCCAAGGGCAAGCCCCTCGGCCCCGATGTCGATCTTTCGACTATTGCAAAGACAACTATAGGCTTCACCGGCGCAGACCTCGAGAATCTGCTCAACGAAGCGGCTCTTCTCGCCGCGCGCCGCGATAAAAAAGCCATCACCATGACCGAGATAGAAGAGGCGATGATAAAGGTCGTCGCGGGCACCGAGAAGAAGAGCCATAAGATGACCGACAAGGAGAAGCGCCTGACCGCCTATCACGAGGCAGGCCACGCAGTCTCCGCCTATTATCTCGAATATAACGACCCGGTTCATCAGGTCTCGATTGTCCCGAGAGGTCAGATGGGCGGATACACAATGTATCTCCCGACCGAGGATAAGAGCTATCATTCAAAGAACGAGATGCTCGATAATCTTGTCAGCCTGCTCGGCGGCAGAGTTGCCGAAGCGCTGATAATCGGCGATGTCTCGACCGGCGCGTCGAACGATATCGAGCGCGCCACGGATATCGCACGCAAGATGGTCACGAAGTACGGCATGAGCGAGAAGCTCGGCCCGATAACCTTCGGCTCGGGCAACGACGAAGTGTTCCTCGGCAGAGATTATTCTCACCTGAAGAACTATTCCGAGGAGACCGCCGCAGAGATCGATGAGGAAATCAACCGCATTATCACCACGGCTTACGGCAGAACCGAGGATATCCTCAAAGAGCATATCGACAGGCTCCACGCAGTCGCAGACGCGCTTATTGAGCGCGAGAAGATAAGCGGCGAGGAGTTTGAGACGATAATGCACGGCGGCACTCTTGATCCGCTCAGTGCACAGAGTGATGACAGCAAACCTGCTGAAGTGCCGGAGCAGTCCGACGCTCAGAACAATGAGGAGGCAGACGGAAATGAGAAAGAATCTGAGTAAGATGTTTTTCGGAATAGCGGTCGTTGCCGCGGGAATCATATTCCTCGGCTCCGCGTTCGGCTTCTGGGAGATAGGCGAGTTGAGCGGCTGGTGGACTGTGTTCATTATTGTCCCCGCTATCGGCAGCATGATAGCCTCGGGTCTTGACCTGCTCAATGTCGCGGCTTTCGCGGTCGGCGTGTGGCTGCTGATCAAGTGCAACCCCCAGTGGGTACCCGCAGAGCGCATGAACCATTTCGCTATCGCTATCGCGCTTGTCACGGTCGGCTTCTGGCTGATATTCAGCACTGTCAAAACAAAGAAGCTTAAAAAGCATCTCGATGACAACAGCGGACCCATTTCGCAGGAGAGCAAGCCCACTTATACAGCGGTCTGCTCGGGCGGCGTTTATAAGAACACGACCGGCAACCTGCTCGGCGCTCATTGCTTCGCAATCCTCGGCGGTCTTGAAGTTGACCTGAGCGAGGCGCAGATAAACGAAGAGATAACCATAAGCGTCACCTCGATTCTCGGCGGAGTCGATATCTATCTGCCCGAGAATGTCAGAGTTGAGTGCTCGGACGGCGCGAGCCTGCTCGGCGGCATCGACAACAAGATGCCCGCGAACAACGACCTGTCTCAGCCGCTCGTCCATATCAAGCATTTCAATGTCCTCGGCGGCACTGATGTTATGACAAGAGTCCATAAAAACGCATAAATGATTTCGCGCCCGGATAATTTACTGATGTGTGATAAAGAAGTAATAGAAGTGTAAAAAATTTTGCCGTTCCTATCCG
>ERZ772831.1046-NODE-1046-length-27366-cov-8.965362_pt1 | contig 27366 bp, 24 predicted proteins | sample MGYA00580858_ERZ772831 | MGnify/ENA primary metagenome ERZ772831 (study PRJEB29015, sample SAMEA2737694) | human gut metagenome | biome: human gut; feature: human-associated habitat; material: faeces | place: China | collected 2012 ... | reverse complement strand
TGAACCGTATCAGAGCGTTGCCCCAAAACCTTGCACTTGGAATGAAAACTCACAATCTCGAAAAGAACACCATCGGAATGGGGAACGATCTTCGGTGACGCTACTGCCGCATCGGCAGCACTGGACAGATTGATTCATCATTGCACGCCTGTGGCCATAATGGGCGACAGCTACCGCGCCCGGAAGAATAAACTCAAAAGGGCCATGAAGGTTTAAAAACAGACCTTAAGGGCTTTTAAGCCCGTAAAGGGTGGGGCTTCACGACATCACGGAGCCTGCTGCTCAGAAGGACGGGAGGAGCTCCCCCTGCGCTCTTTTGTGCCAGTCAGACTGACTGAGGTGGGGCCACTAAACGATCGTTTAGTGGGTCCATTGAGCGCTCGCTTGACAGATGGAAAAAAATCTCTGATTATGCTAAAGATGCTATGCAATATGCAAAAAATACATTCCCTCCTTTCAGCGTTGCGCGGGATCTTGCACTTTGCTAATGCTCATTCTTCAGCAAAAAAACGTCCGCTTTACGGACGCCACAGGGAGTATTGTGGATGACCAGATATCTCACCGCCCTAACCATAGCCGTGGTTCTGGCTCTTTCCCTCTCGGGATGCGGGGACGGAAAGGAGGGGGGACAGGCAGTCCGTCCCGTCCGCTCTATCGTCATCGAACCAGGGCCGGCTGCCATGAAGGAGATTTTCACCGGGCAGATTGACGCACACAATTACGTCAGCGTTTCCTTCCGCATAGCGGGTAAAATCCGGGAACGCTTTGTATCCGCCGGCGACCGGGTGAAGGCCGGACAGCTTCTGGCCCGCCTCGACGACGCCGTCCAGAAGGATAGCCTCACAAGCGCCCAGGCACAGGTTCTGGCCTCAAAGGCGGCACTGGAGCAGGCATCAAAACTGGCAGGCCGCGCCGAATCCCTCATCGGCGAGCGCGCGGTGTCCCAGAACCAGTATGACACAGCGATCCGCTCCCGCAAGGAAGCCACTGAAAATCTCAGGGCCAGCCAGGCCAGTGCGCATTCAGCCGCCGAGCAGCTGAGCTATACCGTCCTGAAAGCGCCTGTCAACGGTGTCATCACGAACCGTCTCGCCGAAAGCGGCGAAAACGTCGCAGCCGGACAGGCCATCTTCCGCATCGCCCAGGACTCCGGTTTTGATGCGGTTTTCGACATGCCGACGGAAATGATCCGCTGGGGACTGGCGAATGGCAGCCGCATAAAAGTCTGTCTGGACAGCGACAGGAATGTCTGCGCCACGGGCACGGTCTATGAAGTGTCCCCCGAAGCCTCGGATACCACCAGAACGCATCTCACCAAAGCCTTCATCGCCGACTGTCCCGCGTCCATGCTCCTTGGATCCACTGTCACGGGAGAAATCATCGAGGACAGGCAGAACGTTATCGTCATCCCGAAAACCGCCCTCACCAGCCATAACGACAGGGCCGCTGTCTGGGTCATCGGGCAGGACAGCACAGTTTCCTACCGTGCCATAGACATCGACCGGTACACGAAAGACAGCGTGTACGTGAAAAGCGGCCTCTCGAAGGGAGACCGCGTCGTGACTGCGGGTGTCCAGGTTCTTCTTGAAGGGCAGAAAGTGAAGGAAGCGGCCAATGGCGCAGATTAATCTTTCCGCGTGGGCCATACGCCACAGCACGCTCATGCACTTTTTCATGCTCCTCGTGGCCCTGGCGGGCGTGCATGCGTACTTCGCGCTCGGGCAGGACGAAGATCCTCCCTTTACGGTCAGGACCATGGTCGTGCGCGCCTACCTCCCCGGTGCCACCATTGACGAAACCATGCGCGAGCTCACGGACCGCATTGAGAAGAAACTCGAGGAAACCCCGTACCTCGACTATCTGAAAAGCTATACCACACCCGGCGAAGCGACAATTTTCGTCAACCTTCTGTCCGGCACACCCCAGTCCGAAGTGCCTGAGTGCTGGTACCAGGTCAGAAAAAAAGTCGGGGACATCTCCTACACACTCCCGTCCGAAACGGTCGGCCCCTACTTCGATGATGAGTTCGGGGACACGTATGGCATCATTTACGCCTTCACGGCTGACGGATTCACGCACAGGGAACTCAAGGACTATGTGGAAGAAATCCGCAAAAAGCTCCTGAGTCTCCAGTACGTCGGCAAGATCACGACCATCGGCGAACAGGACGAAAAATATTACGTGGAGTTCTCTCCTCACCGCCTCGCAAAGCTCGGGATCTCCCAGAACGCTGTCATTTCCGCCATCCAGCAGCAGAACGCCCTGACGCCTTCCGGCACAGTGGACACGGACAGCGATAAAATCGCCATTGAATCCTCCGGCCGGTTCCATTCTGAATCGGATATCGCCAACGTTACTCTTTACGCGGGATCCCAGAAAATCCGGCTCGGCGACGTGGCCACGGTGACCCACGGCTACGCCGATCCTCCCACGCCGCATTTCCGCTGCAACGGAAAGGACGCCATCGGCCTCGCTATCAACATGAGCAAGGGCGGCAACGTACTGAAGCTTAAGGAAAACGTTGAAAACGCGATGGCCCGAATCCTGACCGATCTCCCCGTGGGCATTGAGACCACCCTCGTGGCCAACCAGCCCGCCGTGGTGCACGACTCGGTCAACGAATTCACGGAAGCCCTTTTCGAAGCCGTCGCCATCGTCCTGGGCGTCAGCTTCCTGAGCCTCGGTCTGCGCGCAGGCACCGTCGTGGCCTGCTCGATCCCCCTGGTGCTCGCCTTCGTTTTTCTCGGCATGCAGATTTTCGACATCGATCTGCAGCGTGTCTCGCTGGGTGCGCTCATCATTTCCCTTGGCCTGCTCGTGGACGATGCCATGATCACCATTGAGAGCATGGTCAGCCGTCTCGAACTCGGCTGGGACAAGATGAGAGCGGCCACCTACGCCTATACCACAACGGCCTTTCCCATGCTGACCGGCACGCTGGTCACCATTCTGGGCTTTGTGCCCATAGGCCTTGCCAAAAGTATGGCCGGCGAATACTGCTTCACCCTCTTCGCCATAGTAGGCATGGCCCTCGTCGTGTCCTGGTTCGTGGCCGTTTTGTTCGCTCCTGTCATCGCCATGAGCGTGCTCCCGGACCACATTTCCCACGCCAAGACGGACGCTTCCCGCTTCGCCGGGATCTTCCACAAATGTCTTGTCTGGTGCATGCACCATCCAAAGACAACTGTCATCGTGACCCTGGCTGCCTTCATCCTTTCCATTGAAGGAATGAAACACGTTCCCCAGCAGTTCTTTCCCCATTCCACGCGACCGGAAGTTCTCGTGGACATGACCCTGCCTCAGAATTCCTCCATCGAAGCCACGGACGAAGTGTCCAGGCGCATCGACGATGTGCTCTCAAAAGACAACGACGTGGATCACTGGACAAGCTACGTGGGGCGAGGCGCCATCCGCTTCTATCTGCCCCTCGATGAACAGCTGGAGAATGACTTCTTCGCGCAGAGCGTTATCGTGACGAAAGGTGACGAGGAAAGGGAACGCGTGATCCAAAAAATTCAGAACATTCTGGATAACGAGTATCCCCAGCTCACAGGCCGTGCCTACGCCATGGAACTGGGACCGCCTGTCGGCTGGCCCGTGCAGTTCCGTGTTTCCGGACCGGATCAGGAGAAGGTCCAGGAATACGCACACCAGGTCGCGGGCATCATGGCGGCTTCCCCGGATCTCGAGAAAATCAACTTTAACTGGGCTGAAAAACAGCGCAAGCTGAAGATTGAGGTCCGTCAGTCCGAGGCACGCCGCCTCGGCCTCTCGAGTTCTGCCATAGCGAAAGCGCTCTACGCTTCCGTGAGCGGCGCAACGGTAACGCAGGTACGAGACGACATTTATCTCATCGATGTCATCCTGAGGGCCCGCAAGGAAGACCGCACGAGCATCGAGCAGATCAGGAATCTCGACGTACAGCTGCCGAACGGCAGTTCCGTCCCCCTGAGCGTACTCGCCGATGTGACGTACACCCAGGATTATCCCCTGATCTGGCGCCGCGACCGTCAGCCGACAGTCACGGTCCAGGCTCAGGCCGTAAGCGGTAAAATGCCTGAAACCGTTGCGCTGGGACTCATGGGAAAAATGGAAGAGCTGGAAAAGACCATGCCTCCGGGCTACGGCATCACAATCGGAGGTCCCGTGGAGGAAAGCAACAAATCCACGGCCTCGGTTGTCGCCGTCCTGCCCATGATGTGCCTTCTCATGCTGACCGTGCTCATGATCCAGCTGCAGAACTTCGTGCATCTCGGCCTCGTCATCTGCGTGGCGCCCTTCGGCCTCATCGGCGTCGTTCTCGCCCTGGGGCTCACAGGCAATCCCATGGGCTTCGTCGCCCTCGTCGGTATTGTGGCCCTCGTCGGCATGATCATCCGCAACTCGGTCATTCTCGTGCATCAGATCGGTGTGGAAAAGAAACCCGGCGTTTCGGACTGGGACGCTCTCATGGCAGCCGCGACCATACGGTTCAGGCCCATCATGCTCACGGCCGTGGCGGCCATTCTTGGCATGCTCCCCATCGCGCCCACTGTGTTCTGGGGCCCCATGGCCAATTCCATCATGGGCGGCCTGGCCGTGGCGACAGCGCTCACCCTGCTTTTCCTGCCGGCCCTCTACGTCCTGATCTACAGGCTTAAGGATCCCGGTCCCCGGCCGGCTCCCGCAGGGGAGGCCGCCGCACCACAGGACTCCGGAAGCGGAGACAGCGGGAACAGGGAATCCGTGCCGGACGATAAGCCGGACGCGGACAGGACTCCGGAAAGAACAGAAGCCCCGGAAGCAGAACAGGGAGAGGAGAAACGCGCCTCCCGGACAACATAGACAGAAAAAGGCCCGCGGCAGAAGCTGCGGGCCTTTTTCTGTTCTCCCGGTCAGAGGTACTCCGGGACAGAATCCGGAGCCTATCTCGGAGCCGGACCGTATTCGTTTTCCCCGGGGTCACCGGGACGGGTGGCCCAGTAGACGGCAAGCAGATTCAGCACGGGGACGCAGAAAACGATGCCCCTCATGGCTGATCCGCCTATGTCATGCATGCGCCTCACGAAGGAGCTGAAACACGGCAGAGCCACGGCGATGAAGAAAAGCGCCTGAAAGACGGGTCCAAACCCCTCAAGGCGCGGAGGAAGAAGCAGCGTGACGATGTAGAGAACAAGGCTCACTGCCGCGATGAAAAGCTGAAAATACCAGAACTCCGAACGCGACGCGCGTCCGGTCAGTGTCGTGTACTGCAAAAGGCAGCTGGCGACGGAATTCTTAAAGGTCAAAACGGCCTCCCCTGTAAGAGATCAAATGGAAACGCGGCGCGGACCGGAGTTCCGGGACAGGTCAGCCGGGGCCATATCAGGCACTTTCCCGGCGCCTTTTCCCGTATCCGTGCCGGCACCCGTGACTTCAGCTTCCGCCGTCACGTCGCGGGGAGCGCGCTCCCTGCGTCCTGCACGCAGAAGACGCTTCGCCCGCCCCTTCTTCCAGGCGCTGTACGCGCCGATCCCCAGCGCTTTGGCTGCGATCAGAATCAGAACGGGATGCATGATTATTCATTCTCCTTTACGGCCATTCTCTTCCCTTCCGGGGAGAGCGGCCAGAATTTCCGCGTAACGGGATATAATTTTCCCGTAATTCTCCCGCCTGTGCGGGAAAAGGCAGTTCGTGCAGTCCTTGACGCCATTCTTCCGGTAGCGGAAATTTCCGCCACACCGGTCACCAAGGAGATAAAGGGGACAGTAGCAGAACAGACAGTTGAAGTTCTCCGGATCCGCTCCGGGATGACAGGGAAAGTATTCGCATTCCCTGTTGCAGAAGAAAGCATAATGCCTGCCCTTCCAGTCCCTGTCCATAGAGCCGCCTCCTGAACCATCACGATAAAAATAAGGCCTCCGCTACGATAAGGAAGAGTAGATGGCACCAGGCGGAAAAGCAAGACGTACATCTCTTCACGACTGGCAAAAAATCTCCACGGTATTGCCCCAGCGCCCGTTTTGCGCTATTCAGAACGGTAATTGTGGGATCTGGAGGGGGTCCCTCCTTTTTTAACCGAGCGCGGCGTACCGGGGAAACCGGATAGCCGGGCTATCCAGGGAATCAGAGGTACGGGTGCCTGAGGCGCCGCGGCAGCGGTCCCGGTCAGAATGCTTTCCGCATCCTCTTCAAGGAGTTTGTCATGAGGTTCTTCTTCGTTCTTCTGGCTGCCCTTTCATTTGTCTGGGCAGGGAACGCACAGGCTAGGGACATGAAAGAAGCCACGGCTATGACCAAAAAGCCCATCACCATTGAAGCGACAGGCGGCAATCCGTACTTCAATGTGGTCTTCAACCACAAATCGCACGCCAGAATCAGCTGCCGCGTCTGCCACCACGAGGAAGGAAGCGAAGGGTATTACGTGTCCTGCACGGAATGTCATGACGCGGCCGGCGCGCATTCCAATGACCCGATGAGCGCCTTCCAAGCCTTCCATTACACCGGCAAGGCCGGAAGCGGAACCTCCTGCCTCGGCTGCCACAAGAAACTCCTTGAACAGAATCCCGAAAAGTATGCCGCCTTCCGCGGATGCCGTCCCTGCCACGCTTCCACCTCCGGCAGAGAACAGATAAAGCTCGACCTCACCGCCGCGCAGGCGAAGGCCGAGGCCGAACACCTCGAGAGCCAGGCCAGGGCCGCAGCCGCAGCCCTGACAGCTGCCCAGATCAGGGCTGACAGCGCGAAGGCAGAAGCCGAGACCGCCAGAAACAAGGCGGATGCCGATGCAAAGGCCGCGGCCGACTACAAGGCAAACAGGGCGAAAGCCGATCTGGCCGCCGCCATGGCCAAGCCCGAACCCAAGGCCGCACCCGCTGAAACCAAGGCTGGGGCGAAGGCTGAAAAGGCCGCTCCGGCTGAAGCCAGGACTGAGCCGAAGGCTGAAAAGGCCGCTCCGGCTGAAAACGCGGCTGAGAAAAAGACTGAAAAAACCGCTCCCGCCGGAGCAAAGGATGCAAAGCCCGAGCAGAAGCCGGTCAGCGGAAATCAGCAGATGCAGAAGGACGCCAAGAAGGTGAAGGCGCCCCAGCATGGCGAAACCAAGGCCCAGTAACCGTTTTTCTCTCTGACGTGCAGGCGCGCCGGTCCCGGAAAGATCGGCGCGCCTTTCTGTTTTCTCCGTCTTCTGCTTGCACATCATCACGTCCTGGATCATTCTTGGGGGAAGCTTTGGCTGAAGACTTCAGGAGGAAGACATGGCCCGCAAATTATCCGACGCCGGACCTCTGGAAAAATTCATCGCCCTTTTTGACCTTCTTCTGACAGAAAGGCATCCCGTCACGCTCAAAGAAATGGCCGACGAACTCGGCTGCTCGCGCCAGACAGCTTCCCGCCTGCTCACGAAGCTTGAACTTTCGGATGTGGGACGCAAGTATCTCGAGGTCAACCGCACCCGTACGGTCACCGCCCGCTTCAAGCGCCAGCGCGGCCTCCCTACCCTCAACCTCAATGCCGAGGGATTTTTTCAGCTCATCCTCTGCCGGGACTTCATGCTTAACCTGCTCCCGGCCACCGTGCGCTCGCAGGTGGACACCACACTCAAAAGGGCAGCTGAATACGTGGACGGAAGCGTCCCCGTACCGGACGATCTGCTGGACATGGGAGAGCCCTCCAGCAAGGGGCGCGTGGACTACACACCTTTCCAGGGTCTCCTGCACACCATCATTCAGGCCCTGCAGTCGGGGAAAGTGCTCTCCATCGGCTATCAGCCCGAGCTGGACGGCGAGATAAAGCACTATTTTTTCTCGCCGCTGAGGCTCAGGTCAAACAGCAGCACCATTTACGTGAGAGGCTGGCTCCTGCAGAAAGACGGGGACGGCAGCCTGAAAAAGCGCCACGACAATCCCTCGAGCCTGCCCCTGCAGCGTTTCAGAAAGGCGGAGATCACACAGTACCGGTTCGGGACGCAGGAGGCCGGTGAAAGCGCACCCGACACTTTCGGCATCATCGAGGAATCCCCCTTCACTGCGGTCATAAAGTTCCCGAAATCCGCGGCCACGTACGTGGGCGAACGCATCTGGAGCGAGGGGCAGCGCATGGAGCGCACGCCCGACGGTTCGCTCATTCTCTCGCTCAAGGCGTCCAGCCGCGCGGAGATCGTGTCCTGGGTGCTGAGCTTCGGCACGAACGCCGAGCTCCTCGAACCCGCGGATCTGCGGGAAGAGCTCAGGAACATATCCCGGAATCTCAGCAAATGTTACGGGGAGAAGAAGGACTGAATCCCGGCCTCTTTTCCCCGGGCTCCGGCCCGCTATTCCTGTTCCCCGCCGCTGTCCCGGTCTTTCCCCACAGCCTCTCCGGCCATACGGGCGATACGCAGGGGCTGACGCAGGGAAAGCAGAAAGCCCAGACAGGCCAGGGACACAAAGATGGCACGTACGCGGAGCATTCCGGGGCCGGCCGTCCACACGCCGGCCGTCGGACAGGCCAGAAGCACTACGGCGAGGGCCGCGGTGAGAAGGTGCAGGGCCGCGAGGGAGGAGAGACTGGCGATCTCACTGCCGGTGTTTTCCTTTTTCATTCCCCCCCTGCGGACAGCCCAGACCTGGGCGGCCATGCAGAAGAGATCCATGATCACAAGGGCAGGCATAATACAGATCACGCCGATTTCCAGGAGGGACCAGTCAAGATACAGAGCGTTGAAAACGGACAGCAGCCCGAGAGCGACGGAAAGAAGGACGGCGAAACCGAAGTAGAAGAGACGCACGGTGCGTAATCCTCCTGTTAGCCTGCGTAATAATGCCAGAATTTAATCAGCACGGGCCACGTCGGGCCGGCCATGCAGGAAGCGACAAAAAGCAGGGCTCCGTAGAAAAGCCCGGAATAGCGGAACCACCAGTAGAGACAGACGCCGAGCACGAGCCCCACGCCGATGCAGTAGCCCGGGGAATAGGCGAAGAGCTGCAGTATGGACGGAGCCCAGGCCAGGAGGATTTCAGAGGGATCCCAGAGCCTCTGGGCGGGCTCTCCCGGGAGTACGTAATTCCCGATCCAGGTGGGGATGAAAATCATGAGCAGGGGCCAGGCCCAGTACATAATCCGTGAAAACGCGCTTTTCTTCGACATGGCTGTCCGACTTTCCTTATCGTTCTGACAACGGCCCCTTATGGCGCGTACGCGCCGAAGGGCCCGGGTCTGTGTCCGGCTGCACCAAAACCGCGGAATCCGCCGCGGAAAGCACCCGCTGGCCGCGTATGTTGGAGTCTATGCCGGAGCGTGTCAAGTGCGCCGGGGATCCGCGTCCCGCCCGCTGGCTGCCTTCTCACAAAAAAAGGAAGGCGCGCCCTGAAAAAACGCGTCTCCCCCGGAGAGATGGCTGTATTGCCGCGGAAAACTACTTCACGTTGCGGTAGCCGTCGTACTTCTTGAGCTTGCCGGTCAGTTCGGTGCAGCCGTTGATGAGATCAGCGGGAGTGGAGCCGGCCTTCAGCTTTTCGTACCAGCCCTCGGCCTTCTTGCTCAGGAGTTCTTCCTTGTCCTTGCCAAGGCGCATGACCTGCGGCTTCGCCCACAGTGTTCCGCCGTTCTCATTGCGGCCCTGCAGGAGGAACCGGATGTCGCCGGCCTTGTTGGCTGCGGCAACGGAAAGCTTCGCGTCGTTCTGATAAAGGGCGATGGCGGCCAGAATGCCGGCGTCATCCTTTCTGGCGCGGTTCAGGACCAGCGCAGCCTTCGTGTCGGCGAACTCGGTGACGAAGTTGAAGTCACCCTGGGAATCGCAGGCCACAAAGACGGGGCCGCGGCCGTTATACAGGGGAAAGAGGATCTTCTGGATAGTGTTGCGCTTGCCAACGCCCTGCGTCTGATCGTGGAAATCGTAGTCGTAGTCGGCGATGTAGCGGCCGTTTTCCAGCTTGTTGGTCATGGCGAGAATTCCATCCACGCCCCTGATGCCAAACGTAGCGGGATCGACGGCAGCGGAAATGACGTCAATAAACGAAGCGGAGCAGATCCACACATCGATGCCGTCCTGATGCAGGGCGCTGATGAGCTCCTTCAGCTCGGGAGAAACGGTGATTCCCTGATTGAACTCAATGGAGAGCTGTCCGGCGCTGGCTCCGTGATAGTTCTCGGGGCTCTTCCAGGTCACCTTCTTCCAGAAGTCCTTCTTCTGGGAGGCCTTCGCGTAATACGTGTAGGCTTCCATGGCCATGGCGCGCACTTCCTGAGGCGTCATGCCCGTGAACCAGTAGGTGACCCAGGGATAGGATACGGAGACGTCGTAGGCGTCGCCGATAGCGTCATAGAGCCAGCGGGCCTTGGTGGCGAATTCCTGCCAGTCCGGCGAGGCGTGAACCTTCTTCAGATCGAGCTTCTTTCCGCCCGTGTCGACCATGCCGGCCTTCCACAGGCGTCCGTAGGCGTCAGCCGCGTCCGTGGCCACCATCTGCACGGTAAGGTTGTTCCACTCCTTGCCAAGGTCCTTGGAAGGATCCGGCACGCCCGCGGTCAGAACGGAGAACATCTGCTCAGGCCTGATGTTGAAGCGCATTTTTTCAAGTTGCCAGATAGCGAGCTGTTCCTCAACGTCCAGGATGGAAACGGTGTTATCGAAGTCGAAGACAGCGTACGGACGCTGCGTGGGATTATAGGCAGGGCTGTTTCTGCCAACATCGGTCAGGAGTTCGTTCAGGCACGCCTTCACGGACGGATCCCAGTTAGTGCTCTTCAGGAGCGTCAAAGGGGCGGACTGCGCCGCCACTGCCACGGACAGGATGCATGCCACAAGGAGCATCCGGAAAACGATTGCCAGATTTCTCATACTTCACCCGGTCTGAACGACCCTTCTTTACGGGTTGGCTGATGGTTTCGGAACACACGCAGCTCCCTGCCCCTTTCCTCCCGGGTCACGGGGCGGATGGGAGCCCCTCTTTTGACAAATCCCGCCGGACACAGGATCCGGCATGACCGGCAGCCGGCTTGCCGCGTGCCGGAAAAAGAAGGCGCGGCACCCGTCTGTACGTCCGGGTGGCCTCTTGCCGCGCCTGTTCCCGGAAAACGGGAACGTAAACTTTCATGAGGGACCGGATCTCCTGCCCCTGATGATCGGAGCCCCGGGCCGTCCGCAGAATTCCCCCCAGACTTCAGCAGACGGCCGGGGATTGCTCCGTTCTAGCGCGCCCCGCTCAGCGAAGAGTACTGCGGCGCGAATGGGAGATAGCCCGCGGGCATGTCGTCTTTGAGGCTGACTCCCGAAAGTTTTCTGACGAACGCCCCCTGCAGGAGGTAGCAGAGCTTAAGAACCGCTTCCTTCACGGAAAGGCCGGCGGGGCGGACATTGGAAATGCAGTTGCGGGCCTCATCCGTGCAGCCGCGGAACGGGGCGTAGGTCATATAGACGCCCAGCGAATCGGGAGAGCTCAGCCCCGGGCGCTCACCGATGAGGACAACAACGCTCCTGGCCCCGAGGGCCACGCAGACATCGTCACCGAGAGCCACGCGGCCGTGTTCGGCAAGCACGACAGGAGCCACGCTCAGTCCAGCCTTCCGCGCTTCCCCGATAAAGGAAATGGCCACGGAAGCGGCGTTTTCCTGCACAGCCGTTGAGGAGAGGCCGTCGCAGATACAGACGCAGACGTCCTTCCCCTTCTGGGAAGAATCCAGTCCCGAGAGCAGGGCGCGCGAGCTTTCCGAAAGGCGGCGGCCCAGATCCGGGCGCTGCAGGTAGGTCTCGAGACTGCCGCAGGCGCTCTCCACATCGATGACCTCATAGCCCGCGTTCTCCAGGGGGACGTGCACCGAGGCCCTGTCGAGGGGCTTCCTGACGGCGTCCCTGGCTTTCGCGTGATCGAGGCTGAAATCAAGCCAGGCTTCATGGGGAACCCCGGCGCCGCAGCGGCCGAGCGCGATGCGGGCGTCCGTGAAAGACTTCAGCTCTGTCCATGGGTCTCCGGTGACATTCGGGCGCTCCCCGGCGCGGGAAGGAGAAGCGCCTGCTCTGCTGCAGGAGAGACGGACCTGGGCATCCCCGGCCCCATCCTCTTCCTCCATGGAACGGCAGGAATGAGTCCCCGTGCCGCTTATGCCTTCCTCGAGGGCCCTGAAAGAGCCGCCGGCAGGGAGGAGATTGCCGTCCCTGTCGTGCACGCCCATGCTCTCAAGCCAGGATTCGAACTCGGGCGCCGGACGCAGGCCGAGGAGACGGCGCACGTACACGGCGTCATGGAAGGAAGTGGACTGATAGTTGAGCATCACGTCGTCCGCGCCGGGAATGCCGATGACGTAATTGCACCCGGCCGCGGCCAGCATGGTCAGGAGGACATCCATGTCATCCTGATCCGCGTCAATGTGATTCGTGTAGCAGACGTCACACCCCATGGGCACGCCCATGAGCTTGGCGCAGAAGTGGTCCTCCAGGCCCGCCCGGATGATCTGCTTGCCGTTGGCAAGGTATTCAGGGCCCATGAATCCGACCACCGTGTTCACGATGAGGGGCCTGTAGCGCCTCGCCACGGCGTAGGTGCGGGCCTCTATGGTCTGCTCGTCGCAGCCGAAATTGGCGTTGGCCGAAAGACCTGTCCCCTGCCCCGTTTCGAAATACATGCAGTTATCGCCGACCGTGCCGCGCCGCAGGCTCTTCGTGGCGTCCCAGGCCTCGTCCAGGATGGAGAGGCTGATGCCGAAGCTCGCGTTGGCCTTTTCCGTTCCGGCCAGGAACTGGAAGGTCAGATCCACGGGAACGCCGCGGTTGATAAGCTCGATGGTGTTGGTCACGTGCGTGAGCACGCAGCTCTGGGTCGGGATATGGTATCTCGAAATGAGGCCGTCCAGCATGTAGAGGAGACGGGTGATGTTGGGCAGACTGTCCGTGGCCGGGTTGATGCCGATGACGGCGTCGCCGGAACCGTAGTAGAGGCCGTCGATGGTGGCCGCCAGGATGCCCTTCGCGTCGTCGGTGGGATGATTGGGCTGCAGTCGTGTGGCGAAGCGCCCCTTCAGGCCCAGCGTGTCGCGGAATCTGACCACGACGCGGCACTTGGAAGCCACGCTGACGAGATCCTGGAGGCGCATAATCTTGCTGACCGTAGCCGCCATCTCGGGAGTTACACCGGGGGCGACGGCTGTCAGGGCCGCCGTGTCAGCGGCGTCCGAGAGCAGCCAGTCGCGGAACTGTCCCACGGTGAAGGAGGAAATGGGTGCGAAGGCCTGGCTGTCATGGCTGTCCATGATCAGCCGGGTGACTTCATCGTCTTCATACGGAACGACCGCCTCGTTCAGGAAACGCTTCAGCGGCACATCGGCCAGAGCCATCTGCGCGCGGACGCGCTCTTCCCCGCTTTCGGCAGCCACTCCGGCCAGGACATCCCCCGATCGATAGGGGGACGCCTTGGCAAGGAGTTCGCGGAGGGTGGTAAATTCTGACATCTTCGTACCCCGGACCCGGATTACATATGGTGAGGCAGGTACATGGCGATTTCAGGGAAGACCATTACCAGGATGAGGCCGGTCACCATGATGAGGCACATGGGAATGATGGAGGCGTAAATATCCTTCAGTTCCACGCCCTTGGGAGCGAGGGCCTTCATCAGGAAGAGGTTGTAGCCGAAGGGCGGGGTCATATAGGCCACCTGGCAGGTGATGGTGTAGAGGACGCCGTACCAGATGGGGTCGAAGCCGAGGCTCTTCACGAGCGGGATGTAAAGCGGAGCGACGATGACCAGCATGGCCGTGTCATCGAGGAACATGCCCATGAAGAGGTAGGAAATCTGCATGACGATAAGCACGCCCCAGGGGGACAGGTTCCAGGAATCGAGGAAGAGGTGCTTGATGGCGTGCACGGCGCCGAGACCGTCGAAAACAGCGCTGAAGCAGAGGGCAGCCATCATGATCCACATGAACATGCAGCTGACGCTGAGGGTCTGGACGAGAAACACGCGCAGAACCCGCTTTGTGAGCCTCTTCTTGATGAGGGCGGCCACGGTGGCCACGAAGGCGCCGACAGCGGAGCTTTCAACGAGGCTCGTGAAACCGGCCAGGAAGGCGCCCGTCACGGAGAGGATGATCGCCAGGGGAAGGAGGCCGTTTAAGAGCAGGCGGCGCTTTTCCTGAGGCGTGATATTCGCGAGGTCTTCCTTCGAGAGGCGCGGGGCGAGGGAAGGATTGATGCGGCAGCGGATGATGATGTAGGCGATGAGCATGGCGGCGAACATGAGGGCCGGAATAATGCCGGCCATCCACAGCTTGCTCACGGGCTGGCGGGCGATCATGCCGTAGAGAACCATGACAACGCTGGGCGGCATCATGATGCCGAGAGAGGAGCCGCCCTGGATGATGCCGGAAACCATGCGCTTGTCATAACCGAAGCGCAGCATCTCAGGCATGGCAATGGTGGCGCCGATGGCCATGCCGGCAACGGAAAGGCCGTTCATGGCGGAGATAAGCACCATGAGAAGGACGGTGCCAATGGCGAGGCCGCCAGGCAGGGGGCCGAGCCACACATGAAACATTCTGTAAAGGTCAGTGGCAATACCCGATTCGGAAAGCATGTAGCCCATGTAGATAAACAGGGGCAGTGTGATCATCGGGAACCACTTCATCAGTGTGATGCTGGCGTTGAACGCCATGGAGCTGCCGCCGCTGCCCCACAGAAAAGCGCCGGCTATGGCGCCGACGACACCGATGGCGGCAAAAACCCTCTGTCCTGTCAGCATGAGCATGCCCATGGAAGCGAAGAGCAGCAGGGCAATGGCTTCATGCGAAAGCGTGAACGTAATATCAAACATGGGGGGATCCTTTCATTTCCACCAGGCAAAAAAAAAAGTGGCAGGCCGGCAAGAGAGAAACCGGCCTGCCGCAACGGCCGCCTACGCGTTGGCGTGGGCTGATTCTGGGAGAGGAAATTCGAGACCGGACTTGCGGTCGGATTCCGTCTTCTTCTCTTCCACCTCGACATTGCATTCGCGCTCGAGCAGGATGCGTTCGGGGATTTCCTCACCGATGGTTTCACCCTTCGCGAAGGCGTAAGCCTTGAAGAATTCAGAGACGGACTGGAGAATGGTCAGGACAATGCCGCAGCCCATGATGATCTTGATGGGGGCAAGAGCGGGAGCCCAGGCGGAGTTATTGTGCTGATGGAAAATGATGGAATACCAGGCGCTGGTGCAGCAGCCGTAGAGAAGCAGGGCGAGATACGCGAAAAGGAAGATGGCCGTGGCGACATCCATGCGGGCCTGCTTCCTTCTGGTCCACTTCGAGTAAAAGACGTCCATGCGCACATGGGAGCCGAGAAGGAGAGCGAAGCCGCCGCCAACCATGAAATAGGCGGCCATGACGAACTGCGTAAACTCAACAGCCCAGAGAATGGGATGGTTGAAGAAGAAACGGGAAACAGCCGAGAAAAGCAGGACTCCCATCATGACGAAAATCAGATACATGCATCCGCGGCCCACGAAGCGGTTGATGCCATCGACGTAATGAACATAAGACTTAACGAAACCACACATATGCTTTCTCTCCCTGGGGGGCGGTGCCGGTTTTTCCTCTCCACCGGCACCGCCTAACAGCGCAGTATTTCAGACGACCGGACGTAATGCGGAACTAATAACGGTAAGGACGGCCGGCCTTGACCATCTGGTCATTGTACTTTGTGAGAATGTCCACGACCTTGGCGCAGCGGGGGCTCCGCTTGGCCACTTCAGCCCAGAACTTGTGGGCCTCATCCTCGACCTGGGCCCATTCGCTGTCCGGAATGGAGGTGAGCTCCATCTTGCCGCCGGTGACGCGGTAGTTCGCTTCACCCCACCAGTACCAGTGCTGGCGGTAGAGGTTCGAGTTGTCGCAGGAAAGCTTGAACAGGGCCTTCAGGTGATCCGGCAGCTCCTTCCACTTCTTGGAGTTGACGAAGTAGGAACCGATCCACGCGCCGCAGATGTTGTTGGTCAGGAAGTAGTGGCAGTTTTCAGCCCATCCGGAAGTGTACATTTCCGTGATGCCGGACCAGCACACGCCATCGAGTTCCTTGGTCTGCAGGGCCACCTGGATGTCTTCCCAGGGAAGCGTGGTGGGAATCACGCCGAAGCGGCTCATAAACTTGCCGCCCGTGGGGAAGGAGAACACGCGCTTGCCCTTAAGGTCAGCGAGGCTCTTAATCGGGGTCGTTGTGGAGAAGTTGCAGGGATCCCAGGAACCGGCGCAGATCCATTCCACACCGGGGATTTCCTTGTAGGCCTCCCGCCAGATTTCATTGAGTCCCCAATGGTCGAAGAGGGCCGGCACATCCAGCGAATAGCGGGTGGCGAAGGGGAAGTAGGCGCCGAAGATGCTCACGTCAGCGGGCGAGGACATGGAGTCTTCATCGCTCTGGCACGCGTCAATGGTGCCGTCCTGGACAGCCTTGAAAAGTTCGCTCTGGGGAACCAGCTGATCGGACGTATAGAGCTCGATGACCATTTCGCCCTTGGCGGCCTTGTTGAACGCCTCAATCTGGGGCTTGATGACCTGCTCGGCGAGAGCGGCGCCGGCGTAAGTCTGCATGCGCCACTTGATGGGGGCCTTGTCGGCCTTTGCAGGGGTGGAATCAGAAACGACGCCGGCTGTCGCGGCCATGGCCATGGTGGCTCCGATGCCCATATTCTTCAGAAAATCACGTCTTTGCATTGAAAAATCCTCTTTTTTGAATGTCTCCAGCCGGATCCCGGCCCCCTGCTTCGGGAAGCCTCCCAGGAGATTCCGTTGCTTTCGTCAGGAATAATGCATCAGGCGTGCCAACTCTGATCAAGTTTCCGTCTGTAATCATTAAAATTTAATAATTTCAAGTAGTTATTATCGATTGTCCTTTTTCTCTGAAAAACAGGATTTTTTCTTTTTTTGTTTTTCGGGCCTTTTTCCAACATTTTTGTCAGTTTTATTCAAAGAAGTGCCGGAGATACCGTTCCCGGATTTGATGCGTTTCTGTACCAATTTTTTATATTATTACATATTGGTAACTTTAATATATGCAAAAAAGTGTTTTTTAACACATAACTGTCTGAAATTTTTATTTAATTCTTATTTATGTCCCTTCCAGACTTCCATTTTCCATTTTTCATCCGGGAAATCGCTGATACACGATTGATCCGCGTGCGGAAAGGCTCGTTTTCTACATAAATGTAAGAAATAGTAAATATGACATTTGTGTGTCTTTTTAAAACTCATAAAAGAATCAGGATTATTCACTTATCTCACTGTTTTTCCCGTTTTTTTTGAAAATTTACATTTCAGAAGGCTTTTCGGTGCCCCCGTCTCCGGCCCCCCCGGCTGCTGAAGGAAATTCAGGAGAATTCTGTCCCTGCCCCTCCCCTGCCGGCAGACGGTGGAGGCTTTCAGAATCCTTCTGCTCCACCCGCGCCTTCTTCTTACAGTGCGAAGGGGGCTCCCCCTGAATCACGCTTTCTTTCATTCCCGTGGCCTGGTTTCCCCGAAATTCAGGACATTATATAGAGACAGTCAGGGAGAGAACCATTTCCCTCCATCTCCTTCCCCATATCAGCAAAGGCAAAAACCATGCGTCTCCTTCACAAAATCCTTCCCGTTCTCCTCATGCTCTCTCTTTCAGCCGCTGCGCCCGCCGCTCTCACGGCTTCCTCCGTACAGGCAGCCGAGATACGCGCCTCCGTATGCGGAACCTTCACCAACGCCTTCGCAGCGGTGAAAAAAGCCTTTGAACAGAAATACCCGGGAGATGAGGTGGTTCTCTCCTTTGGCGCCTCCAATCCCCTTCTGCGCCAGATTGAGCAGGGCGCTCCTGCCGACGTCTTCGTTTCCGCCGACGTGGAAACCATGGATCAGGCTGTCAGTAAAAAACTCGCCGATCCCGCCACCCGGCGTGACATTGCCCGCGGCAGCATGGTCATCATCCAGCCGAAGGACAGCACAGACAAAATCACTTCCCTGAAGGATCTGGAACGCGGCTCCGTGAAGCGCATCGCCGTCTGCAATCCCCAGACAACGCCGGCAGGCCGCTACACGCAGAAAGTTCTCTCAAAGCAGAACCTCTGGGACACGCTCTCTCCCCGCTTTGTGCAGGCAGCCACCGTGCGCCAGGCCGTCGATTACGCCGCGCGCGGCGAAGTTGACGCGGCCTTCGTGTTCAGAACCGACGCGGCCCGCATGCTGGACAGGGTGTCCATCGCCATGACCGTGCCCACGCCGAAGCCCATCGTCTTTCCCGCGGCCTGCGCCCTGACCGGCAAAAACCCCGAGGGCGGAAAACGTTTCCTTGATTTTGTCTCCTCCCCCGAGGGACAGAAGATTATCGCCGGCTTCGGCTACGAAAAGCCGTAATCCCCCTTTTCTCCTTCCACTCATCCCCTCTGAAACCCGGATCCTCTCCAGAAAGGATCCGGGTTTCCTTTTTTCCAGAACACGGGACCTTCCGGGCAGGAACCCCGGGGGCCGGCGGCTCTGCCGCCTGCCCTTCCCGGATGACGTGCCCCTTTCTCAGCGCGCCGGCTTCTGTTACCATGCTCCTCAAAAAAAAACGGAGGCAGGCATGCTCAGACTGACGGAAAAGGATCTTGATGACTTCGCTGACTATATGAAATCAGGAGAGATGGAACAGGATTTCCGCGACGGCTGTGAACACGACAGGCTTTTTCTCCTGTCCCTCCTGGAAAAATTCATGGACGTGGCTGATCTCGCGGACGAAACAGCCACGAAACTCATCTTCAGGGGAAACCTCGCGGCCCTGGCCGGCGCACGGCCGGAGAAAAAAGACTAGGACGCTTTTGGGGGACGCTTTCAGACTCTTCCGCATTTCTACACCGCCATCGGATATTCAGCCCTTCCCTCCTCCGGAAAGGGCTTTTTCTTTTTCCGGCCAAAAAAATTTTTATTTCCCGGAAACTCCCCTTTTTGCCGTTATTTCGCTCATTTGAGCAAAATAACAATAAATAGATAACTATTTCAGTATGTTGACGATTCATATTCCGGGGTTATCCTGTCCGTAAACAAAACAGACAGGAGTCCGCCCATGGCCAGACCAAAGAACAGCCGCAGGGTGGAACGCGCTCCGGGGGCGACATTCTTCACTCCCTGCGGCGTTCCCCTTACCGAAGCCGAAACAGTGACGCTCACTGTGGAGGGTCTTGAGGCACTGCGGCTCTCGGATCTGGAAGGCCTGAACGCCAGCGACGCGGCCGGACGCTGCGGCGTCTCGAGGCACGCCTACGGACGCACCCTCGCCGAGGCGAGGCGCACCGTGGCCGAAGCCCTCGTCAAAGGGCGGATCCTCCGCATCGAAGGCGGCAGCTACGAGCTCATGCACGCGAAACGCTGCCCCCGTCTGAACAGGAGAAACATTATGTCCATTGTGGCCATTTCCGCTGAAGGTCCCAGCACCGACGATGCCGTGGACCCCCGCTACGGCCGTGCCGGCGGCTTTGTTCTCGCCGCTTTTCCGCACGGGGATCTTTCCCTCGCCCCCTCCATTACCTATCTCGATAACGGCGACGCCCAGATCCGGGCTACCGGCGCCGGCATCGCCACCACGGAGCATCTCGCCGACGCGGGCGTCAGCGTGGTCATAAGCGGCTATGTCGGCCCAAAGGCCTTCGAGGCCCTGCAGACAGCCGGCATCACCGTCATCCAGGATATGGACGGCATGACCGTGGGCCAGGCGCTTGAAAAATACCGCGCCGGCAAATGCCAGGCGGCTGCGGCTCCCAATCACGAGGCCGGCAATCCCCTGGATCAGCATTAGGAGCAGAATCCATGCGCATCGCCATAGCCAGCGGCAAGGGCGGAGCCGGCAAAACGTCCGTCACGGCCTCGCTCGTCAGGGTCTGGGACGGTCCGCGCATCGCGGCCGACTGTGACGCCGAGGCGCCCAATCTGCACCTGTTCCTGAATCCCCTCTTCCGGAATCGGGAAGTCTGCTTCCTCAGGGTTCCGGCCAGAATCGCAGCAAACTGCTCCCAGTGCGGCAGATGCCGTGACATGTGCCGCTACGGTGCCATCGCCCGCTTCGGGAAAAAAATCGTGCTCTTCCCGGAGATGTGCCACGGCTGCGGCGGCTGTTTTGAGGTCTGCCCGGAAGGCGCGCTCGAGGAAGGCCGGCGTGAGCTCGGCGTTCTCTCCACTGGCCTGATTCCCGGCCAGATCCCCTACATCATGGGCACGACCAGAGTCGGCGAGGTTATGACCCCTCCCCTCCTGCGCAGGCTCCTGAAACGTCTCGGGGACATGGAGAAGGACTACGCGGGGGAAGGAGAAGCCCCCGTCTCCCTCCTGGACTGCCCTCCCGGCGTGAGCTGCCCCGCCATCACCGTGGCCACACACAGCGACGCCCTGCTCATGGTTGTCGACCCCACCCCATTCGGATTCCAGGATTTCACCCTGGCCTATGAGGCCTTCAGGGACACCGGCTGCCGGCTCGCCTGCGTCATCAACCGGGCCGGCACACCCGGCAACGGGGACGGAGACGAAAAGGTGCGCGCCTTCTGCCGTGAGAAAAAGCTTCCCCTTCTCGCCGAGCTCCCGTTCGGGCGGGAAGCGGCTGAAGGGTATTCGCGCGGCAGGGTGCTCGCGGACCTCTCCCCTGCCTGGAACGAACGCTTCAGAAATCTCGCCCGCGCCCTCCGGGAAACCTTCATGGAGCAGCCCCATGCGTGAAATCACCATTATCAGCGGCAAGGGAGGCACCGGCAAAACGAGCCTCTGCGCTTCGTTTGCCCATCTCGCGCAGAACGCCGTCATCTGCGATCTCGACGTCGACGTGCCTGACATGCACATCATTCTCAGGCCGGAAACGATAAAGACCGAAGATTTCATAGGCGGGCCAAAGGCCTCCATCAGGCAGGACGGCTGCCAGCACTGCGGCACCTGTCAGCGCCGCTGCCGGTTCGATGCCGTCAGGGAAGAGAACGGGACGTTCAGCATTGACACCCTGGCCTGCGAGGGCTGCGGCGTGTGCGCGAAACTCTGTCCCGCAGAAGCCATCGACTTTCATGACAGGCTCTGCGGCAGATGGCACGTGAGCAGCACCCGCTTCGGCCCCTTCGTGCACGCCCAGCTTCTGCCCGGCAGCGAGAACTCCGGCAAGCTCGTCTCTCTCCTCAAGCAGGAAGCACGCGCCCTCGCCAGAGAAAAGGGATGTGAGACCATACTCTGCGACGGCTCTCCCGGCATCGGCTGCCCTGTCATCAGCTCACTCAGCGGTTCAACCCTCGCAGTGGCCGTCACCGAACCCACTCTCTCGGGCAGACAGGACTTCCTGCGCGTTGCCGGTGTCGCGGCGCAGTTCCGCATCCCCGTGGCCGTCATCATCAACCGCGCGGATCTGAATCCCGAAGCGGCACGCGATTTCGAGGAACTCTGCCGGCGCACGGGGAACACACTCCTGGGCTCGCTGCCCTTTGATCCGGCTTTCCCTGCAGCTGCCTCAAAGGGACTTGCCGTCACAGAGACGGACGCTCCCGTGGCGGGTCAGATACGGGAGCTGTGGAACAAAATCCTCTCCCTGAGTGCCCCCAGCGGCAAAAACTGAAAATTCCCAAACCACACGGCCGGCCCAACCGCCGGCAAAGGATTACCCTCTATGAAAACCCTTCTTGCTGTTCCTTCCTGCCTCCCCGGCGGCCTCGATGCCGAAATGGGCATGCACTTCGGTCACTGTGACATCTACACCCTCGTCGAAATCGAAGACGGGAAAATCCTGAATGTGTCCACCATGGACAACCCGCCCCACCAGCAGGGCGGCTGCCTCGCTCCCGTGCAGCTTCTCGCCCAGGCCGGCGTCAAGGCCCTGCTCGCCGGCGGCATGGGCTTCCGTCCGCTCATGGCCTTCCATCAGGTGGGCATCGACGTCTTCTTCGCCGGCGGCGCTCCCACCGTTGGCGCCGGCGTCAATGCCTACCTCGCAGGCCAGCTTCCCCAGTTCACCGAGGAATACACCTGCCACGGCGGAGCCCATTAGTATATAGATATAGGATATCCCAGGCGGGAGGGCCGGTTCCCGGCCTTCCCGCGCGTTTTTCTGACAGGAGTCAGCATGGAAATTCTGCTTGTTTCATCCGACGCCGCGGCCCTGGGCAGCGCGGCCCGTCCTTTCACGGAACGCGGCATCGCCCTTCTGCATGCCGGTTCCCTCAGTCAGGCCCTGGATACGCTCGGCGAAAAGAAGGCGAATCCCCCGGCCCTAGTGATCCTCGACGAAAGTGAAGACCGCGGCACGGGTCAGGGCATGCGTCAGGCCGCCATGGCCGTTCTCCGGATCTGCCCCTTCACCTATCTCACGGCCCTGACCGACGCCCCCTGGGAGGAATACCACGACGCCATGGAAGGCCTCGGCATGCTGAAGCCCCTTTCAAAGAGCCCCTCGGAAAAAGACGGGAAACGACTCCTCTCCGATCTCGGTACCTTCATTCCCCTGCCGGGAAAAAAATAAAAAAATTTACTCAGGCCGTTGACAGGAAAAGGGCCTTTGACTAAAGTAGGGCCACTTAAAGATTTTTATGGAGTTTTCGATGTCCGCTTTCTTCTTTACCACCGCTTCTTCCTTTAATGCCAGCAACTACTGGTATTATTGGTTTAGTGTGTCCGAAGCCTGTGGTAAGGAGCTCTGCTGACGCCCATAAAAAGAAAATCAGCAAACGATAAACCGCAGGTTTCAAAAGAACCTGCGGTTTTTTTGTTAACGGCGACAAAAACAAATTCCCGTAACGGGGAGAGGGAGAAGATCCGATGTACCTTGGCAAACAGATTCGACTCGAGCGCATTCTCAACCGTAATACCGGCCACACCATAATCGTTCCCATGGATCACGGCGTATCCATGGGCGCCGTCCACGGCCTCCTCGACATGAAGAAGACCGTCGACGACCTCGCCGAAGGCGGCGCCGACGCCGTCCTCATGCACAAGGGCCTCATCCGCTGCGGCTGCCGTCACAAGGGCAATGACATTGGCCTCATCATGCACCTCTCCGCTTCCACAGACCTCTCCCCCAGCAATAACTACAAGGCTCTCGTCGGCACCGTCGAGGAAGCCATCCGCCACGGCGCTGACGCCGTGTCCTGCCACGTCAACATCGGTGATCCCCAGGAAGAAAAGATGCTGTATGACCTCGGCCGCGTCGGCGAGGCCTGCGACAACTGGGGGATGCCTCTCGTGGTCATGGTTTACGGCCGCGGTCCCAAGATCAAGAACTCCTATGATCCCGAAGTCATCGCCCACTGCGCCCGCCTCGGCAACGAACTCGGCGCCGATATCGTCAAGGTTTCCTACACCGGTGATCAGGCCAGCTTCGCCGATGTCGTTGCCGGCTGCTGCATCCCCGTCGTCATCGCCGGCGGCCCGGTCATGAATTCCACCCGCGACGTCATCACCATGATTCACGACTCACTCAAGGCAGGCGGTTCAGGCTGCTCCATCGGCCGCAACGTGTTCGAACATCCCCGCCGCGTGCAGCTTGTCAAGGCCATGCGCGCTCTTGTGCACCACGACGCCGATATCGAAACGGCCATGAAGATCGTGGGCGAAGATTAATCTCCCGGATCCCGGAAACAGTTTCCGAACGGAAAGCCTTCCTGCCTGCTGACGGGAAGGCTTCCCGTGTTTTTCCTTTTTTGCCGCCTTAACAATTGAGGGCCGGGCGTGTTTAGAATCGCGCCCGGCCCCTTTCTGCATTCTTAAGGACAGGAAAAGCTGTCCGTGGTTACACGGGAGTATCGTTCGTTCCTGATTCCCGGCGTTAACACGGCTTCATGACCGCCCTGCTGCTGTCAGAAAGCGGCACCAGCGAAAAATGTCTTCATAGGGAAAATGACCGCTCTAGAATAAAAAATCAGGCGTCTTCCGCACAGGCCAGCGGGTGATTCCGTACAGCACCTCCAGGATTTACCTCATGCCTTTGGAATATTTCCTCCGGCTCTGCATCCAGGTTGGGAAATTCTCCCCGCCCCCCTACTCTGTTCGCTGTATGCCTTCTGTCCCCTGGTCTGGATTTCAGATTACGTCAGGAAAGATCAATAATTTCACAGAAAAGAAGAACTTTTGCGTGAGAAAGCTGCTCCTGTTGGCAGAGGTTAAAGTCATACCCAGAAGCAGCACATCGCCGGGAACCAGCTCAGCAGTGTCCTAACCTCAATACAGGAATCCGGGATGGAGTCCGATAAGAGACTTCGCAAACAGGTCAATAAACATATTCCAACACTACCTCAAGACTGAGAATTTTTTCCGGAGATCCGGCTACGTACACAGTTTTCACCTTGAAGCTGGTCTTCAGAGTAGGTTAATGACAGCTGATACTTTCATAAAAAAGAAGAACTTACATGCAGGAGATCCGCCTCCTATGGATAAAAAAGTGCAATACAATACTCCTACTCCCCACAGTACCAGAGCCTCAATCCGGGAAACGAAGATGGGACATGGCCGGAAACGGATAGTCTCTCCGGAATTTTAATAATTTTTCCCCTGCAAAAACAGTAAAAAAGTAGACATTTTGGTAAAATAAGACTAGTTTTCATAACTAGTATTGAAAATTTCCACTATCGTTCAAATTGGTATCATATCCGTTTATTTCAAGTTTGCAAAGGGCTCGTATCTCAAATTGTCGTCATAATTCGACTCAAGAGACCGTTCTGATACCCCTGATTACTTCAGGGATTCCTATGGTCTATCTCAAAAAGCACTCAAATGTTACATTTTTATTACATCAATATAATACTATCATTAAAAAACATTTTTATAAACACTTTAATATTATGGATGGTTCATAATATCTTTATTCTCATTATGTTTTAAAAATTCAATCACAAAATAATTTTTGTTTGACACGGCATTAGCCTCCATTTCCTCCTAATTTTTTCATTTAACAGGATAAGTAACTATATGAATTCTATATTTAAATATATATGTATTCCTACATTTATTGTATTAAATGCGTCATCAATCTATGCTAATGACGACACTCCAACGGACAATTTTTTAAATACAATTATTAGCAATACAATCATCCTGACAGAAATCTTTTCCTCCAATGGACTGATAATTTACGCGGTGATGGATCCCCTATCAGGGATGCTGACGTTTATGCAAAAAATATTACTATAATTTCTGATTTCGTCGGAAATCAATGGACAGATAAGGGAGTTATAAGCTATAATACTACGAATATTAATGCATCTGAAGATATTAATATCAATACTAATGATGATAGCATATTCACTGATGGTAATGGAAGCATAAATATCAATGGATTTAAAAATCTCAAAATCACCTCCAAAGCAGGATTCGGTGTAGTTGATAATGGAAGTGGTATCAATATTGAAGGAGGTAATGGAAGCACTGTTACTATTAAATCAAAAGATAGACCTGCTATAGGCAATTCATTAAAAGCCTACTATGGCGCTTATGGAGATAAAATATATATTAAATCTGATAATATTACATTAGAATCCGAAGAACATCATCCTAGTGTAAAAATACTTTTTCGGAAAATACAAAAAGAAGAATGGGCGGGAACTATTTTTGCTGGTTATGGAGCCAAAGGAAAATTTAACATTCTGCTTGAGGCTCAAAAAGATATAAAAATAAAAGGGATGGTCGTGGGGCACGGTGGCGATATCACCATGAAATCCCAAAATGGCTTGGTGAGCATCTGCGCGATAGAAAACCCAAATAAAAGTATTTTACTCAATGCTGGGTCCGAATTAACTATCAATAAAGATTCCACCGGGCCTGTGCAGATCACCGGAAAAATAAACGTGAGTGAAGAGGGATCTTCTCTCCGGGCGAATATGTCCGGAGGTAGCTTTATCTCCTCAAGAGAGGGCAGTCCCTCCACCGGCGCAATCGAAGTGAGTGATAGCGGCAATGTGGAACTCAATATGAGCGGCGCTAACTCATTCATTACGGGAACAATCGAAGCGAGTAATGGTGGAAGTGTGAACCTCAACATGGGCGGCGCTAACTCGTCTATCACGGGTGATGTGAATGCCATCACTGGCACTGGCTCCTCTATTCCCCTCAACCTTTCCGAGGCTCATCAGGAAGGAAATCTGAAAGCCGAAGGGAATAACACGCTGAACGCAGTCTACTCCGGCAGGAACTCCTCTCTAACAGGCACAGCGGATAACAAAGGAATCATGAATCTTTCCTTCACTAACCAATCTGTCTTAAACGGAGACATACTCAATGGCGTGAAGGTATATGAAGACAATGTGTCCCAGTCTTCGTTCACGGGAAAGCTGACAGCCAATTTCGATCAGTCCTCCTGGAACGGTAACCTCAGCAACCAGGGAGGCACTGCGGGCATTACTCTCGACAGAGGAAGTCTTTGGACCGGTAACCTCGACAACCGGGGCGGCACATCCGGTGTCACGCTCAGCGGCGGCGGAACATGGAAAGGCGACCTCAACAACCAGGGCGGCACCGCGGATGTTACGCTCCACAGAGGAAGTCTTTGGACCGGTAAAGCGTCCAATTCCGGAACGGACGCGGTCACTAATGTTTCCGTAAACGAAGGCTCCACCTGGAAAGTGACAGCGGATAGTACTGTCTCCACGCTGAAGCTATCCGGCGGTACGGTCGACTTGGGTGGCATCGGCATCCGGATGAACATTGGACACCTTTCCCCTGGTGATGGCAAACCGGGCACTTTCCATCTGGATCTGACGTACCACGACAACCAGCGCTCCACCTATGAAAACGCGGGGGACAGCGACTTCCTTTACGTGGGAGCTGGTACGGGACACTCGTTCCGGGTCGAAGCAACAGAAAACTCCAGCATCAACGGCATGAGAGACAGGGATAAGCTGTATTTCGCCAGAACCGCCAGTGGCGTCGCCACTTTTGATGTCAACCAGGAAGTTCTGATCCGCAACTGGGATAAAATCTACAACAAGGCGCTTCGCGTAGAGACGGAAACCGCCTCGGTGACCAGCGTCAAAGCGAAAACAGACGTTCCTTCTCTGACTGTGACCGGAGACAGCGCTGAAACAGCTGCTGCCTCCGGAGCCGCGGCTGGTGACAACGCGGACACAGCGGCAACCTCCGGGGCCGCTGCTGGAGCCAAAACGAAAATGGCCGCTCCCGCCATGACCGCTGCCAGAGCGAGAGCAGCAGTCGCCATGGCCGCTGCCAGCTCCGTGGAGGGCACAGCAGCCCCTTCCACGACTGAAGCCGGCACTGGGGAAGATTCAGCCTCTTCCACTGAGGCCGGAACCGCCGCCAGTGCGAACACAACTGCTGCCTCCGGGGACGATGACGATGTCTGGTATCTGACGCCTGAAATCACTCCCCTCGACAACGGCTTCGTTGCAAACGCCAACGCCTATGTCCCGGGTTCGGCACATAACGCGGCCGCTTCCATCTGGCGCGACAACGACACGCTGCTGAAGCGTCTCGGCGAACTGCGCTGGAGCAAAAACAACG
>ERZ772831.1043-NODE-1043-length-27403-cov-6.992687_pt1 | contig 27403 bp, 24 predicted proteins | sample MGYA00580858_ERZ772831 | MGnify/ENA primary metagenome ERZ772831 (study PRJEB29015, sample SAMEA2737694) | human gut metagenome | biome: human gut; feature: human-associated habitat; material: faeces | place: China | collected 2012 ... | reverse complement strand
CAAACCCGAAAACCCTGGCATCATAAGCACTATAATCGGATATATCAAGTCTTTTTTCTAATTCAAACAATATATCAAACATCCACTCACAATAGCTGTCAAAAAGTTCTGATTTCATGATAAACATATTAAACCTGTGACCAATGGTACTTTTCATAGTCTCATCAAATGCCTTTACATAATCAGGATACTTTTCATCCAAAATTTGTCTTGTAACATCCAAATCCTGTGCATGATGTGCATGTACATACTGACTATAATTTGTTTCAATAAAATAATTTCTCGGGTTTGGCAAAATAATATCTGTCTTTTTAAGTAATTCTTCCAATTGTTGACGATTAAGAACTTTCTCTTCCTTGGTTCCCTTAGAACCCTTAACCATAAAATGCCGTCTATAATGAGCTAATCCTTTATAATCTGCTTTCAAATTCTTCCATGCCCAATATAATCCCGTCAATTCACAGTAATTAGTATTTTTATCTGAGATATTATCTCCTGTATCATCACCCTGATAACCTAAATCTGTTTTTCCTTTTTTCCCAACATGAACCGGTAAGTATATATCATCTGATGGCATCCAATATTTCTTATGTGTAGCCACAATTATTTTTATATCCATTCTTACTGTGCTCCTTCTTTCTTTATTACCGAAATAACTGTCTTAAATAAAATTTTTATATCAAGCCAAAGACTATTATGTTCAACATAATACATCTCCATTTTTTGACGTTCACCGCTTTCGTATGTGGCGTTATTTCTGGCATAAGCCTGCCAATACCCCGTCAATCCTGGCTTTACACTAAGAAGCTTTTCCACATCATCCCCATATATCTGTGTTTCCTTTTCCACTATAGGTCTCGGTCCAACTATAGAAATATCACCTTTTAAAATATTAAACAACTGCGGTAATTCGTCCAGGCTAAGTTTTCTAAGCACATTACCAATCTTCGTTATTCTAGGATCATTATCTATTTTAAATTCTGTTCTATACTGCTCTAGCTGCTCTGGTGTAAGAAGTTTTTCAAGATTTTTAACATTCATCTTCATGCTTCTAAACTTATAAACCTTAATCTTCTTTCCATGATATCCAACACGGATATGTCCATAGAAAATGTTCCCGCCATCTTCTCTTTTGACCAAAAATGATAAAAGCAAAAATATTGGTGAAAGCAGAATAATTCCCACCAATGAACCAGCTATATCTACCAATCTTTTTATAAAATGATATATATGTTTCTTTTTCTGCCTGTAATCAATATTTGAAATATGAGCATACTCCAACGGTCTTTCCTGTTCTATTATTTCAAGTATTGCTTCTCTTTCCTGAGCGAGTGCCCCTTCATTTACTATTTCAAAACTTTTTGACCAGCATTTAACAATATACCATATAAATAAGCAAATTACTATTGTTGCAATTATCCAATAATTCATAATTACCTCGCTTTATTTAGTAAAAAATAATTTTAAAGATTTGACAATAATTCCTAAATCCATAAAAAGTGACCAATTATCCACATAATTTTCATCAGATTGCTCCTTTGTAAAATGTTTTCTCTGAACCTGCCATAATCCTATCATTCCCGGTTTCATGCTCATTACATTTCTATTTTTGTGCGAATACTCCAAAAACTCCGGCAAAGTTGGGGCATTAACACCTACAACAGACATATTATCCCAAAGGATGTTCCACGCATTAGGCAAATTTTCCATACCCAATGCTTTAATAAATCTGCCCATAATTGTATATTGTGGTATACCATTCCCAGCACCGGCTTCAATGCCTTTTTTTCTCAAGGTTCTGAATCTCAGCATATAGAATCTTCGACCATTTTTGCCCACTCGAAGTGTCTGAACAATAACACTACCGGGATCTCCTTCTATAAATAAACCTATTGCCATAATAAAATACATTGGAATAAAAATCATCATTCCCACAATAGCACAAACTATGTCAAATATTCTCTTAATCGCAACATACCTGATTCTATAATGTCTTGACGAAAATGTTGCCACAGCAAAATTCCCAAGAAATTCCAATTCTCTATTACCATGAGCATAACTATACTCTTTTAATCTGACACGCACATTTTTTCCCATAGAGCGTATCTGACTAATCAATCCCTTATAATCAAGAGGCACTTCATCATCTACATGAAAAAATACCGTATCAATTTCAGATGTAGAAGCAATCTGTATCAGATTATCACAGTTTGCTACTACCTCAAGACCTTCTAATTCTTCACCAACAACATTTTTGTCTACAATAGCTAAATTCGAAATTCTAAAATACCAGTTACGAGTTTGTTTAATCTTATTCATAACATCAGAAACTTGATCATAAGTTGTAACAAGCATAATTTTTTCGTTAGATCCCGAACGATGATACGATTTCAAAATGAATCGTTTCAAAATCTGTCTTGTTATAATAACACATACTATACTTCCGCCAAAATATATAGCCATCTGAACTCGTGAATAATACCAGCTTGTCTGTGTAATAAAAAAATATCCAACAGTAAGAGCAATTATATATATCTCCATTTTCACCACATCAAACACTTCCTGTATCCAGTTGCGATATATTATTGATTCACGTGAAGGTATGAAAAAATAGACTATTATATAAAATATCAAAGATGTTGTAAACACTCCTAAATAATAATCTTGCGGATTATTTAGTCCTGTTCTAAAATTACCGAACTTTATATAATTTGCAACCAGATAAACTGCAAACATTGTTAATATGTCTGTAATAATTGCAATATATCTCACTAACGTTTGTTTAGAATCATGCATTCTTTTTTCTCCTTCTTTATACTCAAATCGGCAAACACACATAAAATAAACGGATTATACGCTATATCTAATAAATGGTGTTCCATAAATGAATGTAATGAAATAAATGCAATGGCAAAAACCATGGTCATACGACCGGCATAAGCAGCTCTTCGTGACACAATAATTAATATTGCCATTACAACCACAAATACTATAATACCATATTCCAATAGTATTCGTATATAGGAATCATCAAGAAAAAAATAATCCGGTCTTTCAACTACACTTTTTCCCCATCCTTTTTCCTCAATATATTTTCCAAATAGATTAAACCCATTTATTCCGAATCCCTTTTTTGAATTCTCAAGCCTGTCGCTCAGCTTTTCATTTATCCATAACCATTTTGCATTATTATTATCATATGCAACTGTCATAAATATATATATTGACGCAAACAGAATTGGTACAGCACTAAGCAATTTTATAAATATATTATCTTTTATTTTTTCTTTTTTTGTTTTGCATATAATATATCCTAATATAAACACAGAAAAAACAACCATGCAGATAAGGCTGGTTGATGCAATTGTCCATTTATATACCCAAAAAGCAATTATCATTATCATAAAAGGTTCTACAATATTAACTTTCCTATTATATAAACATATTGCGACCAACACTATATAAAAAATATGTGCAGCAAAATCTGTTGGATACACAGAGCCTAACGCAAACCTCATCTGTTCGTTTTTCCAGTATTGCAGATTCTCAATCATACCTAATTGACTACATACAAATGCAATCAACATAATAATGCTGTCTATAAGCAAATATACTTTCAAAATCTTATCAATAGATACATCCTTCGCTCCAACTATTAAGAATGCTAGCATAAACAAAAATGAATACATATCATTTTTAAAAGCACATATTAAAAATGACATTCCAATAATCAAAGCAAAAGCCGTCTCTGTTTTTGTATAAGTAAACTTCTTTATTCCCTTTACTATGACATATACCATAATAAGAAAATACGTAAACAATCCAAACCGTGATGGCCAAAAATCGGGTAACATTGTTGTTCCCCACATTGTAAATATTAATATTATTGCAAATATAACTAAATACGATACTTCCCACCAATCAGGTTGTATTTTTCTTGAATCCTTAAAGATAAAATTAAACATTATATAAATATACTCCAAAGTTCACAAAATATTCTGTAAAATTATAAACGCATTATCTGCTTTTTTCAAGATATTACATTTTTATTAAGATAAAATTAATAGTTAATTTGTTTTACATTTTATTACTATTTTTTACTATTTTACCATATCATTATTTTATTTGCTATTGATTATTGCATATTGACATCAGCCACTATTGTCAGATTTCATGCATTTAACAGTATTTCTTTTGCCAAAATAATTATATTAGTAAAAGTCATGTAAATTCGGGCATTATGTTACACTGCCCCAAAATATGAAAATAAAACAAGCTATAAATAGTATAAACCATCCATAGCTTATTGCAAGTTTTATTTATTCTAGAACTTAAATGTATTCTCCAGTGTCTCCCACTTCTGATCCTTATCACTTAAATTGATTGGTGTGCCATCCTCAAGTGTGTATCCGCTTCCGTCGGCGCTTCCCGGATACTCTCCGACAAGCTGTGGCCACTCGATGCCGATTGCCGGATCATTCCATGCAAGTCCGCTCTCGTCTCCAAGGTGCCAGAAATCTGTTACCTTGTAGCAGAACTCTGCTACATCTGAGAGTACTAAAAATCCGTGTGCAAAGCCCTCCGGGATAAGGAACTGCTTCTTGTTCTCTTCTGTAAGCTCTACTCCAAACCACTTGCCATATGTCTTTGAATCGCTTCTTAAGTCTACAGCCACATCAAATACTGAGCCTTTTACTGCACGCACAAGCTTTGCCTGTGGGTATTATCTGCTCCGCTGTACTGTGGTGCTATATCTGTTCCGATTCCTTCGTAACCGCGTGCTGCAAGATCGTTCATTACGTCGTGTCCGAGCTGACCTGCAACTCCTGTAACAAATATTTTCATTTTGGGGTCTCCTTTTTACAAATATTCGTAAACAGACCCAACATATATGCGCAATCCCGCATGCTTTGGCATGCTTTCCCGCTGCTTACGCAGCTATGATTGTCTCCCACCACTCACGGTTGTCAATGTACCATTTGATTGTCTTCTTGATTCCGTCCTCGAACTTGGTCTCCGGGAGCCATCCGAGCTCATTGTGGATCTTTGTTGGGTCGATTGCATAACGCATATCATGACCCTTACGGTCTCCTACGAATGTGATAAGGCTCTCCGGCTTATTGAGCTCCTTGCAAATAATCTTTACGATTTCAAGGTTTGTCTTCTCATTGTGTCCACCTACGTTGTAAACCTCTCCTACACGTCCGTTGTGGATGATAAGATCGATTGCCTTGCAGTGATCCTCTACATAGAGCCAGTCACGCACGTTCTCGCCTGTTCCGTATACCGGGAGTGGCTTATCATTAAGTGCATTTGCAATCATAAGTGGGATAAGCTTCTCCGGGAAATGGTATGGTCCGTAGTTGTTTGAGCAACGGCTGATTGTTACAGGAAGTCCATATGTGCGGTGGTAAGCAAGCACGAGTAAGTCTGCTGCTGCCTTTGATGATGAATATGGGCTTGATGTATGGATTGGTGTATCCTCATGGAAGAAAAGGTCAGGGCGGTCAAGTGGCAGATCTCCGTATACCTCATCTGTTGATACCTGATGATATCTTTTAATACCATACTTGCGGCATGCGTCCATAAGCACTGATGTTCCGATAATATTTGTATCAAGGAATACCTGTGGATTCTCGATTGAACGGTCAACGTGTGACTCTGCTGCGAAGTTTACAACCATATCAGGATGCTCTTCCTCAAATAATTTGTATACGGCGTCACGGTCTGTGATGCTCTCCTTTACGAAACGGAAGTTTGGATTGTCCATTACAGGCTCAAGTGTTGAGAGATTTCCTGCATATGTGAGACAGTCTAAGCATACGATACGGTAATCCGGATATTTGTTAAGCATGTGAAATACGAAGTTGCTTCCGATAAATCCTGCTCCACCTGTTACGATAATTGTCATTTTGATTTCCTCCTGATTCCCGCTTTTTGCAAGCGAGATTTAAATTATTTCTATTAACTTAATCTACCAGCTAACTAACGCAATGTCGATTTTACTATAATTAGTACAGTTGCTCGCGGTATTTTCCATCAAGTACATCCTTTAAGTACTGTCCATACTGGTTCTTCTTTACGAGCTCATATGTCTTTAATACTTCATCCTTTGTAATCCAGCCGTTTAAGTAAGCGATTTCCTCAAGACATGCTATCTTGCGGTGCTGATGTGTCTCGACTGTCTTGACAAAGTTTGTGGCATCTACAAGACTCTCATGTGTTCCTGTGTCAAGCCATGTGAAGCCCTGTCCTAAAAGCTCTACATTGAGTGCCTTTTTCTCGAGATAGATTCTGTTAAGGTCTGTTATCTCAAGCTCTCCTCTGGCTGATGGCTTAAGGTTCTTTGCGTACTCTACTACGTTGTTGTCGTAGAAATAAAGACCTGTGACACAGTAATTACTCTTTGGATGCTCCGGCTTTTCCTCGATTGAAATAGCCTTTCCCTCTTTATCGAACTCTACGATACCGAATCTCTCAGGGTCATCTACATAGTATCCGAATACTGTGGCGCCCTTACCACTCTCTGCGTTTTCAACTGCGGCCTTGAGTCTCTTATTGAGTCCGTGTCCTGCGAAGATGTTGTCTCCGAGAACCATGGCTACTGTATCATCACCGATAAATTTCTCACCGATAACGAATGCCTGTGCAAGTCCGTCTGGGCTTGGCTGTGCCTCCCGCTAATATAATACCTTTCATGTTGTTCTACTTCAAACTGAAACTACGTGCTGCATTTGATGCTTTCGGTCTGTAGAATACACTGACCTGATTCATCATTTACCTGCATTATAAAAGGTGTACCAAGAGCACCTTCAAGTATTATTTTAAATTTTATGTATTTTGTCCAAAACAATTATTTCTTTGCAATAAAAACACCGGCATCTTTGGTTATTTTTAAGCCTTTATCAGTCTTTTCCTTTATAAATGCAACAAATTCCTTATATCTATCCACAATGAGACGATTCTGATTTCCATGGCAGGAAAGCACATACTCCACAACAGGTTCATAATCCGTCACATAAAGCGAATCATCATACTGTACCCAGCTAACATCAGAAAAATACTCTTGCAGCTGCTTTTTCCCATTTTCTTTACCAAAATGATAATATAGCTTGTCCGCAGAAAGCTCAATCCTGTCATCAAACTCTTTCACCAACGAGCTTATCTCATTCATATGCTCCGAACCATATGTACTGCATATAAAGATGCCTCCCTGCCTGAGCACACGATATACCTCACTGCACACCATATCCAGATTGTCACAGTAAAACAACACATGATTGGCTATAACTCGGTCAAAGCTGTCGTCAAGCTTATATATGTGATGAGCATCCATTACCTCATATCTGAACGGACTGCCATTATCCGACAAATTTCTGGCGGCATCTCTTATCATGCCATATGATATATCCGTCAGCAATATTTCCATATTTGCCGGTATACGCTCAACATTCCGCGACCATAGAGATGCATCTCCGCATCCCAATTCCAGCACACTATAGCTCGATTCAAATGCACATTGATTAAAAATCCACTCAAACCAGCTTACAGGGTTTAAAGAATAATCCCTGTGAGGATTAATACGCGCAGAGATATTTGACGCATCTTTGTACTGTTTCTTAAGTTTCTGCTCCATCTCATTCATATTGACCAGGTCAAGCATATGACTCCAATCAGCGTCCGCTCCACGCTCTATGATATCAGAAGCATCCTTAAGAGCTGACTTCATCAGCTCCAGCTGCTCCATACGCTCCTCAATAAGCCCAAGTTGCATATGAAAGGAGTCAAGTATTGTCTTGCTGTCGACCTCACGCAGAGTCATTTCCTTTATATCATCCAGCGAAAAACCAAGATACTTAAAAAACTGAATCTGTTGCAGCTTTGCAAAATCATTATCATTATAGAACCTGGCTCCCTTATCAGTGACAAAGGACGGTTTGAAAATATTATGCTCATCATAATATCGCAGTGTCTTCTTTGTAATATGAGCCTTGTGAGCAAATTCTCCTGAGGAGTAGTAGCCGGGTAGTTTCATCGTTGCGTTGCCTTTCCTCTTATTTTCTTACTTTTAAACTTTCTATATCTAAGTATATCATAATTTTCTAATACAGGATTTATTAATATTTACTTATTTTCACTATTTATGCTTGTTTTTCTGGAAAATGTACTTATAATTTATATTATCACTATGTAACAAGGAGAATACAATGAAATACGATTATTTAATAGTAGGTTCCGGTCTCTACGGAGCCATCTTCGCCCATGAGGCAAAGGCCAAGGGCAAATCAGTGCTTGTTGTGGACAAGCGTCCTAACATAGCAGGAAATGTTTACACCGAGAAGCAGGAGGGCATCAATGTACACATGTACGGAGCCCACATATTCCACACCAATGATAAGAGGGTCTGGAACTACATCACACAGTTTGCTGAGTTCAATCGCTTCACAAACAGCCCTGTAGCCAACTACAAGGGGGAGCTGTACTCAATGCCTTTCAATATGTACACCTTCAACAAGATGTGGGGTGTGGTGACACCTGACGAGGCTGCTGCCAAGATTGAGGAGCAGAAAAAGGAAATCACCGGCGAGCCAAAAAATCTCGAGCAACAGGCTATCTCACTCGTTGGCCGTGATATCTATGAGAAGCTCGTAAAGGGCTACACTGAAAAGCAGTGGGGCCGTGACTGTAAGGAACTTCCGGCTTTCATCATAAAGCGTCTTCCTGTTAGACTTACCTTTGACAACAATTACTTCAACGCTCTTTATCAGGGTATTCCAATCGGTGGCTACACCAAGATGGTTGAAAATCTGCTCGACGGCATTGAGGTCAGATTGAATACCGACTACCTTGAGCACAAGGCTGAGCTTGATGCTCTTGCTGACAAGGTGGTATACACAGGTCCGATTGACGCATACTTTGGCTTTAAGCTAGGTACTTTGGAATACCGCTCAGTGCGCTTTGAGAATGAGACCCTCGATATTCCTAACTTCCAGGGCAATGCCGCTGTCAACTATACTGACCGTGAGACTCCATGGACACGTATCATCGAGCACAAGTGGTTCGAGTTCGGTAAGGATGAGGATGGAAATGATCTGCCAAAGACTATTATCAGCCGTGAGTACTCTTCTGAGTGGAAGGCAGGCGATGAGCCTTACTACCCTGTAAACGATGAGAAAAACGGAAAGCTCTATGCCAAGTACAAGGAGCTTGCCGATAAGGAGACCGGTGTTATATTCGGTGGCCGTCTCGGCGAGTACAAGTACTATGATATGGATACTACCATTGCTTCTGTACTTGATATGTGTGAGAAGGAGCTTGGCTAATAATTTAGCTTCCCACAAAAGGCTTTGTTTATGTCATATTCAAAAGCGCCATGGCAATTTACCATGGCGCTTTTATTTACAATTTTTTTCCGGCCAGATTTATCTCAGCCGCAGGAATATGCTCCCTAAGACACTCATATCCATACTCCTTCGAATACGCATATATAGCCGGAAGCTGTCTTGACAGAAAGAGCGCCGGTGCTTCTGTCACCGAGTATGCGCCACAGTGCCCAAACTCAAGAACATCACCAAGCTCAAGCTTCTTAAGCTTCACCTCTCTGACCAGCACATCCGCCACTGTACAGAGGCTTCCGCAGAGCGTATAGTCTATGTCCGGCAATTGTGTTAATTCTTCCTCGGTTCTTTCTTCATTTTCTGATACTTCACAACCATTGAATGTGTTTCCTATCGGACCTGCTGTTCCTTTTATTTCTTCCAATTTTTCACCAAAATATATTTCGTCAGCTCTATATATACTAATCGGCGGCACCTGCATAGCCATCCTCTGTCCAAAGTAATTCAGATGGTGGATTCCTCCATCCAGAATCGCATAATTGGCATCGTCTGTCGATTTAAGGTCCTTTACCTGTGTGTAATATTTACCGCATGAGGCCGCGAGGAAGCGTCCCATCTCAATGCCAAGCGGATATTCCACAGCAAATTCTCTAAGCACCTCTGCTGCCTCATTAAGTGCTTGTTTTTCCCTTTCCTGCCAGTCTTTCTCAAAATACTCCACACAAAGTCCCGGGCCATACTCTACAAGCTGTGGCTCAAAGCTGTATTTGTCCTTTAACATGGCAAGTGCAGACTTTATTTTTTCCAAGTCCTTATTTATTTTGCGCAGGCTCTTCTGTGTGCCGGAATAGTAGTGAATGCCTATTACCGTGATGCCCTTAAACTCATCCGGATGCGAAATGATATATTCAATATCCTCAAGCGACATGCCAAACTGGTTGCCACTTGTCAGGCGCAATATGACCTGTGCCTTCTTTTCGACAAATCCGACTTCCTGCGCGCCTTCAGACATACATTCAAGCATCACCTCTGATATAAGCGTCGCATGTCTTATGCTTTCACAGGTCAGTATGCCGGCGCCATACGAAACGGCTCGCTCTATATCGCATTTTTCCTTCATCACTCCTGAATAGATAATGCATTCCGGCTTCACACCTAGTGCTATACATATCTCAAGCTCTCCCGGGCTGCACACTTCCACATGGTCTAAGCCCTCCGGCAGCCTGTGAAGCAGAAACGGATTTGCCTTTATCGAAAAACAAAGTGGTATCCTACGTCCTCCTTTACAATCAAGAGCAGCCCTTATCATGGCTGCTCTTTTTGCAAACTCATCCGTATCAAATACATAGTACGGTGTCTGTCTCATATGCTTTATTCCTCCACAAGCTCTTTCACAAGCTTCTCGATTGCATCTACTGAGTTGAAATTCTCAGGAACCAGATCCTTTGGTCTGATTGTGATGTCAAACTCATCAGTCAGCTCCGATACGAGTGAAACTATATCAAATGACTCAAGAATTTTGTCATCGATGAGCTTTGTCTCCTTCTCAAAATCCACATCCGGTCTTAATTCCTCTAAAATCTCTAAAATTGTGTCTCTCATTTTACATTTCCTCCAGTTTTTTCATATCATATTTTCCGTTTGGAAGCTTAGGAAGCTGCTCCAGCTTCTTGATTTTCCTTGGCACCATAAAGCCCGGAAGCTCGTCGCGCAGTGCCAGCGCAAGGCTTCTCCTGTCACAGTCACCTGTGTAGAAAAGTATCAGCACCTCTTTTGCTTTATTATATATAACACAGCTTTCTGCGACTCCCTCGACCACATTGGCGGCATGCTCCACCTCATCAAGCTCCACACGGTGTCCCATGTGCTTTATCTGGCGGTCCATACGTCCACAGAAATGAAGTATGCCGTCCTCATCGAGCCTTCCGTAATCCCCTGTGCGGTACATCCGCTCAGGATAAGCCTTGTTGAGTGGATTGAGTGTAAATGCCGCAGCTGTCCTCTCCGGATCATTATAATAACCCAGCGCCAGGATTGGTCCACATACGCATATCTCGCCCTGTTCTCCGACAGCCGGCTCATTTCCATGCTCATCTATCAGGAAAACCCTGTAATTGTCATAGGCTTTTCCTATAGGAAGCACCTCGTCATCTTCCACTGTATGATCCACGCTATAGTATGTGCATGATGCTGTGGCCTCTGTCGGCCCATACTGGTTCACAAAATGTGCTTCAGGCAGATTTTCCTGCCATTTCCTGAGTACCCTGCATGGCATTACCGAGCCTGAGAAGCAGATTTTTCTAAGACTCTTCGGCCCTACTTCCTCAAATGCTCCAAGCGATGTGAGGATGGTAAATGCCGAAACACTCCAGCCGACACTGCTGACCTTCTTATCATTCATGTAATCAAACAAGGCATTTGGCTCCATGAAGTACTCTTTCGGAATAATGGCTGTGCTGCAGCCGGTCTTTAGCGGCAGATAAATGTCCCTGATTGCCGCGATATAGTCAAGCGGTGACTGATTGCCCAGCACATCACTTTCCTCTATATGCATTACATCACAGTAAGCATTGATGTATGTCATAAGTGACAGATGTGATGTCATGACTCCCTTTGGATTGCCGGTGGAGCCTGACGTGTAGATAATATACAGCGGGTCTGTCATGGACATCTGCCTGCGGACTGCAGCGAGCATATCGTTCTCACTATCCGTCACAGCTTCTCCTGCTGATTCACTGATTTTACAATTACTATCAGCGCACACCACCTTCTTAAAGCGCGATATATCCTCAGCAACAAATATCTGCGGTCTATCGAAGCCTTCTGACTTTACCAGCTCATCCACTATGCTCTCCACATGCTCAAGACTTTCCCTGTCTGCAACAATAGCCCTTGGGCACAGATTTTCAAGAATTTTTTCAATTCTCTTGTCAGGAAGCGATGCATCAATCGGTGCATACGGTCTGCCTGCATATACCACACCCAGGAAGTATGCCGGTGTCACCATTTTTCTTCCGGCAAATACTGCAACAGGGGTTCTGTCCACTCCAAGCTGTTCTACCAGATATGCTCCTGTATTTCTTGCTATATCATACACCTGCGCAAACGTAATGCTGCATTCAGTATCCGAAAATGCAGGCTTGTCAGGGTATTTTTCTACTGTGGTCTCAAGCCACTCCAGTACGTTTTTCATCTTAGTCCTCTTTCATGCATTAATAAACGTTGCCGAAAAAATTATAGCACATAACATTCGAAAAAAATGTCATATGCTATCGAATTAAGAAATCTTAAGAAAGCCTTAATTTTTTTCTGTAGGTTTTTCTATATTTGATTCTCCTATTAAATATATCGGTCTGTCCTTTGCCTCGAGATATAGCTTCGACAGATAAAGTCCCAAAATGCCTATGCTAAGCAGTTGTATCCCACCTATAAAAAGTATGATAACAACGGTCGAAGCCCAGCCGGCTACCGGATCTCCGAATACAAGTCTCCTGATAATGATAAAGAGCATTGCAATTATTGCGACAATAAAGCTGAACACTCCGGCTATTGAAGCCATGTATAGCGGCGCGTTGGAAAATGCCACTATTCCGTCAAGGCTATACAAAAAGAGCTGCCAGAATGACCACTTTGTCTCACCTGCCACTCTGTTTACATTCTCAAACTCAAGCCACTTCACCTTAAAGCCTACCCAGCCAAACAATCCCTTTGAAAACCTGTTGTATTCCTTAAGCGAAAGCAGTGCATCCACGTATTTCCTGTTCATCAGCCTGTAGTCACGTGCCCCATCAACCATATTTGCCTTTGATATTCTGCTCATAAGCCTGTAAAATTTTCTGGCAAAAAAAGATCTAATCGCTGGTTCACCTTTGCGTGTCACTCGTCTTGTACCGACAGCATCATAACCCTCTTTATTAAGGACCTGATACATCTTCGGAAGCATTTCCGGGGGATCCTGAAGATCTGCATCCATTATTGCCACATATTCCCCCACCGCATGCTGCAAGCCTGCATACATGGCTGCCTCCTTGCCAAAATTGCGTGAAAAAGATATGTATTTTACACCGGAATCATTTGCGGCAAGCTCTTTCGCGACATCGAGCGTCCCGTCCATGGAGCCATCATCCACTATAATCAGTTCATAGTACAATCCCGCTGTCTCACTCTCTTGACTCATCTGATCAAACACCTGAGTTATTTTATTATAAAAAAGAGGCAGAGCCTCTTTCTCGTTAAAGCATGGTACCACAATGCTTATCTTATTTTTTTCCATACCAGCCACCCTGCATATAATATCAAATAAATAAAAAATCCGATTGCTGCTCCTGCCGTATTTGTCACAAAATCATCAAGCTGACAATATCCCCTGCCGGTAACCAGCTGCGTGTACTCAATTGCTGCGCTTATAAAAGCACCAACAGGTATTGTAAACCATCTCATCCAATTTTTAAAAACCAATGGAAATATAAGCCCAAATGGTATAAACAATACTATATTTTCTATAAAATAAGCGTGCATCTGAAGTGTCATGCCCCAATTGCTCCACAGCACCATATCGGCGACGCCGGTTCTGCTTCCCGGCTCCCTTGAATAATACACTATCATTATAAGCGTATACATATAGGCCACAAAGGTGCCGCAGAACAGCATATGCCAGATTTTGCCCACTATCTTTTTTCTTCTCTCATCTGCCTGTGATACCTCTCTCATTGTGAAAAGATATCGCAGCAGACACACAAAAATATACATCGCAATGCAGATTAAAGCCAAATATACCGCTGACGGAAGATATTTGAACTTTTCCTGTATGTCTCTTATTATATAATCCTTTAAACTCAATGTCCTTTTTTATGCTCCTTGTAGGCACGAATGAACTCCAGCTGTCGTTCATCGTCCTTTTTCTGTTCGTCATCAGACATATGACTCACTTTAATAATTATACACAATATTATGCCAATTACAATAATACCGGCACATAATATAAAAATAATTAAGATTTCAGGCATAGACTATTTCCTCCGGCAGAATTTAATTACTATTCTCTCTACAGATTAAATTATATCCACTTAATTTATCTTAATTCACTCATTTATGAGCCCTGATAGCAACAAAAGCTGCATGATATTCTCACACAGCTTTTGTATCTTACGTGTATTATCTTTGGCATTAACCTTTATTTTAATTTTGCGACGACCATATCCACATATTTCTGGCAGATTTCCTCGCTCTCTGCCTCAACCATGACACGGATAACAGGCTCTGTACCCGACTCACGCACAAGTATACGTCCTGTATCGCCAAGCTCTGCAGTAACCTGGTCGACAGCCGCCTGAACCTCAGGATTGGCAAGTGCCTCAGCCTTGTCAGCTACGCGCACATTCTGAAGCACCTGTGGGTAGATACTAAGTCCCTCACAGAGCTGGCTCATTTTCTGTTTCCTAGCCATCATGACCTCCATCATCTTAAGGCTGGTAAGGATACCATCACCTGTTGAAGCATACTTAGAGAAGATGATATGTCCTGACTGCTCTCCACCGATGCGGCAGCCGTTCTGCTGCATGTACTCATATACATATTTATCACCTACTGCAGTCTTTGCGTAGCCGATTCCAAGCTCATCAAGGGCCTTATAGAGTCCAAAGTTTGACATAACTGTTGTGACAACAGTATTGTTATCGAGCTTTCCTCTCTCTTTCATGTACTTTCCATAGATGTAGAGGATATGGTCTCCAGTGATTACATTGCCCAGTTCATCTACACAGAGACATCTGTCTGCATCTCCATCGTATGCGAAGCCTACATCAAGACCATTGTCCACCACGTATTTCTGTAAGCCCTCGATATGTGTAGAGCCTGCATTGTTGTTGATATTGAGACCGTTTGGCTCATTGTTGATGACATAGCACTTTGCTCCGAGTGCCTCAAAAATAGACTTTGCCATGTTCCATGAGCTTCCGTTGGCACAGTCAAGACCTACCTTCATGCCCTTGAATGAGTAGACACCAAGCGATATAAGGTATCCCATGTAACGGTTACGGCCTGCTACATAGTCAACTGTGCATCCGATAGCATCCTTATGTGCATAGGGCAATTCCTTCCACTCCTGACCAAACAGGCGGAGCTTGCCATCTATATAGTCCTCGACAAGGAGAATTGTCTCCTCATCCATCTTCTCTCCATTGCTGTTTATAAGCTTGATTCCATTGTCATAGTATGGATTATGGCTTGCCGAAATCATGATACCACAGTCAAAATCATCGGTTCTTGCTACATATGCCACTGATGGAGTTGTGGTAACGTGTAATAGATATGCATCTGCTCCCGATGCTGTAAGTCCTGATACAAGGGAATACTCAAACATGTAGCTTGAACGTCTTGTATCCTTTCCTATTACTATCTTCGCCGGCTCGTCGAGCTGCTTCTGCTTCTTAAGCTCTCCATAATACCAGCCTAAAAATCTACCAATCTGATATGCATGCTCTGCTGTTAAATTGACATTAGCCTCTCCACGGAAGCCGTCTGTTCCAAAGTATTTTCCCATTATTGTCCCCTTGTGAAATAAATTTTTCTTATATTATACACTTAACAAATATGTTTGTGTAGTAAAACAGTATTATTTGTTAAATTATTCGACTTCATAAAATCAATTGTTTATTAATGTGATAAAATTGACATATTATGTAAATCAAAGCTACATAGATATCTTATGACACTCCATATAATATCTCTTCTCATTCGCTTCTCCGATTGAGAATGTCTTTCTGGGAAGCACCCCGCCCGCATTGATTGCAGGGAACAATGTGCTCTTGTCTATCGACTGAAGAAAAATTCCACATCCCTTAGTCTCCTTAACCAGTCCGTGAAGTGCCTCATCACCATGGATATAGTCTATTTCCACATTGTCATGTGTCTCAAGATACTTATCTAAAACACCCTGGAGTATCTCAACCGGGAGGCGGTCACCTCTATTTGTGATATTAATTCCAAAATTCCTTATTGGTGCTGTGCAGCTTCCAGCGCTATTTTCTGAAACCACTTCATTGCCATTTGCCGGTTTTGCACTGTCACAGCTTCCTGATTCAACATACTCAAATACTATCTCTTCGCCCTCAGCGCTCTCAAGTCCTTGTTTTGTGATTTCAGCTTCGAAAAACGACAGCATGTCCTTTACATCAACATTTGTAAGCAATCTGTGAATAGGCTTAAACTCAAGCGCCTCACTGTGCAGATTACAGATTTCCACAAGAGCATGCCTTGCAGGATGAGTTTTCAACTGCTCCTCTGTGAATTTTCCGGATTTTTTGATATTTTCCCAGCAGGTCTTCGCTGTTGCAAGCGAATGATTTCCATCACCTACTGCAAACAAGAAACCTCCACAGCTATTCTGTTTTGCTGCAAATGCCTCTGTCACCTGCTTTGCTGCCTCACCCTCGACAGCATAGCCGCGGATATGTCCGCCTCCCTGCATAAGCTCTGTATCGTAAAGCTTACGAAGAGTGTCCCTGATGGCATACACATACTCGATTATTCCATGCTTTACAGCTGCTATATTTACTGCATCTTCCTGTGTAGCACCCTGGCATCCATCAATCTTTTGTCTGTCTATAGGATCATCAACAAGCAGCATAACATGTGGCAGCTCAATAGCTGCATTCTCTCTTATTTTCACTCTCGGAGGTATACGTGAGATTACTGTTCCCTCTGTTGCTCTGATGAGAGTCTTCTTTTTCGGGTCGAAATCATAGTCATCCAGATCAATAAGTCCTACTATTCCAAGACGCCCCCCTGACTCCGTAGTACGCTCAACAAGCACATAGCCATCTGCCACCGCTTGCTTTAAGGTTCCATCTGTGAGATATGTATCCATAGTGGTATTAATATATTTGATTCTCTCATCATCTGTCATTGAAGCATATTTTGTTTTCCTGCCGGTTTCTTTGTCATTTTTGACACCATCCCCTGACGAATTGCAATCATTCTCCTGTTTCGTAATTGTTCCCAGATATATCTCAGGAAACACAACATTAAGCGTTGATGGTGCATCAGCCACATGCTTTTCCACAGCATCCCAATAATCAGCCTGACTTGTGAACTGGTCACAGGCGATAACTGACCATTTTTCCATATCTATACAATCGTTTGGCAAAAGAATATTTGCCGGATTGAAACAATTTGACATATCAACAATTCTCCTTTAAATATACAAAATATATAACAGAAATCCGCTATACTCTATAGTATAACGGATTTACTTTTATTTGCATATATTAAATTCCTTTTGTTGTTAGAATTCTTCCCACTGCATCATCTAATTTTTCTGCCGGTATCTCGCCACTGTTAACTGCAGACAACACTGCATTATAACTGCTCTCAAAGCCTGTTGAAACATAAAGCATGCTCATTCCTGCCTTAACAGCTGCCACAGCCGCCTCATCCTGTGTACATACCTTATTAAGAGATGCATCTGATAAATCATCTGTAATCAAAAGGCCATTAAAGCCCATGGTAGTTCTCATATAGTTTACGGCACCTGCTGATGTAGAGCATGGCGTGGTTTCCTCTCCTGTCACACTCTGGCAAATCACATTTCCCATCATGACTGCCGGAACACCTGCTTCAATTGCCTTTTGATATGGCACAAAATCAGATGCCTCAAGATCCTCCAACTTGTCTGTCATCCAGAGCATTCCTGTCGCTGAATCTGTAGTAGCCTTTCCTTTTCCCGGAAAGCTCTTTGCTACAGAATTGATTCCTGCACCATTATAGCTGCTTACCTGTGCTGCAACACAGTCACCTACAGTCGCTGACTCGCTGCCAAATGCATATGTATCGTTATCTGCATTATCACCATATGCTATATCTGCTGTCGGCCCAAAATTCATATTAAGTCCATTGGTAGCCATATATGAGCCTATCTTTCCTGCACTGCTGCCCGCTGCGTCAGCATCTCCAAGCTGTGATGGTGCCTGCTGTGCCTCATATCCATTAGCTGAAGCAAGAGGAAGTCTTTCTCCACCTTCTTCATCAATTGCAAGAAACAGATTCACGCCCAGTCGCTCCTGCGAAAATGACTGCAGACTGCTCATCATCTTTGTAACTGCAGCCTCACCTGAGAAATTCTCCTGTCTGAAAACAAAACCACCAAGAGGATATGTACCAATAGCTGCTTTTGTCTTGTTACCGGCCTGAGTGAACTGTGATACACCTGTAATCTCCTCAGGTCTCGTAATGAATAGCTGGGCTACCTTTTCCTCTGTTGTCATAGAAGACAGCTTTGTCTTGACAGAATCTGACGGAGTAAATGCCGGTGCTGCCTGCTGTCCATCAGCTTGTACCTGCTGAGTTCCATCCGTCTCCTGAGTAGGATTCTGTGTCTCCTGCTGGCTTTCTGTTATTTTCTTATTCGCATTATTCCCCGGCATCACAAAATGCACTGCTCCAAATACCAGCACAACTATCAGTGCAATTACTTCTATTGTGATGAGGTACTTATCTCCATTTTGTCTGAAGTTCATATTTAATCCCCAAAATTTGTATTTGTTAAATCGTTATTAGGTCCGCTTACTTTTCCTGATAATGCACTGCTGTATTCGTTTACAGTTGCACTAGGAGTATAGCCTGTCTCACCTTCAAGGAACTGATGCACTCCTGTAGCCATGTCTGCAAGTGTAGTAGGCACCTCAACCCATGCACCATCAACCTTTCCACCATAGAACACCTGTGGATATGCTGTAGAATCCTCTACTGTATAGTCTGCAAGATTTTTAAATACTGAAAGAATCTCATCAGTATTATAGTTAGTATTGACATGTCCAATCAGATCTGATACCATCTTAATCTTTGCCGCTGTATTCATCTGCTTAGCTGATTCAAAAACCTTGAACAGCACTGTTCTCTGTCTTTCAGCACGCTTATAGTCTCCTCCTGCTGTATAACGTATTCTGGAATACGCAACTGCCTGAGTTCCATCAAGAGTATATGTGCCGGCTGAATCAATATGGGATGAGCTTGTTCCACGAACCTTATTGACCTCATCAATATATCCGTTTATCACCTTTGCCTCAGATGCATCAATATCCTGTACAATGCCTCCTACCTCATCTATTATTTCACCGACCGTATTGAAATTGACTGTAACATAATTCTTTATGTCTAAGTCCAGATTTTTGTTAAGTGTATCCACTGCAAGCTCCGGTCCGCCAAACGCATGTGCATGTGTCACCTTCTGGTATCCATGACCATCAATATTCATCATACAGTCTCTGAAAATAGATACCATACGGATTTTCTTAGCATCATGATCAACCCTGACTACCATAATGGAATCGGAACGTGTTCCTTTATCAAGCTGATCTGAGCGGCTGTCAACACCAAATAACGCAAATTCCTCTATACCTGATTTGTCTGTAGTGCTGTCATCCTCAGCCTGAGTATCAGCTTTTGTCTTAACTGCCTCTGTACCCGGCTTTATGCCTTTAGCTTCTTTATTCTTAACATTACTGCTGTTAATCTTTACAAGTATTATCGCTATAATAGCAATAAGTACAATCATTACTGCCGTAATAATTATATTTTTCTTTTTTTTCATCTGCACTATTCTCCGTCATTCATATGTGTCTGTGCCTGTTACTTTTCGTCCTCATCTCTGCCATAATAATTGCCATAGTAATTACCATAATAGTTTCCATAGTAATGACCATACTTAGACTCCTCAAACCTGCACTTATTGAGCACAGCTCCAAGAATCTTTACTCCCGAGTCCTCAAGTGTACGCTTTGTATTAATGATTGCACGGCTGCTTGTAACATTCTGGGCAGCAACTATTACTGCTCCGTCTACATTCTTTCCAACTACGGCCGCATCAATCGCAGCTCCTGTAGGAGGAGTATCGACAAGCACATAGTCAAAGTTCTTCTCTCCAAACTCGATAAGCTCTTTAAACTCCTCTGTCTCAAGAAGCTCTGTAGGATTTGGTACCTCATGTCCTGCAAAGAGAATAAACACTCCTTTGATGTTTGTCGCATATACTACTTTGTCCAAAGATACCTGACCTGAGAGATAATGTGAGAGTCCGTATATCTTTCCACCGCTCTCCACTTTCGCTCTGAGTCGTCCTACAAGGACTGACTTACGCATATCGGTATCTACTACAAGGACTGACTTCTTAGAGTCCGCCATCGAACGAGCCAGATCCATAACTACGGTTGTCTTTCCTTCATTTGGCACGCTGCTGGTAAAGAGGATGGACTTCACGCCCTTTCCACTGAAACTGATGCTTGTTTTAAGAGCTCGAAGAGACTCCTTCATTGTATAGCTCTGGTCTTTTATCTGATTAATAACTATTGTTTCCATTAAACTGCCCTCTTCTTACTCTTGCTATCGTCTGATTTAGATGATTGAGTTTTCTTCTTTTTTCTTCTCTTTGTCTTGGCTCCATCATACTCTGTCTCATCAACAGGAAGTGATGCAAGCACCTTGAGGCCTGTTCTGGTCTCCATATCATCTGCATTGGAAATTGTATCGTCAAGCATGTATCCAAGTACAACTATGCCGGTAGCAAGAAACAGTCCGAGTACAGCTCCTATAACTGTATTCTTAAGGATATTATTATTCACCGGTGTCTTTGAAGCATATGCTGTCTGGATAATCTTTGGCTGTGACTGATCCATATTGTCAGCGATATACTGTGATGAAACCTTTGCAATCTCATCTGCCACTGTCTTTGAAGCTTCCAAATCAGTGTCTGTAACTACAATCTTGAGCACACGTGTATCTGTCGGATTCTCTATTGAAACCCTCTTGCTAAGCTGCTCGTATGTCTCGTCCATATCCAGATTGTCGATTACCTGTGATAAAACTGTCCTGCCTGTGATAACGTACTCATAGTCGTTTGTCAGACTCGAGCCTACCTGAATATCAGCAAGACTGGTGATAGATGTTGACTTGGTCAGTACATACATCTCTGCAGATGCCTCATACTCCGGTACAAAAGTAATCTTGGAGTATAATCCAAATACTGCTGCAAGAAGCACCATTGATGCCACAAGTGCCTTCCAGTGCTTCACTAATTCGTGAAACAGCGCTACTAAATCGATTTCAATTTCCTGATCTCTTATTGGTTCGTTGTTTTCCATTTTCCTACCCTTTACAAATTGTAACATTATTTTTCGGTTTAATCCTATGTTATATTACTACACTTCATTTCTTTTGTCTATTTTTAGAAGTCACAAAAAAAATATTAAGAATATGTCATATTTTGTAAATAATTATGCAATATAATAGAAAAGTGCCGTTTCCGGCACTTTTCTTTGTTGTATTTTCATTTGCTATATTTTATTTGTTCCTGTTCTATTGTTGCTGTTCTAGTTCTGCTGTGGCTGTTCTGATGGTTCAGTCGGTGCCACCGGCTGTGGTTGTGGTTTTGAATTTACTGTAACGGTTATTGAACTGCTTGCGCTATTCCAGCCTGCCATTTCACCTGCTATAGCTGTAATCTGTACGCTACCAGCCCTGTAAATGGTCACATTTCCGGCGCCATCTACTGACGCAATCGAAGGATCACTTGACTGGTAAGAAAGCGCTGCTCCGTTTGAAGCACTTGCTCCGAGAGAAAATGGTGCATCTCCCTCTGTTACAGTTTTATTACCGCAACCTATTGTCACAGATGGTGTCTGGTTTGGCTGTGGCTTTGCATTTACAGTGATTGTAATTGTCTTGCTGCCGGCCTTATAGCTTGTAGTAGCCTCAGACTTGACAGTGATTGTTGCAGTTCCGACACCTGCTATCGTCACATTACCGTTCTCATCCACTCTCACTACACCATTATTATCACTTGAGTATGTGAGCTTTGCATTATCCTCTGCTGTCACACCGAGATTGAATGCTCCGTCGCCCTCTGTCACATTATAAGAGTCAGCTCCGCCAAGACTCTGTGCTTTGCCGGCCACCTTGTCAACACCACCATATACAATTACTTTTTCATCTAATGTTACATTCTCATATAGCTTCTTTGCAGCTGAATAAGGCATATTTATGCAGCCATGGCTGCCGCTGTACAGGTAGATATTTCCACCGAAAGTACTTCTCCACGAAGCATCATGGAAGCCAATTCCACCATTGAATGGTATAAAGAAATTAACCCATGACTTATATCCGTCTCCCCTTAAGTATCTATCCTTATCTCTTGAGAAAATAGAATACACTCCGGTAGGTGTTCCGTGTCCTTTTGAAATACATCCTGTAACACACTGACTTGATACAACAAGCTCTCCATTCTTGTATACATATACCATCTGGTTGGTAAGATCCACTTCACAGTAATTGCCACCATATGTGACATATTCACCTGTTTCTTCTTCCTTTGCCTCACTGTAAACTGCTTCCACTGTTGCAGACTTTTTATTGTTTATTGCCTCAGCAATCGCCTCATACAGCTTGTTTCCATCTACAGTCTGTCCTGATGATGCTACAGGCACATTTATTATACTTCCGCCTGTTGTCTTAAACTGTCCTGTTTTCTTCTTTGACACATCATGCTTTTTGGCTAGCTCTGTACAATATGTAGCCATATTCTCGCCATCAAGCGAAACTGACAATCCGTCATTGTCCACTATAAGCCACTGGGCTATCTGATCCTTTCCTACAGCCTCTGTAGCAGCTTCACCTGTTGCCGGTGTGAAATTACATGTCACCGTCACATCAAGATATGCATTGGCTTCTTTTAAGGCATTCTTTACCTGCTCGCTGTCTGCAGCCTTTTCTCCATCAACATATCCTGTTGTGGATGTAAGCTCCACCTTATCCTTCAGCTTCTTTACAGCACTTGTAAGATTTGCAGCTGCATTGTCATACACAGGCGCATCTCCTGATACACCGTCAACACCCTCAAATTGTCCTGCCTCTGCATTGTAGGCTATTGTAGCACGATATGGAACAATTGATCTTATATCAAAGGTCTGTGTGTCTGTCGCAGCCTTCTTTTGTTCGTCATCATTTGCATCTGTATCCGTATCACTCTGAGCCGTAGCATCAGACTGTGACTGCGTTTTTGCAGTGATATAAGAGTCTACAAGAGCCGTCTCCAGCTCATCAGACTTGTCCATTTTAAAAAGCTTCACTTGCTTTTCCGGCTCCTTATCCTTATTAGCTGCATTTATCAGCTCCTGAAGATCTGCTTTGTCATTGTACTTGAGTCCCAAATCCTTAGCTGTCATATCAAATGATGCATCGTCAAGCTTCACTGATATCTTATACTTGCCTACTGCAGTCTTTATGGCTTTCTTTGCCTCGTCAGCAGTCATTCCACCTACATCAACTGATGCAAGCTTGTACTTTTCAGGGAATGTCTTGTATGCTTTCTTTCCACAGCCTGCCATTCCCAATGCCATAAGCACACAGGCCAAAACTACCAGGAGTTTTATACTTTTCTTCTTCATCTTTGTCCTCTTTATCTTAATTTATATTATTCTCACAGCACCATATTTTATCACTTTCTTATATATGCCTCAAGTGAGATTTGTCACATATTTTCCGATTATTTAGACATATTATTCATCATTATGATAACAAAAAGCTTGCTAATGACGCACAATATGTAACAGGCGTATAAAATAGTTCTGATAAACCTTATCGCTCATATGCATTTTATTCAACATACAAAATACTTTATAATTCTTATTTACACATTTATACATATCTGTATTCTTTTTTTCGATTTGACTGACAAACAGCTTCATCCTTTTTCTAAGCTGTTTTTTATCAGTGTTTCTAATCAGGCAAAGCTGCAAATAATCGTTGATAAATTTGCTTGTTTTATCAAACCACAGCTGCTTTCCGCCTATACTAAAGTGCTCCGCATCCCGGCCTGCCTCAATCAGCCTCATGATAACCTTCTCATAATGGTCAAGCCTCTTCAGTGAGCTTTCTATCGAAACGCTCTGATTTACGTCACCGACTCTATACTCATAAAGTGCCTTATCATATGCATAGATACTTTCTGCATATGCCATTGGGATTATTGAAAACTCCTGATCCTCGTAAAATACCCCCTCAGAGAGTGTCAGTCCTGTATTTCTATAAAACTGCGTATTATATATCACCCCATGCAGACTCAGCCCCCACCAGAAATCATACAGATGCTCGTCCACATATCCTGCATTATATGGTCCACCATTTTTTGTTATATATTTATCGTCGTATGGATACTCATCAGTATTTTCTCTCTGCAGCACATATGATCTATAGCTCATCAGCACTGCATCTGCGAAATTCTCATGTTTATTTTCATTATCTTTAAGATAACAAATAGTTTCTTTCAACACATCAGTGTTTACCCAGTCATCAGCGTCTACTACCTTAAAATAGCTTCCTTTTATTATTTTTACTCCTTCATTAATTGCCGAGCCATGACCACCATTTTCTTTATTCAGTATCCGGTACACGTCAGGATATTTATTTACATATTTTTGTGCAATCTCCACACTATTATCGGTAGAGCCGTCATTCACAACAATAATGTCCAGCATATTTAAAAGAGAGTTATCATCAATAATAAATGATGATAACCCTTTATCCAAAAACTTTGCCGCATTATATGTCGGTATTATTATTGATAGTATCTTTTTATTTTCTGTTTCCATATCCTATCTAATTCCTGTTTCTATATGTTAATTTCCACTTATATCGCTGTCTGTCACCATATTTGACAATGGTAGTCAGTATTATTTTCTGTATAGTCTGTCTGCTCTGCCAACCCTTTTGGCAAGCTCAAGCAGCTTTGCAAATTGATTCTCGTAAAAGCTGTTGCTCACATGCAGCTTATTAAACAGCCGAAATACTTTATATTTACGCTGTACTGCCTCATACATAAGTGCACTTTTTTGAGCAAGCTTCATGTTAAACTGCTCTACTATCGCTCTTCCGGATTGTCTGTCGGTATTTTTTATCAAAGCTATTTGATAATAGCTTGTGATTATGCCCGACGTCTTTCTGATAAAGTGTTCCTTTCCACCCTGTGGCATTTTTGCAAAGCTCTTCTCTGCCTCAAGTACATTAAATATAACCTGCTCCAAATCCAGAAGACGCTTCACCTGACTCGCTGCTGAAACACTTTGATTTACATCTCCAACCCTGTATACATACAACTCTTCCTGAATAAATCTGACAGTTTTTGCATACGAAAACGGAACGGTTGCATACTCCTGGTCTTCGTAAAATACATGCTCTGTGAGCTTATATCCAAGTGCTTTATAGAACCCTGTGTTATATATCACTCCGTGAAATGATAGACCATCATATACATCATCCCACATATTTACTATATCCTTTAAATTGTACTCTCTTGTAAAATCAGGCACACTCACATCTGCCGGTCTGTACTCATCCTTTGATATGTCATAATACCTGAAGCTTTGTATCACCGCATCCGAATCTACATGCTCGAGATATTCAACCAGGTGCTTTAGCGCAAGCGTATCTACCCAGTCATCTGCATCGACCACCTTTAAATACTTTCCTCTCACATGCTCCACGCCTGTGTTGATTGCAGAACCGTGTCCACCATTTGTTTTATTTACTATGACAAAGGTATCCGGATACCAGTCCACAAATTTCTGCGCCACTTCAACACTTTTGTCAGGTGTGCCGTCATTTACGACTATCACCTCAAGCTTATCGAGTATAGCCTTGTCAATATCTATTTCCTCAAAGCGGCCCTCCGTTGCCATTTTACAGTTGTGCTGTGCTGTCTGTGCATCTGTATCCCTGCATACCAGAAATGACGACAGCCCCTTATTCAGAAACTTTTCTGCATTATATGTTGGTATTATGATTGATAATATTTTACTCATTAACTGTTCTATCCGTCCTGATTACTATTATTAAAAAGAGTATTGCATACTCATTAACGCCTATTCATGAAATTAATTACCACGCAGTCTGCTATAGACCCATGCCGCCATCGGAAATATCTTAAAGCCTGTTTTTCTAAGCATCCAGACGCTCTTCCTGCTGCACGCCCGGTACACTCCCGGGTGCTCCTCACGCAGCATCTCGTCAAACTTCTTCATATGCTCAACGTTCCTTGTATCATTGCCCTTTGCAAGAAATATCTGGTACTCATCATCGACTGCCTCGGCTATGCCGCGCTCAAGGTACTGCTTCTTGTAGGTCTGCAGATTGCCGTGCACGTTGTTGTACTCAAACAGTGCATCAAGCACCTTAAGGTGCTGGTCATGACGCTTGATCATCATCTTTATGTCCACGCTCTGGCCACTCCTTCCAAGTCTGTACTGATACAGCGGCAGTGGTGAAAACGTGATGCTTGTGCAGTATGGTATAGGGTAGAGTATATACTCCTGGTCCTCGTAGAAGCAGTGCTCATCCACACGAATATCATTCTTCTGCAATACATCAGTACGGATGGTCATGGAATGTATAGTGATCAGCGGATCCATGACTGCCTCAGCAAAGCCCCACTCCCTGTTGTAGTGATAAGAGTTGGACACTGCCTTTCTGCGCTTTGTGACCTTCTTTGTCCTATCATCCACCAGGTTGAAGTCATTGGATATGACATCCGAGTGCGTGTGCTTCAAAAGCTGTACAAATTGTGGCAAAAGGCTCTTGTCCAGCCAGTCATCACCATCCACCACCTTGAAATACTTTCCTGTTGCACGCGGTATCGCATAGTTGATGGTAGATCCATGGCCTCCGTTCTCCTTGGAGAGCACCTTGAAGCTGTATGGATATTTCTGCTCGTAGGTATGTGCCAGGCTGGCTGTGGAATCTGTGGAACCATCATCCACTATGAGTATCTCCAGACTTCTGAGCACAGACAAATCTATAAACGAGTCAAGACAGTTCTTTATATACTTTTCAACATTGTAAGCCGGAACGACTATGGTTAAAAGCTTCTCCATATATGTTTCTCCATGTATACCTGTTTCCTTGTGTACTACTACTCTCCGAGTCCATCCTTGATGTACTGTATAAGGTGTTCAAGCGCCTCACTCTCATCCTCGCCATTGCAGATAAGCTCTATCTCATCGCCTGACTTTATGCATGCTCCA
>ERZ772831.1040-NODE-1040-length-27438-cov-12.030457_pt1 | contig 27438 bp, 19 predicted proteins | sample MGYA00580858_ERZ772831 | MGnify/ENA primary metagenome ERZ772831 (study PRJEB29015, sample SAMEA2737694) | human gut metagenome | biome: human gut; feature: human-associated habitat; material: faeces | place: China | collected 2012 ... | reverse complement strand
ATACTCCCCTATAAAAATGGCTATTTATCAACTGTTTGTTGTGACATAGCCATTTATTTTTTATTTATTTTTTCATTTTGTCTTTTTAAAAAACTATTTATATTTATAGGTGGTATTACTACTGGAGTCGCATTTGGCTGAGTTGTCATAATAGTTACCTGACTTCTTAAATAAGGAAACATTATTGCTATAGCATTTGGTAGTAATTTACTAACTGGAAAATCTTTTCCTACTATAAAAATACCTACCAAACATAAATTCAACTCAAAGCTATCTTTTTTTTCTACTTTACAATATAACTTTATAAATATTTTATTTTCTTCATATTTATGATTTTCTTTAAATCCAACATCTATTTCATTTGTATTATCTTTTATATTTTTACCACTACTTTGAAAACTTATATTTTCAAAATACATATTTATATTTTCTAATGCTGTTGATTTCACTTCATTTTGATTAACTATCATTTCTTTTTCCCTTTTATGCAGCTAAAACAAATTCATTAAGTTCTACATCATCTTCATAACTTGTCTCTGCTATATTTTCTATATCTTGAGTTGGCATATCGTATTTATCATCTATAATATCATCAAATAAATCTATTTTATCAAAATACTCATCTACTACTAAACCATCAATTCTAGCAATACCATCTTCAGATTTTTTATTTGGAATATTATACTTATCCAAAAGTTCATCTAAAAGTTTAAGTGCTTTTTTATATTCATATTCCTTCAACATATTTATCACCTCTAACAATCTTGATATTACTTATACACTGATGATTAGATACACAAATTTGTTTTTCTGGTACACTACTAAATCCTAATATATCTTTATCTTCTGAATGACCTTTTTTTACCTTTCTTGAAAAAGTAAATTCTATTACGTATATTCCAAAAAAATCTTTATATAAATCACAAGCTATACATCTTTTCTCTTCATCACGTTTATAAAAACTAATATCTTTATCAGATTTATTTATTATATCTTTAAAAAATAATGAAACTTTTCTACGATTAAACTGATAATCTAAATTTAAATACCTATTCATGTCACATTTTATATTAGCAGATAATACAACTGCTTCTTCATTATATCTATTAGCTCTTTCATTCGCCCATTTAATTGCATTTTCTACGTCAGCGAAAAAATATATTCCATGACCTAACCAATCATCTTTTTCATTACTTTCTTTAAAAATACCACTAGAAAGTATCTTCTCTGCATTAGTTTTTATTGTTCCATGATATCCTACTAATTCTATCATTTAAAATCCTTAAAAATAAATACTTAATTAAATATATTTCTTATCTAAATTATATCATATTTTGTCAATCTTTATTATAATAGAAATCCTTTCTATGTAGGTCAGATAGATAAAACTAACGCTAAAGCTGAATATACTGACGGTGTTTTAAAAATGACATTGCCAAAACTTCAACCACAATCAACAACTACTCAAATTGATATAGATTAATACAATTTAATCCTTCCTCCTGTAACTCCTTTAAAATTAAATACTTTATAAATTGAAGATAGCCTTTATACTTGAGATATTTGCCAGTTCTCAGTATAAAGGCTATTTTTATTATTTACTTATGATATCTAATAATTCATCATAACTATTCACTACATCATAGATTACATCATCACTTTTTAGTTTTTCAAAATATTTCTTAGCACAATCAATCTTTGAGTTTTCTATTGTTCGCAATTCTATTGAAGACATTGTACCTTTTGTTTCCGCCACAAAATAAATATGTTTTACACTACCTTCATAAAAAGCAATCGCCCAGTCTGGATTATATCTTCCCACAGGTGTAGGAATAAAAAATTTATTTGGCAATTTCACATATACAGCTACCTTATCTGATGCTTCTAATTCTGTAGCAAAATTTCTTTCAACTTTAGAATCATATACTAAATTGTCATATAAATGCTTACGCGTTTTCATTGCATTCACATCTAGTTTTCCTTTTAACGTATTTTCTGTAAATACATCTATATCATATGTTTTATCTAATAGACTATACTCTACATGACCAATTATAGTCGTTGCTTTTTCTTCATTGATTAAATTAGTAGCTTTGATAATAAATTCTTCTGGATTATTTTTAAATTGATTAAATACATTTTTTTCAAGCCCTACTAATATAGCTACAATATCTTTGCGTATAAGCCCAGTACCTTCTACCAATTTGCCTACTAAATCATATTTTATACTACTATTAGCCACAGAAATATTTTTACTATCATATTCATTGCGTGTTTCTTTGACAAAAGCCGTACCTGATAATAAATCATCTTTGGATTTTATCTTATCTAATTGTCCTTTTTCAATTTTAAAATAAATTTTCGTTACATGTAGTTTTCGATTTAATGCATCTATTGCCTTATTTATAAAATCTTTGCTATCAAATTCTACTTCATAAATAGCTTTTTTATTTATTCTTGACCAAAGATTTTGGAACTCTTTCATATTATATTTTTCTACATTCAACTTTAACTCAACATTAGTATCATAAGCATTAGCAATATCAATAGATTTTTCATTATATATACTATCTATAATATCCAAAATAGATGAAGTATACTCTTTTATTTCTGGGGAAAATTCAATATTATCTTCTTTTCTATCTTCGTAATATTTATCCGTTAAATTTCCTTTTCTATCTATATATTTATTACTTACCAAATCATAATAAATAGTATCTACCATATCTTTATCTATGATTATTTGATTACCTTTATTATTTTTGATAATTTTACCTTCAAATAATTCTCTGCTTACTACTTTTGGTCTATTTTCTAGAACTTCTGCTAATTCACTTTGCAACGCTTTAGCAAAGCTATCATAACTTTCACTAGCTATAATAGTCAATGTATTAATATCTTGTACATCTTCTCCCCATACAGTTTCATCCATACGTTCACCTTTTTGATTTACACATAGACGAAGACCACGACCTACTTCTTGACGCTTGCGGATTTCACTATTACTTTGTTTCAATGTACAAATTTGAAATACATTTGGATTATCCCAACCTTCACGAAGTGCTGAATGTGAAAAAATAAATCTAACAGGTTCATCAAAAGACAATAATCTCTCTTTATCTTTCATAATCAAATCATATGCATCAACATCTTCAGAAGTATTTTCTTTCTTACTTATCTTACCATTTTGCATACGACCTTTTTTATCAATCGAAAAATATCCTGCATGAGTTTTATTGGCACTTATATTTTCTAAGTATTCTCTATAACTATCACTATCTAAATCCAATTGGAATTCATTTAAAACTTTTTCATATTCTTCTTCAAACATTTTGGCGAAAATACCATTTTGAGCCTGTCCAGCTTCATCATATCGCTTATAATGGCTTACTTCATCAATGAAAAATAAAGATAATACTTTTATACCTTTGTTATATAATTTTTTCTCCATATCTAGATGTGATAAAATCGTTTCTCGTATCTGAATACGTCGCAACTGTTCTTCATTGACTTCACCACATACTTGTCCAATATATACTCGTTTGCCGTTTAAAAATTCGATATAATCTTCTTTACCATTAATACTGCTAACTACATAATTATTTTTATATTCGTCTAGCTCACCTGAATTATCATAAAGATTAAAACCTTCATTTACCTTCATGGTTTTTTTGCGAATAGTCGTTGCACCTTTTACATCAAATTGCAACATAGCAGTTGGAACTTTTTCTGATAAATTTATTTTCTCAAGATAAACAAAACCTTCTGTAGCAGTTATCCCCTTTTGTGTAATTCCCTTCACTGCTATTCTTTTTACCAATTTTTTATTATAAGCTTCCACTGCATCGAGGCGATAAACCATATTATAGATACTATCTTTTTTATGTGTAGCAGAATAACGCAATATAAACAAAGGATTAAATTTTTTCAATCCTTCTTTTGTCTTTGGTCCCTCTACCGATTGTGGTTCATCTATGATTAAAATAGGATTTGTTTTTGCAATGACATCAATCGGTTTACGCGAACGGAACTCATCTAATTCCATATAAATACGACGAGCATCTTTTCCTTTGGCATTGAATGCTTGTGAATTTATAATCATTGCATTAATGGCATTGTCTGACGCAAAACGTTCTATTTCATTCAATCTTTGCGAATTATAGACAAAAAATCTTATCTTCTTACTATATTCTTGAGCAAAATGTTCCTGTGTTATCTGCAAAGATTTATATACACCTTCACGAATAGCAACAGACGGTACCACTATTATAAATTTACTCCAACCATATCTTTTATTTAATTCAAATATAGTTTTTATATAAGTATAAGTTTTGCCTACACCAGTTTCCATTTCAATGGTGAGATTATATTTACCTTCTAATTTTTTAGATACAGCAATTTGATTTTCACGCTGGATTTTATTTATACGCTCTAAAATAGTATTATCATCTATCTGTACTTTTGCATTTGCCCAAGCATTATCATGTAAAACGATATTATCGCCACTATCTAATCTATAATTAATTGAACTATAAGGCTGTCCTGCAAAAATATCACAAACAGCATTTGTAGCATCTTGTTGAAATTTCTGATGTTTAAACTGTAATCTCATTTGCTCACCTCATTATATAACCTTTATATCAGTATCAGGAGCAATCATTTTAAAATGTTCAGCTACATTTATCTTTGTAGCTGAATCAACAAAACTATTATCAGAAAATACTACTCTTAATGCTTGTAATTTTGCAATTTCATCTATAGTTTTCATATCCAAATCTTTCTCAAAACAAGCCACTAAATCTCCATCATTATAAATATGCACCTTATGATCATTGATTACTTTTGTAGTATATGGTTTGTTTAATTCCAATCCCCAATCTACTAAACAACCAAATAATAAATCTAAATCCGTTCTATCTTCTTTTGTATTTGATTGCATATTTTCAAGCATTCCTTGATCATATTCATCAGCACTATAATAGATATCCTTCATATTACTACTATCTAATTTCAATACTCTAAAACCAATATCCAAATCCTGCCCATTAAGCCCTGCTTCTTCTTTTATTTTCTCACCAGCACGACGGATACGTTCCTTGCCAATTTCACAGATATTTTTATAACCAGCCTTAAAAGCCTCACTCTTTTCATCTGTTTTCTCTGGCAATTGCACCATAATAAATTTACGCTTACCACCATCTTCTGTATTTAACTGCATAACAGCATGAGCAGTTGTTGCTGAACCACTAAAAAAATCTATATATATTCCATCTTTTGTATTTAAAGAATTAATTAACATTTTTATTAATTCAACTGGTTTAGGATAAGAAAAAAAATTTTTTTTAGAGAAAATTTTCTCTATTTCTATTCCTCCATCACTTTTTAAGCTAATTATAGATCTTAATAACATTTTATCTACATCTTTAAGATATTTAATATAACTTGGTTGTACCCTCTCATCCTCCGAAAACCATATTTCTTTACAAATAATACTCTTATCATATCTTTCAATTATATTTTTATAATCTAATTTATGTTTGAATGTATCATAATTCCATCTCCATCCTCTTTCTGGAACTTTTACTTTCTTTTTTGTTTTCGGATGTAAAATATCATATTCAGGGCCAAAACTATTAGCATTTGGCCAACTTAAATTTATTTTTCCCCACAAATCAAAATTATCATCTAAATTATTATATAAAGTTATTCCTCTATCGTAACCTTTTTTCTTATAAAATTGTTTTAATTCTTTCTCTGCATCCTCAATATTCAATTTTTTCTTCTTTAAAACCTTTACAAAATCAAAAATTTCATCTAATCCCTCTTTAGACATAAATAATGCTTGTTTAAAATCATCTGATTTAAAATAAGCATAAATACTTTCATGAATTTTTCCAACTCCTTTATTATCATTCTTAGGTACTCTTTTATTCCAAACAATACAACCTATAAAATTTTTCTCCCCAAAAACTTCATCACAAATTTTTTTTAAGTTAGCTTCCTCATTATCATCAATAGAAATAAATATAACTCCATCATCAGCCAATAAATTTCTAGCTAATATCAATCTAGGATAAATCATAGAACACCAATCAGAATGAAATCTACCATTAGTATCTGTATTTTTAAATAAACGATTGCCTTCTTCATCAAAAGAACCTTTGGCTTCTTCATATTCATCTATATTTTGTGCAAAATCATCTATATAAATAAAATCATTACCAGTATTGTATGGAGGATCAATATATATCATTTTTACTTTATTAAAATAACTATTTTGCAATAATTTGAGTACTTCAAGATTGTCCCCTTCAATATAGAGATTTTCTGTATTATCCCAGTCCTTACTTTCCTCTATACATGGGCGTAGAGTCTTATTTGTAGTCGTATTTGCTTCCACTCTTGAAGCATTTTTTCCTACCCAAGTAAATTCATAAGCCTCATTTCTAGTAGCTACTTTATCCCCTAAAATCTGACGTAAAACATCAAAATCAATAGCTTTTTCTAAATTCCCTTTATCATCAACCTTTTCAGTAATACAACTAGGAAATAATTCAGCTATCTTATCTATATTTTTAGCTACTATATCCATAGACTCCATTCTCATCTTCTCCATCTATTCATACCCCCATTTATTACATAAAATAAACTCTCTACCTCAACCTTATTCAGTTGAAGATAGAGAGTTTTTCTCACATTTGACATAATTAACAGTAATTATACCATTTTTTTATTCAAAAATCTATTATATTCCTTATTTGTCAAACTTTATTCATTATTAAGTTTTTCTACAAAAGATAATATGTCTTCTTTTTCTTTATTTAATGCATTAGTTGTAATATCCAATGCAGGCTGAAATATACTTAAATTTCCTTCAAAATGGTTAAATTCATTCAATAACGTTTTTTTAGATGTTAATCTAATTCGTTCCTTTATTCTATCTTTACTAAAAGCTTTATCAATAATTTGTCCTAATTGTAAAGGCTTATCTTTAACATCTATATTAAATTTTTCTACTAAAACTTTTTCAACTAGCAAACGTAAATATAAGTAAACAAACAAATGATTTAAGGTTCTATTTAATAAAGGATATTTCTTTTCATCAACAATCTCAACAAAATTAGTTTTTTCATTCAAAATATCCTTTACTGATATATTATATTCAGAATTATTAATATCAATCTTATTATTTTCACACTTACCAAATAATTCTATATATACTTTTGCAATATTAACCTTTTCTTTTTTATATCCATGCATAACATTCATTAATTTTTCATAAATATCTTTCTTACCTATAATGTTTGCATAACCTCTCATAAAAGATATCATTGAAAGCAAAAACCTTTTTTCATCTTTTATATCATTAAATATTTTTTCTCTAAAATTAGTTAATAACTTTTCCAAACTAATTAATAAATCTAATTCATTATTAGCTATTTTTATAAAACCATTCTCTTCACCATGAACATTATTTAATAAATATAAATTAAAAGAACTTTTATATTGTGCTTGAAGTAATCTTATACAATCCATATTATGTGTTAATACAATTCTTTTTTTATTATGCAATATTTTAATTAATGCATATATAACTTTATTTTTATAAATAGAATCAAAACTAGATATAGGATCATCTATTACAATTATTGGATATGATGAATTTTTAGCCTTTAAGAATTCAAAAGCTAACGACAAAAAGTTTTGTTCTCCATTACTTAATGGTAGTTCAGAACGATCTTTTTCTAAAAAATCCTGATTTGAAAGTTGTATACGTAAATTCTTATTTTCTGCATCACGTACAACCTCTAAATCTTTACTCATACTATTACTAATAATTTCTTTGATATATAGTAAATCCTCTTCTTCTATATCTGGTTTTTGAGATATCAACAATTTATATTCATATATATATTGTTTTAAATTGTTATCTTTTAAAATATTTCCTATTTCATATTTTAAAAGATTATAACTTATTTCTTCATATTTTCTTAAATCTGTTATTATTTCTAGAATACTATTTTTATCAGCACTTTTTATAGCAAAAAACAATCTTTCTTTTATATTAAAAATATCATCTTGTGGTACTTGCTCTAATAAATTTTGAATAACATCTTTTAATTCCTTATCCATAGAGCTCATTATTTTATTTTTATTAGACTCTTTCTTTTTTAGTAATTTTTGGGTATCTATATTTTCAGTATCACAAACAATACATTGCTTCTTATCAAATCTCTGTAAAATTTTTATTGCTTCTGTATTTTCTTCAATTTCTTCTACATTTTCTTTTGCTATCAAATGTTTACCTTCTAAGGAATAAATTTTTTCAATTAAAGAATTATTGCTACTTATATCCTCTTTATAATATTTTAACTTATTTTCTTCATAAATTGGTTTTTCACTATTTACTAATGGCATTAATAACTCTAATATTTTTTCTAGTGTATAATCCTTCCCTTTTTTCTTACTATTAATAATATTTTTTAATAAAATTTCTAAATCTTCATCATTAATAATTGCAAAAAGCTTTGATTTCATTGTACTTATACCAAAACTTTTTAAAAATTTAATGATTTCATTTATTAAATTCACTCTTTCAACTTCTATTAAATCTTTTAATTCAAACTCTCTTCTAATATTATCTCCTAATAAAAAATCTTTTGCTTCTCCTTCAATAATATTTCTATCATTTTGATCATGTATAATATAAAAAATATTTTTTCCTTCACTATAATTTTTATCTTGATACGTATAACTAACTTCTGTCTTATCTAAATCTTCTAATACATTAATAAAACTAGTTTTTCCTGTTCCATTTGGACCATAAATTACAGCTATTGGTTCTGATGATTTTCTAAATTCAATTATATTATTTTTAGTTAATGAATTAAATTCTTTAGCAAAAATATTTTGCTTCTTTATATTCTTAAAAATAATACATTCTTTATTATTTTTCATTATAATGTACCTTTCCTTTAAAATATTACTTAATATATTGTATCACTCTAACATATACCTTCAAGCATACATTCCAACTACTTTCATAAAATCTTTTTAACTAAAACTTTTCAAGCATTTTCTTTAATTTCTTTAACTCATTATTCAATTCCACTTTTCGATTAAATTGTTTTGTCTTTCTTATTTTTGCCTGCAAGGCACTTATCTGTTTTTCTAGCTGTTTCTTTTCCTTTGCTTGTTCAATATCCTCTTTTAAATTCTTCTTCTCCTCTGAACCTACATTTAATTCTGCCCCTGCAATTTGACGTACAAAATTTTCATATACACTATCCATATTCAAACCTTCTATTTTACATGGAAGATTTTCTTTTTCTAGCCATTGCGTATGATAGTATTTATTTACTTTTATCTTCTCATTTTCTATCTCCTTATAGCTGATAAAAGCCTGATACATTCCTTCATACTCTAATAAAAACAATATATGGTACGGTATACATTTATCTATTTTAGATAAAACCATCTCATCTAAATTTTTACTATTTAATTTTATTTCTATGACTTCAATTTCTAATACAGATTTACCTTTATCTATATTCAATATTGTAGATGTCAATTTATTTTGCCAATAAATTATCTTTATCTGCTCCACAAAAGCCTTTTTTAAATTAGATGTTATCTCCATATTTGTATAAAACTTTTGCTTTGGTATTCTCTTTTTAAACTCTGTTTTTTCTGGAAAAAGCATATACTAACACCTACCTCATTTTATCACCAAAAAGCAAATTAATTCAAAATCATCTATACCATTTATAGTTGATAATAAAGCACTCGTTCCGCCAGTTGTAAACAAACTATCTATATCACTTTCTTCTTTCACATCAATAATAGAATTAATCGCTTCATCTAATAATTGAGATACCTCTTGCATATTTTTACCATCATTTGTTTGCTCATTGAAAATCTTACATAAATGAGTAATTGGCTTGTCTTTTCCTCGACAAAGAAGTCTCATTGTATCTAATAATTTTTTAGGATTTAGATAATCACAAACGACCTCTCCTTCTTCACTTACATAAACCATATAAAATGGATGAATACGATTTAGACTATCTTCATTTATATTATTGTTGCGATTTTTTAATACAAAAATTACTCCATTTGGCAAATCATCACTTTTATTCACTACAGCATGCATACCAAACGGTTTTTTATCCAAATCCTCATGAGTTTTTATATATTCTAACAAATCTAAACGAAATTCATTCAATCCCAAATCCATAATAGATATACCATTTGACATATCTTCAATATCTATTACTTCTTCTTGTAATTTCTTTAATTGTGCTTTTCTATATTCCAAATCACCTTTTTCTTCTGGATTAATTAAATCATCATCACCAGTAGAAGTCATTACCGAAATTCTCATTCTCGTTTCTACTCTACCTTTTAAATTTATATATTCATCTAAAGATAAATCTGGCCAAAAATTAACTAATTGAATAACCTTATTTCTACTACCAATACGGTCAATACGTCCAAAACGTTGAATAATTCTCACAGGGTTCCAATGAATATCATAATTTATTAGATAATCACAATCTTGCAGATTTTGCCCTTCAGAAATACAATCTGTAGCAATCAATATATCAATATTATCGCTATTTTGAGGCATTAATATATCTTTTCCCTTAGATATAGGTGAAAAACAAGTCAATACATTATTTAAACTAGCTTTGAAATTCTTTATTGTAGTTCTTCCCTCTATTGAACCTGTTACTACTGCTACATCTAAATTATATTTTGTTTTCACATACTGACTTATTTCTTCATACAAATACATTGCAGTATCTGCAAATGCCGAGAATATCATTATTTTTTTATTATTTTCATTTATAGGATTTTCTATCTTCTCTGATATCAACTCTAATAATGACTGCAATTTCATATCGTGATCCGCTGTAATATCTCCTACCATTAAAGATAGTAAATCTAACGTTTCAGCATCTTTTTTTAGATAATGTCTCCAACTTATATAATCCATATCAGCTAGGCTAATTTTTACTTTCCTACCTACAGTGAATAAATCTGTATTTTGGTCATCAGCATCAAAATCACTATCCATATTCATATTCATAGCATCAATATCACCTAATCCAGATTGTTCGAACTCATCTATTTTATTAATAGTATCATTTATTAAATCTTTTATTCTATTCAAGGTTACTTCAAATGAGTATACTGAACTTTCTAATCTTTTGAGTAAATTTATACTCATCAAACGGCGAATACCTTGTTCACGACCTTGCTGTGTAAGTCCTTTTTTCTGCGTCAAATCTATATAATTTACTTTTTTACTATCTAATATAAAATCAGATGGAGTATATATACTCAAATTCAATGATATTAATTGTTCATATATTTCATTATAATTAATAGCTTCCTTCAAATCAGTGAGCATAGGTCTTTTTGAAATAGGTTTTAATCTTTCAGGAAATTTGCCTATTTTCTCTGCACTATAATATCTTTCAATATGTTTTCTTGAACGAGCTATAGTAACACTATCTAGAACTTCAAAGAAATCAAAATCTAACATACGCAATAAAACTTGTGTAGTTCTATTTTCTGGCTCTAAATTTACCCATTCATTAAAAGCTTTTTGTGCTTTTTTGAAAATCTCATCAATTCCTTTTGTTGTCTTTAATTTTTTATTTAATAAATTACTTTTTCCTTCATATGCCAATGCTAATTGATTTTTTAAATCAATGAAACGATTATTAACAGGTGTTGCTGACAACATCAATACTTTAGTTTTTACCCCTGCACGAATTACTTTATCCATCAATTTTGCATAGCGATTTTCATTATTATTAGCATGAGTCCCCATACCATTTCTAAAATTATGACTTTCATCAATAACTATCAAATCATAATTACCCCAATTAATTCTATCTAAATCTAAACCATTAGAAAAACCTTGTTTTCTTGATAAATCTGTATGGAATAACACATCATAATTTAATCTATCTACAGCAATAGGATTATTTATATAATTATCTTTATACGTATTCCAATTTTCTGCTAATTTTTTAGGGCAAAGTACTAATACACTTTTATTTCTATTCTCATAATATTTTATAACTGCTAATGCCGTAAAAGTTTTCCCTAAACCTACACTATCTGCTAATATACAGCCATTATATTTTTCCAATTTATTAATAATCGCCAATACCGCATCTTGTTGAAAATCATACAATAAATTCCATATCTTACTATCTTTAAAACCAGTGGCTTCATTAGGCAAAATATCTTCAGATATATCCTCTAAAAATTCACTAAATACATTATATAAAGTTATAAAATAAATTAATTCTGGAGGATTTTCTTTATAAGCATTAGAAATACTATCAATTACAATATCTGTAACATCTTGTAATTTATCTTTGTCTTGCCAAATATTCTCAAATAAAGTCAAATAAGCTTCACTATATGGTGCATCTATTTTATTGATCATATTATAAAAATTATTACCGCGTTCACAACCAATATCTACAGTTGTAAAACCTTGTATGGGCATATATGTAATCTTTTTATCCTTAGTTTCAATATTCATAAAACCAGCCATATTCTCATTCGTTGTATTTGATTTAAATATGACTTTCTCTTTTATCCATTCAGCACATTCTTTTGCAATGGATTTTTGCGTCAATTCATTTCTTAACTTAACTTCAAATTCTGTTCCATATAAACTTTTTTCTCTGGATAATCTAGGTATATAAAACTCTCTTTTTTCTTTTTCCACTTTTTCCTTTATAAAAGTTGGCGAAGTAAATATAAATCTTAATTGTTCTATATTATCTAATTGCTTTTTTAATTCTTGATAAGCATATATAGAAAAACAAGCTGAAGCTATAGATATTTTACTATTCTTTTTTATTTCTTCTATCAAATCATCTTTCATCGTTTTATTTATATTATCAATAATTTCCATGAAATCACCTACTATACTATTGTTGATTTTATACAATCTATTGTAATTAAAAACTTTTTTATAATCAAATAAAATATCAAAACTTAACAATATAGTAAACCAAAAACATCTTTAGAGTTGACTATATCTTTTTATTTTCTTATAATCATATCAAAACATACTTTATAAAATTCAATTTTATAAATATATAAGGAGATAATTTTATGTCATCATCATTAACAACAAAAACCCTATCAAAAATGGCTGTTTGCGTAGCTATCATCTGCATATCAGCTTACATATCTTTCCCTATCACTGCTGTTCCTTTTACTTGCCTTACTTTAGCTATGTTATTATCAGCATTTTTATCCACACCCAAAGAAACTCTAATCATCATGATTGTCTATACGCTAATCGGTGCTATCGGTCTTCCTGTATTCTCTGGTGGCGCAGGTGGTTTTAACTGTTTATTTTCTCCAACTGGTGGATATCTTTGGGGCTTCATCGTCAGCTATCCTATCGCTAGTTATCTAAAAGGAAATAAAAACTCCCTCAAAAACTTCTTTCTGGCAGGACTTGCTGTCATTCCTATCACTTATATTTTTGGTGTAGCTATGCTTTGCTTCATTATGAAACTTTCCATTTTAGAAGGCATCACCATTGGTGCTTTACCTTTCATTCCTGGTGATATCATCAAAACTTTAATTGCCAGCTACGTTGCTGTTCGTTTGCGCAAAAATTTATTTTATTAATCGAGGAATATATATGATAAACAATAATTTTTTACAAGAAGGTATTTCACCTTCTTATTTTTTTCAATATGTTGATACCTTAACTAATCTAAACTTACATTCACTTGTAATCTATAAAGATAATAAATTACTCTCCAAAGTTCATATTGCCCCCTATAATGAACACGAAAAACAAATTTTATTTTCTGTGAGCAAATCCTTTACAGCAGTTGCCATGATGTTTGCTCTCCAAGATAAATTATTTACATTAGATACCACAATTTATTCACTTTTAAAACACAAATTAAATTTTGAACCTACTGAAGATATTAAAAACATCACCATACATCATTTATTATCCATGACTTATGGCTTCATCGACAAAGAAATTCAAGATTTTTATTTAAAAGATGATTGGATTAGTGAAGCATTTTCTTTAAAACTACAGACAAAGCCTGGCACTTCCTTCTTTTATAATAATCGTTGCCCATTTTTATGTAGTGCCATCATTCAAGAATTAACTGGTAAAAATCTTTTGACTTATCTACAAGAAAAACTCTTTTCTCATTTAGATATAATTAATATAAGTTGGGAAAAAAATACTCAAAACTACGATAAAGGCTCTTGGGGTTTAAGTTTAACCACAGAAGATTTAGCTAAATTCGGTCAATTTATACTCAATGAAGGCTCATGGAATAATAAACTATTACTAGCCCCAGAATACATTGAAAAATTACTCACAGTATATATAAATACAGATGATAAAGCTTTTCCAGATAGCAAATTAGGTTATGGCTATTATTTTTGGAAATGCCAACCTGAAAAAGCCTTTCGCTGTGCTGGTCTTTTCGGTCAATATTGCATTATCTTACCCAAAGAAAATATGGTCATAGCTATAACTAGTAATGCTGAAAACGAACAAAAACAAGCTATTTTATCTGCTACATGGAAATTCTTAGCCCAAATAAAAAAAGATAATAAATCCTCTACTCAAGATTTATCATCTTTAAATAACTATCTTTCTAAACTTCATTTACCATATTTACCTAATGATAATTCCATTACTCCCGAAATCTTTCAACAAGAATTTAAGTTCTCTCACAATCCTCTAAATTTAAATTCTATTTCTTTCTCCCCAATTGCCCCTGATTGCATCAGAATTAATATCACTTTAAACACTAAAAAATATAATTTATTAGCTAAACTAAACGCTTGGCAAAAGAATAATACTAATTCCGAAAATGATAACTTTGATTCCTGTACAACTATTTTCTATGAAAACCCTTACGCCAACTATGGCTGGCAAAATAACAAACTAAATTTAAAATTAGTTTATAACCAAGGCATTTTCATTGATACCTTAGAATTTAACTACTACAACCACCAACTGTACTTACACTACAATCCCACTCCTTCATTCATCATCAGAACAAAACCCCATTATCTCATATCCAATCCCATAAAATAACAAAAAGGCTAGAGTAACTTATACTCTAGCCTTTAATCTACACACTACAAAAATATAAAACCAAACTACTTCCGCATTATAAATTTAGTGGTAAACATAGATTATTGAAAATAAATTTTTAAATATCAATAACACCTAATCCTTCCCGCATTAGCAGACTTTTACGGTAGCTGAAAGCTATTGGCAAAAATAAAATTATGACTACGTTTTTAGTCCTACTGTTTGAGCGTAGCGAGTTTAGAGCGTTGTAGGCGTGATTTTATTTTTGCCAAAGTAAAATCAATATTGCGGGATATTTTCTTTTTGATTCGTTTTTCTTTTAAACAAAAGAAAAATGAATTTTATTTATTATTTGCTTTTCATTGCATTTTTAACGCATAATTCTTTTTTAATATCCCATAATTTTTGAGATAAATCTACATAATAACGATGTGGATTTTCAAAGCGTTTTACTTCGTCCCATAAAGTTTCCACTTCTTTTTGACAATATGCTTTTATTTCTTCTATAGATGGGCTTTCATATACACATTCACCATTTTTGAAGATAGGAACTTGCAATTCTCTAGCAGTGAAATTAGTGAGAGTTTTTTGTTTCCATGTAGCATTTGGATCAAAAATAGTATGTTCTTTTGTTGTATCAATTGTTTCATCATATAAGCAAAGTTCATCAGCGATAGCTTTACCTGTTTCTTTATCATACAAACGATATACTTTTTTGAAATGTGGGTTTGTTATTTTAGAGATATTTTCGCTGAGTTTAATTTTTGGTGTAATTTCACCATTTTCATTTTCAATAGCTACTAATTTATATACACCGCCAAACACTGGTGCAGATTTTGAAGTAATCATTCTTTCACCTACACCAAATACATCTACTTTAGCACCTTGCATTAATAAATCACGGATTAAATGTTCGTCTAAAGCATTAGATGCTACGATTTTACAATTTGTAAGACCTGCTTCATCAAGCATTTTTCTAGCTTGTTTAGATAAATAAGAAATATCCCCAGAGTCTAAACGAATTGCAAAATTAGTAATACCTTGTGGCACAAGCATTTCTTTGAATACGCGAATAGCATTTGGTACACCACTTTTTAAAGTATTATAAGTGTCTACTAATAATACTGCATTATGAGGATAAATTTCACAATAAGCTCTAAATGCTTCATATTCAGAATCAAACATCTGTACCCAAGCATGAGCCATAGTACCACTAGCTGGCACTTGATAAAGTTCATCAGTAAGTGTGCAAGCTGTTCCAGCACAACCGCCGATATATGCAGCTCTAGCACCTTTTACCGCACCATCTGCACCTTGAGCACGACGAGAACCAAATTCTAATACAGGTCTACCTTGAGCAGCTCTTACTATGCGATTTGCTTTTGTAGCAATAAGAGATTGATGATTTAAAGTCAATAAAATAAAAGTTTCTAAAATCTGTGCTTCAATAGCAGGAGCTTTGATAGTCATAATTGGTTCACGAGGGAAAATACAAGTTCCTTCAGGAACAGCATAAATATCCCCTGTAAATTTAAAGTCAGCTAGATATTCTAAGAAATCTTCACTGAACATATTTTTAGAACGAAAATATTCAATATCTTCTTTATCAAAATGTAAATCTTTTATATATTCTATTACTTGTTGTAAGCCAGCTGCTATAGCAAAACCACCATCATCAGGAATATTACGGAAAAATACATCAAAATACACATTTTTTTTATGTAAATTATTTTTTAGATAGCCATTTCCCATTGTAAATTCATAAAAATCACATAACATGGCTAAATTTTCATTTTTTGAATTCATAAAGAACTTCCTTTCAAATTTATAACAAAAATATTATAAATCCCTCTCTATTATTAATATACTTCATTTCTTTTTACAAAAATAAAAGTTATATTCCTTAATATTATATAGCAAGCTGTATTTATTTTCTACTCTTTAAATAAAAATAATCTGATTTTTACAAATACATCAATATAAATAAAAAAGAATTCCGTAATATTATAGAATTCTCTCTTATTTTCTCATATTTATTAAATATTATTTAATATTTTTAGCTTATCTAGCAAAAACACATTTGCCATTAATATAAGTTTTATTAACTTTTACCTTATCAACATCTTGAGGATTTATAGCAAAAATATCTCTATCAAGTGTTATGAAATTTGCTTTATATCCTGTTTTCAATTGACCAAGATTTTTAAAACCTGCAATTTGTGCCGATTTTTTTGTATATAAAATTATCGCAGTTTTCATATCTATGATTTGGTCATCACCACAATCCGTACCATCATAAGCTTTTCTTGTAACAGCTCCTTTGATACATACAAATGGATCAGATGGCACAGCCCATGATGTTGCCGGTGCATCTGTAGAAAAACATAGATTTACTTTTTGCTCTAATAAAGATTTTATTGAATAACATTCTTTCATGATATCTTCGCCCAAATTTTGTAAATAACTTTCTATCTCTGCATAAAGGAAAATAGGTTGAGTTACAAAACCAATATTTTTTTCTACGGCTTTATTAATGCTATCTTGACTAGGTAAGCAATACTTTCTTTTTTCTTAAATTTATAAACAACAGCACCTATGACATAACCTAAAATTGTAGGAATTAACCATGCAAAACCTTGCTTAGCTAATGGAATTTGATTGATGATATTCATTAAACCAGAAATATCTATATTCACTAATCCTGTCATCACTGCTAAATTTAAAGCAGCAAATAATGACATAATAAAAGCTACCCAAACAGCACCTTTCCATGCACCATCATTTGGCACCCATTTTTTACCTAAACCTAAGAAAGTCAATACTACTGACATCGGGAATAAAATCATAAAAATAGGGCCAGATATTTTAAGCACATTACTAACACCAAGACAAGAAATCATAAAAATAGCAATAGTAATCATCAAAGAAGCTTGTCTATAGGAAATTTTACCTTTAAACCATGCTTCTACCCATTGACCAGCAGTAGCTATCATACCTATAGCAGTAGTCAAACAAGCCAAAATAACGGCAACAGCTAAAATAAAACTACCTTCATAACCTGCTAAATTTTTCACTAAATCAGTGAGTAAAAATGTAGCATTTACATCTAAACTATAATAATTTACACCTTGAGTTCCTAAATATGCTAAGCCAGCATAAACAACAAATAATAAAGTAAAACCTACTAAGATAATACCGAGCATCATTTTATTATATTCTTGTTTATTGCAATAACCTTTTTCACGAAAAGCAGTGATAAACATACCTGCACAAATAATACCTGTACCTACATCACCTGTATTATATCCTGTAAAAAATCCATTCAAAAATGACTCTTTGGCTGTAGAAATAGAGCTACTATGTAATGTATCGATAGGATTTACAATGGCTAATACAACAATTGCCAATAAAGTAATAAGTAAAGCTGGTGTCAAATAATTGCCCACTTTATCAATAACAGTGGAACGGTTCATAGCAAAATAATATGATATTGCAAAAAATATAGCTAGAAAAATAATTCTCGCCATAAATGGCAATTCACCAAAAATTCCTTGCATACCAGACTCAAAAGCTACACCTCCACATCTAGGTATAGTACCAAAGATAACAACTAATAAACCAAGTCCCATATATAAATAATGCCACCAACTATTGATATGTTTCATCATATCTTGCAGATTATATCCTACATTACCTACAGAAGCTAAAGCCATCATAGGAAATAAAATTCCTGTAAGTGCTAAACCAATAATTGCCCAGCTAACTTGTTCACCTGATACTAGACCTATAATCGGTGGAAAAATCAAATTACCTGAGCCAAAAAAGATGGCAAACATCGCAAAACCCATAACTAAAATATCTTTTTTCATATTTTTCTTCATCTATCGACCACTCCTCTTTTAAGTTTTATTAATTAATTGCATTTATCTTATATCTTTATCGTATAATTATACCAAAGTTATTCATGTTGTCAATGATATACGCAATATAATAAATACTCTATAAATACTCTATATTTTTTCTTTTTATAATATACATTTGTATTTAAAATTTTATTTTTCGTAACAAAATCAAGATTTTAACATAAAAATTAAAATCATTTTTTTCAATCATCAAAAATCTAAAATAAAAATCTATGTTAAAGTTCATCATACTAATACATCTTATCTGCAAAATTATACTTGCCGTCTTCAAAATCACTAAGTATTGAAGTCCATTTTAGAAAATGATATAATTATTTTATTGTGGATATAGCCACCAGTATTAATTAGCTGGTGGCTATTCTTATCTTAGTTATTTAATTACAATTCAATTTATTTTTAGAAAGGATGTATCTTTTGTTAAATCATAAACAATTATTATATAAAATTTTACCTTATGGCTGTCAGATGAATTTTTCTGATGGGGAACGCTTCGCAGGTCAGTTAGAACGCATGGGCTATAAACCTGCCGAAAAATTAGAAAACGCTGATATTATCATCATCAATACTTGCTGTGTTCGTGAAAGTGCCGAAAAGAAAATTTACGGCAAAATTGGCGAAATCAAACATTTAAAACAACAAAAACCAGATTTAATCTTAGGTATCACTGGTTGTATGGCACAAAAAGATGGTGATGCTATCTTCAAAAAAGCTTCTCATGTAGATTTTGTCCTCGGCACAAATAAAATGTATGATTTACCTACTGTATTAGAAGAAATTTTTGCTTCTCGTGGTCATATTGTCAAATTAGCTGGTGATTATGATATGCCACCAAATGTAGAACCAGCAGAAAATAATTCTCTATTTGCTTTCGTTCCTATCATGTATGGTTGCAATAATTTCTGTACTTATTGTATCGTTCCTTACGTTCGCGGTCGTGAACGCAGTCGTGCACCACAAGAAATTGTTGCAGAAATAACAAAACTCGCTCAAAATGGTGTAAAAGAAGTTACTTTACTCGGTCAAAATGTTAATTCCTACGGAAAAGATAGAGATGATGCTGACTTTGCCGATTTACTTGCGATGGTAGATAAAATCGAAGGCATTGAACGTATTCGCTATATGACTTCTCACCCTCGTGATTTAACAGATAAAGTTATCGAAACTATAAAAAATAGCAAACATATCTGCGAACATTTTCATTTACCAGTTCAATATGGTACTGACAAAATGCTCAAAGCTATGAATCGTGGTTATACTACAGCTTATTATAAAGAACTTGTAGCTAAAATCCGCAGTCAATTCCCTGAAGCTAGTTTCACTACTGATTTAATCGTAGGTTTCCCTGGAGAAACAGATGAAGATTTCGCTCAAATGCTTGAATTCTTAAAAGAAATTCGCTATGACGCTGCTTATACATTCTTGTACTCCAAACGTTCTGGTACACCAGCAGCTACTATGGAAAATCAAGTTCCTCAAGAACTCAAAAAAGAACGTCTCCATAAATTAATGGACACTCAAAATGAAATCAGCTTAGAAATAAATCAATCTTTATTAAATAAAACAATAGAAGTAATGGTTGAAGGCCCTAGTAAAACAGATCCTAATGTCTATACAGGTCATACTCGTACAAATAAAATTATACTTTGGGATCATAAAGATGAACAAATCGGCGATTTAGTTAAAGTAAAAATCACACATCCACAGACATGGGTATTAAAAGGTGAATTGGAGGCGTAAATTTTGAAACTCACTCCAATGATGCAACAGTATCAAGCTGTAAAAAATGCACACCCAGACCAAATATTATTCTTTCGTCTAGGTGATTTTTATGAAATGTTTTTGGACGATGCTATACTCGTTTCCAAAGAATTAGAACTCACTTTAACTAAAAGAAGTACAGCAGGTGATGGCATTCCTATGTGTGGAGTGCCTTATCATGCTGCTGAATCTTATATTAATAAATTAGTAAATAAAGGCTATAAAGTAGCTATTTGTGAACAAATCGGCGACCCTAAAGCAAAAGGACTCACAAAACGCGAAGTCATCAAAATCATCACTCCCGGTACAGTGATGAACGAATCAGCCTTAACTAGCAGTAAAAATAATTATATAACTTTAATCTATGAAGAAAATCATGCTATTTATCTAGCTGGTGCTGATATCTCCACTGGAGAATGTTTTTATAGTATTTATGATGGCCCTGACCGTTGCCAATTATTATTTGACGAACTTTATCGCTTGATGATGCCAGAATTATTATTAATTAAGCCTTTTTCTTATGAAGGTGAATTAAAAAATTTCTTATCTCTCCGTTTAAATAATTGCTTAGTTAATGAATTAACTGAAATCACATCACAAGTCGAAGACCTCATGCTACAACATTTTGATGTGCATAATCGCCCAGATAATAAAATTGCTCACAAGGCAATCGCTACTTTACTTGAATATTTACATGAAACAGTAAAAACAGATTTAACTCATCTGAATAAATTAACTTATTTAGACTCTTCAAAATCTCTATTTATTGATACGTATACTTTGCGCAACTTAGAAATAACTCGCAATCTTCGCGATGGTGGCAAAAAAGATACATTATATGATGTTTTAGACTTCACCAAAACAGCTATGGGTAGCCGTCTTTTACGTAAATGGCTAGAATATCCATTACTTAGCCCCAAAAAGATAAATGACCGCTTAGATGCTGTAGCTAATCTTGTATCTGATTTTTCCTTGCGTAATAATCTTCGTGAACAATTAAAAGAAATCTATGATTTTGAAAGATTATTGACTCGTATGGAAGTCGGCACAGCAAATGCTCGCGATATGAATGCCCTAAAATCTTCATTATATGTATTGCCTGCTATAAAAAAATCCTTAGCTAAAGCCACTGCTAAATTATTAGCAAACATTCATCAAAAGATTTCTACCTATAATGATTTAGTAGTTTTAATCGATAAGGCAATCGTTGAAGATCCTAGTTTCTCTATCCGTGAAGGTGGCTTCATCAAAGATGGCTACAATCAAGAATTAGATGAATACCGCAATATCGCTAAAAACAGCAAACATCTTTTACAGCAAATGGAAGAAGACGAAAAAAATAAAACTGGTATCAAATCCTTAAAAATCGGCTATAACAAAGTATTTGGCTATTATATCGAAGTCCGCCATAGCTCTACAGAAATGGTACCTGAAAATTATATTCGTAAACAGACTTTAGCCAATGCTGAACGCTATATCACACCAGAACTCAAAGAATTTGAAACTAAAATTCTCGGTGCACAAGAAAAAATTGTTCAATTAGAATATAACCTCTTTACAGAACTTCGCGATATCTTAAAAACCCAAATAAGCTCTATTCAAAATACTGCTCATGAAATAGCTATTTTAGACGTTTTAGTAAGCTTAGCTCAAGCAGGTGATGAATATAATTACATTCGTCCAAAATTATTAGATGATGGCACTATCCATATCAAAGATGGAAGACATCCTCTTGTTGAACGCATTTTAAATCGAGATTTATTCGTGCCAAATGATACCCATTTGGATAATGCTCAAAATGAAATCATGATTATCACTGGCCCTAATATGGCTGGTAAATCAACATATATGCGACAATCTGCTCTACTCACATTGATGACACAAGTAGGTTCTTTCATACCTGCTCGTGAAGCTTCCATTTCCCCTGTGGATAAAATTTTTACACGTATAGGTGCTAGCGACGATTTAGTCAGCGGACAAAGTACTTTCATGGTAGAAATGAATGAAGTATCTCATATTCTAAAATACGCTACAAATAAAAGTCTTGTCATTTTAGATGAAATTGGACGCGGTACAAGTACGTATGATGGTATGAGTATTGCTCGTGCTGTTATTGAACATATACGCGACCATATTGGAGCTAAAACTCTATTTGCTACGCATTACCATGAACTAACTGACCTAGAAGATGATGTTCATGTAAAAAATTATTGTATCGCCGTAAAAGAAAAAGGTTCTGATGTAACCTTCTTACGTCGCATTATTCGCGGTAGTGCTGATAAATCATATGGTATCCATGTTGCTAAATTAGCTGGATTACCTCAAGAAGTGGTCAAACGTGCGGAAACAATTCTCATTGATTTAGAAAATACAGCTCCGACTAAAGAAAAAACTATTATTTCTAAAGATATTTCTGACGAAAACAATATAGATACTACACTAAAACAAGATACAGCTATCACAAATGATACTTCCCAAGAAGTAAATTATCTTCAAGATAATCAAGAAGATACGAAAACAGTTGATTATCAAGAAAAAACACCAACTTTAACTGCTAATTCAACTAAAAAATTGAAATTCATGCAAGTAGCAGAAATGCCAACTTTATTCGGTGTAAGTATAAGTACTCAATTAAAAGAATTAGATTTAATGAGTATGACACCACTTGATGCTATGAATAAATTATACGAATTGCAACAACAGGCAAAACAAGAGGAGTGATATTATGACTTCTATTCATATTTTAGATGATATCACTGTCGATAAAATAGCAGCTGGTGAAGTTGTCGAGCGACCAGCTTCTGTAATTAAAGAACTTGTAGAAAATTCCATAGATGCTCATGCGGATAAAATCGAAGTAGAAATCTTAGCTGGTGGAACATCTTTTATGCGTGTTACAGATAATGGCGATGGCATGGATAATCAAAATGCTAGACTAGCTATCTTGCGTCATGCTACTAGTAAAATCAAACAAGTAGATGATTTGATGTCCATAGATACTCTAGGTTTCCGTGGTGAAGCCTTGCCATCTATCGCTGCTGTATCAAGATTTAATTTGATTACACGTCGCCCTCAAGATGATTTAGGCACTACTATAAAATTAACAGGTGGTCGCATTGATGAAATTGAAGATATGGGCTGTAATATCGGTACTACTATCAAAGTAGAAGATTTATTTTTCAATGTACCTGCTCGTAAAAAATTTCTCAAAACCACGACCACAGAAGCAAATAAAATAAATGATTTTATCATAAAATTAGCTTTATCTAAACCTAATATTGCTTTTAAATTGATTAATAATAATAAAATAGCTATCACTACCCCAGGTAATGGCTCTCTATATGATGCTATTGAATGTATCTATGGTGCTAAAGTCAGCGAAGAATTATTGCCCATCGAAGCGATAACTGACGATATCAAAGTAACAGGCTTCATCTCCAAACCTGCTATTATTCGCAGTTCTCGTTCTTGGCAAACATTCGTCATCAATGGTCGCGTGGTCAATAGTAGAATTATTTCCAAAGCAATCGACAATGCTTACCATTCATTGCTGCCAAAATCTGGATATCCATTTGTTATTTTAAATATCGAAATCAACAAACGAACTATTGATATCAATGTACACCCTCAAAAAGCGGAAATAAAATTTGAAGATGAATCCTTATTATTCAAGACTATATACCATGCCGTCTTAGAAGCTGTTAAACCTAGTGATAATCAAGCTTTAAGTGATTTTGCTATTCCTGTAACAGATAAAGCATTGCATATTGAAAAAACAGTGCCGGAACAAATCAATATGGATTTACCTGAAAACATTCCATTTACTCCATCAAATTCATTTAAACAAAATTCAATTAACCATATACCATCATTAAAAAATAATACAACTCCTTTAACAGCAGATTTAAATAAATTTCGCCAAGCAAGAGAAGCGCTTCACCCTAATTTATCTAATCATCACAATAATACTGTTAAAGAAACTGCCGTTCAAGATTACCAAACAAATACCACTACAAATCTTCAAACAGATATAAATATTTCATCTAGCGAAAACTCAACAGATTGTCAAAATTCTACTCAACTATTAAAAGAAGCTGTCAATCTAACGCCAATTGGACAAATTGATGCTTGCTTCATTGTTGCTCAAGGTCCTAATGGAGGAATGTATATCATTGACCAACATGCAGCACATGAACGCATTTTATACGATAAATTTGCTAAACAAACTGAGCGAATTCCTGTTCAACCATTATTGATGCATTTATTTTTAGATGTAAATAATAGTGAATTAACTCTAATCGAAGAAAATCAACAAATTTTATATGATTTAGGCTTTAACGTGGAATTAGCAGGACAAAATCAAATCCGTTTAAAAGAAGTTCCCGCTGATATAAAACCACAAGAAAGTGAAGATATTTTCCGCGAAATTTTAATTTCACTTTCTCAGTTGCACACACCTACTCCTCAAGAAATTCGTCATTCCTGTTTAGCTATGACAGCTTGCAAAGCAGCTATCAAAGCAGGCGATATCTTAAATATCACACAGATGAAGATAATCTTAAATGAACTCGCTCAAACAACTTTACCATACACCTGCCCACACGGCAGACCAACTATTATAAAATTTAGCACTTATGATTTGGAAAAGATGTTTAAACGAGTACAATAATAAAAAAATAAGAAAAAGATAGGCTAATTTGTCTATCTTTTTCTCTAATAATATTTATATACTACATATAATATATTAAAATAAAAATAATAAGAGAGGTGTATTTTATGTTTAAACAAGCCAAAAAGAAAACTGCCATTATTTTATTAACTTTAGTTACTTTATTGATGACCTTAAATATAGCAACAGCTACAACTTATATTGGTTCATCTCAAAGCAATAAATTTCACTATACAGATTGTCGCTGGGCTAAAAAAATCAATCCTGGTAATGCCATATATTTTAGTAGTCGTGAAGAAGCTTTTAGCTATGGATATGTACCTTGCAAAGTATGTAAACCATAAAATATTAAATTTAATCAATTAAAATTTTAATTAAGACTTAGTTTTTCATTTAGTAAACTAAGTCTTTTTATTTTTTATTAATCATTTTTGAAAATTTAATTGAATTATTAGAATAAAACGAATATACTTTAAATAGTACATTAGTTTATACTTAGATAAAAATAAATCAAATATCCCTTTTTCTAACAAATCTCTTAAAACTATTAATAAATTTCAAAGGAGTGTATATCCACAAAGATTAATTAAATAAGTATTTCACTAAAATGACAATTAAACATATTATTTTCAAGCTAACTAATGTACTAATCAAGAAGCTAATCTTTTAGAGAAGTTTTTAATTATTAATGTTGATAAATCATCAAATATAAATTATTTGCAATTAATCATTCTCTATTAAATTCTAGTGATATTCTATTTTATTAATCTAAATAATATTACGCTAAGCTTCCAATGAAATTTACTAAAAAGTTATGAAAAGAGATGAATATTATCATGGAGAACTCTAACAAACAAGCACCAAACTTTTTAACTAAAAAATTAATCAATTTCGGTGATGCTCACAAGGAACAAACAGATTTATATCTTGCTAATATAAAACAAGATAAATTTTATAAAAAAGATTCATTTATCATCATTACATGGCTTTTATTTTATCCACTAGGTATCTTCTTAATGTATAAATATAGTCTCAAGCTAAGAAAATTTAGACATTTATTCAATATTTTACCTCTAATTGTAATTGCTCTAGCTAACAAAACCATAGCTATGGTTTTAGGCTTGTGTATACCTTTTATCTTCATTCCTATCTTCACCATCAGCCTTTTTTATTGCTTAGTTAGAACAAGATATTTCATGCCTTCTTGTGCAGGTATTATTGCAAGTTGTATCGGATTTTTAGTATTTACATTCTTTCATATTTAATAATTAATAAATGATGGATTGTATAATGAAGTGCGACACTTAGAAAAATAAAAAACTCATTATGAATTTTCGTGTAAAATAAAGTTACCACACAAAACCTACACGAAAGGAAAATTCATAATGAGCTATCATCATATTACCATATCTGAACGTATTCGTATAGAGGTTCTTTCTATTTTAGGTTATTCTACTCGTTTTATTGCTAAATTTTTGCATCGCCATCATTCTACTATTGCTCGAGAATTATCTCGTAATAAAATTAAAAATGAATATGTCTCTACATCTGCTCATAATAAATATCTTAAACGTCGTAAAAATTCTTCTCACTCTAGTAAATATAATGATGTTTTTTCTAATCTTATTTCTGAAAAATTACATGAAAATTGGTCTCCAGAACAGATTTCTAATGCACTTTTAAATGGTAAACTTTCCTTTAAAACCATTTATAATTGGATTTATATTGGTAAATTAAAAGGTATTTCACTTAAGAATTTACGACATAAAGGAAAACGTAGAAAAAGGAAACACGTGGTAAATTCTTAATAGGAAACAGTATCACAACTAGACCAAAAGATGTAAAAAGTAGAAAAACTTTTGGACATTGGGAGTTAGATACCATAGTATCTAGTAGAGGAAAATCTAAAGCTTGTTTAGCAACATTTGTAGAAAGAAAAACAAGATTTTATGTGGCAATAAAAA
>ERZ772831.1039-NODE-1039-length-27449-cov-24.473899_pt1 | contig 27449 bp, 26 predicted proteins | sample MGYA00580858_ERZ772831 | MGnify/ENA primary metagenome ERZ772831 (study PRJEB29015, sample SAMEA2737694) | human gut metagenome | biome: human gut; feature: human-associated habitat; material: faeces | place: China | collected 2012 ... | reverse complement strand
CCAGCCGTTTACGACATGCTTTCAAGAATGAAGGCTAAGTTGGATGCAGGCCGTTCACTCCTCTACTGCTGCGCTCGCTACGTAGATATCTACAAGGCTTTGGAAGACATCGCCCGCGACACTAAGCTCACTCCAGAGGAGCGTCAGGAGATGAAGAAATACACCCGCTTGGCTGATGCGTTCACTCCATTGGCTAAGGGTATGAACTCAGAGTATGCCAACCAGAATGCATACGATGCCATCAGCATTCATGGTGGTTCTGGTTTCATCATGGAGTACAAGTGCCAGCGCCTGTTCCGTGATGCCCGCATCTTCTCTATCTATGAGGGAACAACCCAGTTGCAGGTAGTTGCAGCTATCCGCTACATCACCAACGGCACTTATCTCGGCATCATCAAGGAGATGTTGGAGAGCGAGGTTTCTGATGATTTGAAGGCATTGAAGGAGCGTATAGCCAAGCTTGTAGAACTTTACGAGGCTGCCATCAACAAGGTGAAGGAAGCCAACGATCAGGCTGTTCACGACTTCCTGGCCCGCCGCCTCTACAATATGACTGGCGACATCGTAATGTCACTCCTCATCCTCGACGATGCTACCAAGGCACCAGAGATGTTTGCCAAGAGTGCCAACGTATATGTTCGCATGGCAGAGGAGGAAGTCCTCGGCCATTCATCATATATCCAGAACTTCAAGGCAGAAGACTTGGAGAGTTTCAAGGCATAAGCTTCAATAACAATATAATAAGAAAGTCCGTGGGAAAACAAATTTCCACGGACTTTTCTTTATTTTTTCTTCTTTGTATTACTTCGAGTCATTGTTGGGTCTGCCACATATTTTTGCTGCGGATGCCTAATCATCTCAGGAATCCAATAGAACAGACGTTTTGTCTCAAGAAGATTTTTTATATTGAAGTTCTTGAAAGACTTCGGATTTCTTCCTAACAATAAAGTTAACTCCTCAATATTATAAGGACGCATAGAGCAAAGAGCAATTATGATTTGGTTCAAATCCTCTTTTAAGATCCTCTTACCTACTTTTTCTATCTTTATCTTTAATTCATCAGGCAACTCCTCCAACAACGTATCTCGATTAAGAGCTGGAGTTGGTTCTTCAAAGGTACCAAGCTTACCTTGGTACCTTTCGTTCTCACCTTGGTACCTTTCCCCAAATGTACCATGCTTACCATGGTACATTTCATCAAATGTACCATGCTTACCATGGTACATTTCGCCTTGAGGTGGTATCTTTTGGTCTAATGTACCATGCTGAGGTGGTAACCTTTGCTCTTTAGCTGGTATCTTTTCGTCTTGAGGTAGTAACCTTTCTTCTAAGGATACCACCTTGGAGGTTCTTATATAGTAAGTGTTACGACCCTGCCCTTTCTTCTCTAGGAATCCAAGATCGCAGAGCTTATGAATCTCCAGACGTGCACGGGCATGAGTAATCGAAGAATCCAGCTGGCGATACGTAGCATTATCAATCGCCCCTACCTCTCTAACAAAGACAAGAGCCAATTTCTGCTTATTCGCCAAACCAAACTCGGCATATTGCGCTAACCACTCCACATTCTCCTTGCTGAGGAAATGATGGAGCAGAAGTCTTGCCGTAAACTTATTCGCTTCATGGTTCGACTCAAAAGTCGGCGGCATCAAGCCTGCCTCCTTCATCAATCTGCGCATCGCACCAATACCAGTCCCCTTAGTCTCAGCAAGATTCGTATCATGGAAAATCTCACTGATTCTTGGATTGCGAAGCATAGAGCCTGGCTCTCCCCAATCATCCTGAGGTTTCAGAGAATAGCCTGGGTTGTGAATCTCAATACGATTGGAATAGCGGATAATCTGAATCGGCTGATTCACTCGATTAGAGCGATGAATATACGAATTGACTATCGCCTCACGTAATACCTTATTGGGAAGAATCGCTGGTGTAGATGCCTGCATTGAATCTTTCTTCAGTTCAAAGCCCTTTGGCAGGTCATCCATCACTGCACTACACGCCTTGTTCACCATGAGGATTAATGGTCCGCGCATATCGATGGTTTGCTCAAAACGATTATCACCATCAGCTAACCACTGGTTACCAGATATTCTGATATAATCAACTCTGAAAGAAGGAACCAAACGACGAAGCGACATTTGTTTTCCAAAAACCAAGAGCCCCGTATAAGTCAAATCATATCCACCTTGCTTATTCTTCTTAATAGCTCCTAATGCCCTCAGTAAATCGACATCATTCAGCGTCAGCTCTTCTGCATCCGGATTCACTTCCTTGCGAAGTTTACGATAGAAATTGAGTGCATTCTCATCAATATCATCAAGATCAGCATCATCTACAATACAACTATCATAGGTATCAGCAGATTGATAGAAAAGATACATATCCTCTTCTGAGCATTTTTCATCAGAAGGACCTATACGACGAAACGCCCCCTCAGGCAAACCACGCTTGGCAAAATACGCAGGCTTCTGACTCTCAGGTAACTCTTCGATTTTGACAACAATAACAGTCTTACCCAAATATTCTTCCACATTAATAATCGGGCGAATACGAACATTGAACATAGAATTGCACATAGCGACAAAATCCGATTGAATCTTGTCTGTATTCTCTATATTCTCAGGCTCATAGACTGGTTTGCCGTCTTCTGTCATCCCTATACGCTTGGCGCCAAGGAGAAGATAGCCACCACGCAGTCCAGGCTCATTGGCAAAAGCACAAACTGTCTCCATCATACTCTTACCAACAGCCGATGCAGATTTGGCTTCTATCCGCCTGTTCTCATCCCAGCTATTCAGTTCGTCAAATAATTCCTTTGCAGTCTTCATTTCTTTTTCTCATTATATAAATAGGTAAAGGAAAACACCATCTTCTAATCCATTTAGCTATTCGGTGGTAAAGATAAACAAAAAAAAACAAATCTACAAATAAAAAAGAAAATATTTTCGAATTAGTGCTTTTTATCAATCACCAAATTTCGGGGGAATCGGATATTTCGCCATAAAAAATTTCGGGGGAATCGGATATTCATCATTTATCTCTCTCATTTTCAACTGATTAAGTATATTGCGCTAAAAAGAACTAAATTAGGGAATCCTTCTCGTTCTTTTCGGAAGAAAGTAGTACTTTTGCAGGCGTAAACAAGATTATAACTTTCAAAAACAGTATCGATTATGAAAAGAAATGAGGTAATGGCACTTATCGCCACAACCATATTGATGTTTGCCGTATGTCTCTCTGCTTCGACTAAAGGGAAAAAGACTGAGCCAATCATCCATGCATCGAAATGAACATAAGCTATCCGGTATCTTAAAACGACATCAACTAGGATATATAGATACTTTTTATGTTAAATTATGCATATTGTTTAGTCGATTTAACAAAATAGTCGTATTTTTGCAAAATCAATTAAACAATAAGAGATTATGATACAAAAAGAAGTTATCAGAGAAATACTAATATAGAAGTAGATTTTTATATACCTGATGCAGCAATGGCTATACAAGTAAGCTACAATCCAAAAAAATCTACAGAAACTTGGGAAAGAGAATCTACAGCTCTTATCAAACTTTCCAAGGTATTGGATTGCAAGCGTCTCATAATCCTAACTTACGAGTTGGAAGAAGAGATTGTTGTAAAAGACAAGAAAATAGAAGTGATACCTGTATGGAAATGGTTACTTGATTTATAGCTATTATCCAGAACGTTAAGGCAGAAGCTTCAATAACAATATAATAAGAAAGTCCGTGGGGAAACAAATTCCTACGGACTTTTCTTATTTATTATTTTTGTTGAAACCCGCAAATTCTGAAGGAACATGGCATCCCCCGAAGGATTTAGCAACTCCCAAGTGTATGAATCCCACACGATAGGGATTTTCCTTTCAACTTTAGGGATTTATTCCACACCATCTCACAAGAAAAGCATACTTTTGCAAGCGAAACAAAACAACAAGAATGTTTCAGTAAATGATTAGGAACCCTCAAAAACAGTAACGATTATGAAAAGAAATGAACTGATGGCACTGATTGCCACAACAATATTGATGTTTGCCGTATGTATGTCAGCATCGGCTAAAGGAAAGAGAAACGTAGAGCGCGGAATGACCAAACAAGAAGTGATTGCCATCTTGGGAGAGCCGAAACTCACCAGTTTCAATATCTATGGAGACAAATGGGAATACGCCAAAAACACCAATCTGTTTGGAGACTCCAAGTACATCACGGTCTTCTTCGACAGATCTGGAAAAGTGGTGGAATACAACACAAGAATCATAGAATCCAACAGCCGGCAGCCGAATGGTCGGCAACCCCAGCAGCCTCAGCAGCCATCACTTCCCCCATACGACGGAGGTTATTATCCTAACGGCGGAATGAACTATGATTATTGTCTGGACGATGCCTCTTTCACAAAACTATACAACAAGATAAAGAAGACTAACTTTGATGACAACAAGTTCGACTTGATAGAAGTAGCAAGTCTCGGATGCTATTATTCCTGTGCCCAGGTCGTTCGCATCATGAAGATTTTCTCTTTTGACGACAGCAAGATAAAAGTCCTCAGCATGATGGCTCCCCGCATAGTAGATTTGCAGAATGCAACAGATATCTATCGCATATTCACCTTCGATAGCGACAAGGAAAAAGCAGCGAATATCCTACGAAATAGCAGATAATCCCTGCAAAACCTGCATAATCAGGAAAAGTTATGTTAGAAGAGAAGAAACTCTATGCATAAGTTTCTATAACAAAAAAAGTCCATGAACAAATTAATGATCATGGACTTATAGCTTAATCTTTCAATAGCTGAGCTTTCAAACGAACTCCATTCATGTTATCTATTTCAAGTACTTTCTGGTCTGGGGTTATACTACCTTCTTCCCAACTACTGCCAAAATCAAGAAAAGCCGCTTTGCCTGCAGGCGTTTCTTTTACTTTCCACTTACCGCCAGATGGATAGTCTTTACCATCAACAAGAGTTTCCATCTCAACAATACTTCTCGTTTGATCATTGCTTGGCTCATGTGTAAATGTACCATCCGATTTCAATGTAATTACGAAGTATAGTTCTATATTTGTACCATGATAATAGTATTTATAGATATACCTGCCCACAAAAGCTTCCTTTTCTGCTTTTTCATTCGCTATACGCATAGCCTCTGCTTGTTTTTCTTGAGCTACACGTTCTGCCTCTGTCTTTTGCTCTTGTTTTTTCCTTGCCTCTTCATCTTTCTTTACTTCTTGCATCTCTACTTCTTGATCTGAACTGTCTGATGAATCTACAGGGTCACATAAAGCTAATATAAAAGTGAAACCAACCAATGATGCTGCAAAAACCCACCAAGCATATTTTCTTTTTATGATGCCTTTGAATACACAAAAAATTGCAGCTAAACAGATAAAACCAATAGAACGCATTATGAAAGAATTAGTTTCATCCGAACATCCAACTATCCCAAACAAGAGAATAAATATACAAAATACAAGTCCTATTATCGCTCCGATACCTAATTTATCTTCATTATTAGTCTGCGGAGTGTCAAACTGGGTAGCTCTTTGATAATTTTCCTTAGCCTCAGCTTGTTGCTTGTCCTCTGTTAAAGTTTCTGCATACTTTTGCTGGGACTGCTCGTTTTCATTTAACTGTTGCTTAAGCTGATGACCGCAATTAGGACAAAAGACATCATCATCTGCTATTTCTTTTCCACAAATACCACAATATTTCATAATCAATACATTTAATTTGTTAAACTTATAACTATTACATCTAAATAATAGATGTCTATTGACCAGCAAAAACTAATTGTTTCAAAGATCAATCAACATAAAATTGGAAATCCTGTTGTCTTCCATTGGTATAATGGAATGTACCATTATAAGACGCTACGTAATGATCATAGCCTTCGTCGTCAACAAAACTTTCCGTACGATAATTTCCGATAAACTTTCCTATCGTTTTACCACGCAAATACGCCTCCAGGACACAACTACCAGTCCCTTTGTCATAAGAAACAACACGCAAGATATACTTGTCTGATTCATTTTTATAGCACCCTATCTGCCCTTTCACATCTATCTCTCCTGGAAAGTTGGAATCATTTGACCAAAGAGACATCTCTACAGGAGTAGGGGCATCTTCTGGAGCTTCTCCCTCTTTATGCATCATAACAAGGAGACCTTTTCTACCATCTTGTCCAGGACCGATGAGATTATCTTTATTTACACAGAAAGCGAACTTATGTTTGCCATCTTTTCCTGAAAAAGAATAAGTATCATCAGTGATTTCAAGATTCATCTTTATCTTACCGCCCAAGTCCACATTTTTATAAATACAGTTGCGAACGTTTGTTCCATTCGTTTCATAAGTTACCTGCATATTGCAAAGATTACCCTCTTCATCATACATCACACCATCAAAGGTTCTTTGCTCCCAGGTATTAGCAACAACTTTAGCTTCCGTACTATCTACAGATACAGAATCCACCATAGTAGAATCTTTACTTGTAGAGCATACTTCTATAAGACCACCAAGTAAAAGGAAGGCAAAAAAGCCCCCAAATAATAACCCAATGACAATGCCTATACATTTTAGTACTTTGTAAAATAATCCTTGTTCCTGTTCATCTTCTTCATAATGAGGCGATTGACTTTCTTCTGCAGTCTGCGTTGTAGAACTTTCCTCTTGAGAGAAACAAAATCCACAATTAGGACAAAAATTCAACTCTTTATCCACTACACTACCACATCTTGGACATCTTTTCTGATTGACATTAACTTCAGAAACAGGCTCTTCATCAGACAACAGAGAAGAATCCTGTGAAGAATCTAATGATGGTGAAGGTGCTTGAGATGAATCAGAACTACCTGTCACCACATATCCACACTGCGTACACATATATTGATTAGCAGCAAGTGGAGAAAAATCATGCCCGCCACATATAGGGCAACTACCAATGTTTATTTTATCCATACGTAAAATAATTAATCTACAAGTTCTATACTTACAGAGACCGAAATGGACTGTTTCTTAAAGAAAAAAATGATTTAGGAACGGACGGAAGCAAGAACATCGCCATCAGTACTTAAAATACTGATGGCGCAGAATTTCACAATTTATTCTTTTACAACTACACTTTTGTAACCTTCCATAAACTGCTCAGCAAACTCACAAAGAAGTTCTTCGCTGATATCTGTTCCGTAGTTATCTTTATATCCCATTCTTGCTACCAGTTTTAGCCTATTTAAAGCTTCTGACATTGGTACTCCCATTTGAATGTATTTTCTCAAAAACTGTCCTCCGTCTTTTTCTCCCCATGTAACACCATCCTGATAGCCTAATTCTCTGATTTCTTCTTTTTTACTTTTTTGCGGAGCAGGTTGTTCTGTTACTTCTGCCGAAGATGTCTGCTGCTGTTTAGCCTTTTGCTCTTTTATAGCAGAATCTTTGTTGGCATTCGAAGTGGAATCTGTGTAAGATGAGTCATTCTGTTCTATTCCTTCAGAATTATCATCACCAAAACACAATTCAGCAAGACCACCAACAATAAAAATAACAAAAATTGAGCCATATACAATGCCAATCCATTTAAGTATTTTATAGAATAATCCATGTTTCTTCTTAGGTTTATCTTCATCAGGCGCTTGATATTCATCAGTATTTAGCGAAGAAGAATTCACTTGTGCAAAACGGAATCTGCATTTTGGACAAAAGTTCAGCCCTTTGTCCACCACACTACCACACCTTGGGCATCTTGTCTGATTCATATTCACTTCAGGAGAGAGTTCTTCCTCTGTTGAAAGAGGGGACTCCTGCAAAGAATCAGAAGAAGATGAAGGTACTTGAGATGAATCCAAGCCACTATTTGCCACATATCCACACTGCGTACACATATATTGACCAGCAGCAAGTGGAGAAAAACTATGTCCGCCACATATTGGACAAGTATCTATCTTTATATTACTCATAATTATTTATCTAAAAGTTGTCCTATACTTACTGAACAAGAAATAGGCTGCGCCTTTACTTTTCCTGCTAACAGATCGAAAAAGAAAGAGCGAATACTCTCTATTGAAAGACTTGTATCCTTCCCATCAGCATCCTTACCCAGTCCGTAGGCTTTAAGCATCTGTGATCCTAAAGCTGCAGCTTTGAGAAGGAAATGATTCTGGAACTGGTCAGAATCAAGCATATCAGCCATCAGAACCTTGTTAGCTACTGTATAGCAATGTATACTTCTCTGACTTTGGTCATCACGCAGAGACGTCAACACATCATCTACCTCTACATCCATATTAATAATTCCTGATCCTTCTTTTTCTGGAAGATGACGATAGAGACTACCCAAGTCAACCAAAGAAAGGTTGAAGAGATTAAATGGAGAAACGACTGCTATAGGTTGCTGAGAAAATGCAGATGGCAACAAAAGTCCTAAATTACCAGATGCAGACACCTCTGGTGAATTAAATGTACCAACAATTGAATTTTTCATTTCAATATGGTTAGTAGCAAATACGCCACCTATTACTACGCATCCATCCAGATATACTTCATCTGCATAAATACTGCCTGCAACAAACGTATTACAGAGCGTCACCTCCTTGGCATTGATATCAGAACAAAATGTTAATATACAATCTTTTGCACGAGAAGTGACAGCCTGCGAAGAAGCTACAGCCTTACGAAATACAACACTCCCTTTGGTATCTGTATTAACATAGATTTCCTTTTGTGAGAAAACAGCGCCTTTGAATTCCGCATCACCATTTTCTATCACAAGTTTTGCAGTATAAACAGGACCATCTATTACAGTATCCCCAGTTAAAGTTACAGTACGAGTAAGTTCAGATATTTTTTGTGGCAATATTCCGCCAGTAACAAGATTACCATTCAATCTTAGATTGGTATCATTTATTCTTATTTCTTTAAGTTCTTTCATCGCTTTAACGTTTAAACATTTGTATAGTCAATTTCTTTACACGCTCATCATGTTCAGAAGTTTTATTTTGATAAGCATTCTGAACCATTTCCTCCAGATAAGGCAACACTTTTTCCCGCTCCTTCTGCCCAAAGGAACCATATTCAGAATCAGCCACCAAACAACTGTTCACGATTTGCTCATTCACTTGCTGCATAGGCAACGTATGGGCATCCATCAATACCTGACGCTTCATCACTCCCTTATCTTCCTCATATTCCGCAAAACACACTGGCAAGTATGCGATTCCTTCTGGAAAATCAGGACATAGCATTACATGGCTAAGCGTATTATTGTTTTGCTGTTCCGAGATGAGTAAATGATGAATACTATCGATTGTTCCTTCTGTCTGCTTACGCTGACAGGCTGCTTCAATTTGCGAATTCAGCATTAAATTTTCTCTATTAGCAACAGAGGCCATTCCTGCAAAGTCACCATTCAACATTCTGTTTGCCTCAAAACTGATATTTTCCTGTAGAGTATAAACAGGTAAATCAAGTTGCCTTACTCTATTCTCTAATTCATTATTCAAATCAGTAAATATCTTAGAATATCTGGCAGCTGTACGATGGTAATCCTTTTCCATCTGCATTTGCTTACGATTAAGTTCTTCTGCCTGTGTTTTCAAATGCACAAGGAGTGCCTCTACACGATGATGTTGCTCAGTAATCTGCGTACTGATATCCGACTTCACCGTACTGAAGAAACCTTTCACTATCGTTTTGGCGATTTTCTGCGCATTCTCGTGTATACTTTCAACTTGAGCAGACTCTGTTGCGACAACACTACCCGTCAGTAATGTTACATTATTTGCAGTAATTGCTGATTGCTTATCATACTCATCTGTATCTACACAAATATTGACGTCCACCACTTCGTCCACATCGAATTTTTCTTTCAAGCGGCCTTCCTTATCAAATAGACCATCAAATGTTCGAAATCGCTTTTCAAGAGGAAGATCATACTTCAACTCATATCCATCAACATTGATATAAATATAGCCTTTCTTTATTTTAAAATCACCTTTATAGTCACGTTCTATATCACCTTTACTGTCATAAATAAATTCAAACTCCTTGTACTCTAATTTTACAGGAACATGGATCGTCTTTGAAAAATGTCTTGTATAAGTCATATTTAGCCCTCCGAATTTTAATTATTAGATTGCATTTTCTGTTCGAAAAGCTTTTTCATCATTTTTTTCTCACGCTCTGGAAGTTCACTTTCAGCTAACATACGCAAGAATTCTTTTTCAGTTTCACTACAAAGAGACTCATTTGGTGACCATCCTTCTGTTTTGGCATGAGAAGAAATTCCAATTACAGAACGTTGAGCGTTCTTTACAGAAAGTCCCTCTGGTGGCGTAACGAAAAGACTCTGTGTACCTTCACTATCCACTGTAGCCGACATCAGAACAAAAGGAAGATATAATTTGCTATCATTAGCCGACAAGTTCTCTATAGTATGACAACGGACCTCATGATCTGATTTTGCAAACTCCATGAGAAAGTCTTTCAGATGATTGATGGCATATTCACCATCACGGCGCAAAATAGAAGAGTTTATATTTTGCGCAGTTTGAAGACTTTCTTTTTGTACAATGGGAGCAACACCAGAAACTGTTAATTTGCGATTGGTACAAGTGGCAATATCATTAGCACAAAACTTGTAAACAGGTTGATCCAAATCTATTATGCGTTGTTCCAACTGCTTGTTTATACTACTGATGATGCGACCATAGCGGGCAGAAATACGCCTATAGTCGGTTTCCATACTGTTCTTGATTTCCAACAGACGACGCTTCTGCATATAGAGTTGAGTCAGCAAAGCTTCAGTTCTACTTTTCTTCTGAGCGAGCTTGGCAGACAACTGTGACTGCATAAGTGTAAAGAATCCTCTGTTCACATTCTGGCAAACATGCTTAGCGCCAGCAGCCTCAGCTTCTACCACAGCTGTTTTCATAGCAACAACAGCCATAGTTGTATGCTCTACTTTATTACCAACCGTTTGTATCTTCTCTGCCATTGGGTTGGTATCAACCAAACAATCTATATTATGATGATTTGCCATAATTATTCCTCCTCTTCTTTAGGTTGATCATCCTGTTGGTCAAGATGTTTTTGAAGACTTTCTACTATGTCTGGAAGCATAGCATTGGCTGCCTCATCTTTCGGCTGAGGTTCAGCAGAAGTCTCCTTTGAGGCATCTTCGTTTTTCAGGTCATTCAACTCTTCAAGAGCATTTTTGGCAATTGCCTGCAAATTGATAGACAGGTTCTCATATGTAACTTCTTCTACACTTGGTTCTGGAGGCAACAACGAGTCTTCTGCCAAGAGAGGATTAGTCTGAGCTAAATCTTTACGACGCTCATCTAACAATCCCACCTTATCACTTGCAGCAGCAACACGATTAGAGTATCCATCACGCAAACGACCGTCATAGTATTCCACATGTCCAAACTCTTCAGCTTTTGCACTGATGTCTTCTTGAAGACGATCCATAAAATCAGTAAAATCTTGCTGTACCTGACGATAGCTTTGTGCCTCTTGTTCAAAAGTAGCCAAAACTTCATCACCCTTATCTTGTTTTTTAACGACTGCATTATCAAGATTTACTTCACCTTCCATACTTTTCATAGTTGCCTCTAACTGAGCCAAGACATTATAAGCTTCAACATACTCAGCCAATGTTTTCTGCATATTGTTAATAATGTCTGCACTTTCAGCATGGTTACTGCGATAGAAAGCATCAATATCCTGATGCCATTTATTAACGTAACTCAGTTTTTGGTCGTAAATATGATTGTAAATCTTCAGGCGTTCTATGCGATTTTCTGCTAAAAGATTTTGAACAACAGGAGCTACGATTTCCTCATAAATCTGATGAACTCCAAAAGGCACAGGACTAACAGAACCATTTTCTGCCACCCATTCACCCGAATACAAATTATAGTACACGCGAGAACTCTGTTTCAAACTAAACGGCTCATAACCTTGAACATTGTCTTTGTAGTCAAAGGTTTCTTCCTTAATACGCTTAATTTCTTCGGCTTCCAGATTAGGTGAATAATGATTGTATGGTGACTTCAGAATTTGGAAGAGAAGTGCATTAGAATGATTAATAATCTTGTTGGTTGTTACAAGTTTAGATGTAGATACTGTCTGTACCGTAAAAGCAAGAGTGTTGAGCAAAGCTTGCATGCTCTGTTCAAAATCAACCGACTGAGATGACAAGGATTCCTTCAGTTTATTAATTTCTCGGAATCTTTCAACACTATCATCATAACGATGCTCACCAAAAACATCAACTATAGGAGCATTTTCGGGTGCTTCTGAAGTTGAAAATTCCTGGAGATAATTAAGATAGTCGCTTCCTTCCTGCACTAAAGGCAACTCTACAGAAACTTTTTCCATATCACTCATACAATATGATATGGTGCGCAGATTACGATCTATTTTTCCTGTATAGTCTCCCATCTTTATCTCCTGAATAGAGAGAGAATATTCATTGGTATCTACTGTTTCAACCTCGTTGGTTGTTTCGACAGCAGGTATATTCCGCATCAGATAATCAATATCTTGTACAGTCTGAGTCAGTAATTCCTGATTTCTTGGCATCTGTAAAGAGATGCGTGAATTATCTACATTACCTGCAAAATCTACCACAAAACTCTTATTGCCAAACTTCACTTGATTAGCAACAGGAACATAAGCTACTCCCAGTTTGTTGACATGATAGCCGCGATAAATATTATCGTGCTTAGTCTGCAAATCATTAATTTCATCACACACGTCCTCCAATTCACGTTTTAGTCTTCCGGTACGGAAGAGCAAGAAGTTAACAATCTTGTTCCACCATCCATCAAGGCGATACTGCAAGTCATCACGTCTTACTTCAGCTTCTTTGATGCTGCTTTCCAAGGCCTCTTCTGCTTGCACTATTTTTTCAGCTTGTCGCTGATAGAAATTAAACATAATTCGAGCCTCATCTTCATAGATGTTGGCAGAATTCTTAAGTATTTTTCCTGTTTTTCCCATAAGTAAATATTATTAGTCTGTTAATATTTGTCTTCTACGAATATATGTATGCACAAGGCGGAATGTATCAGCAATAGCCTGTGCGTTTTCTTGCGGATTAGAAAGATAAGACTCTATATGAAGAAGAGCGTCCCCTATTTTCTGTTCCATTTGTAAGGCTTCGTTACTAAATAACGGAACCAGATCTTTTATATCTTCATCAACTTGATCCAATTGCCTGACAATATCTGCAGGAATATCGTCCATCAACGCCACGTTCATCTTTACAGAAGAAGAAATCTGCTTAAGAGATTTTACTCCTTGTTTCTTCATCTTTTCTTCTAAATACACCTCACCGACATGCTCATTGGCAGTACGATTAAAGAAATTATACAGAAGAAAGACAGCTACTACAATCAAATGCATATACAACTGCCAACGACTTGACAAGAGATAGGCTACGTTACTAATATAAGCAACTGCCAATGTGGCTAAGTAATAAACAATTAAACCATGTAAATGAATACCTAACGAACCTATCCACTTGCTTTCTTGATCATCCGCAGATACCGGAGGAACAATAAACTGACCAATAAATACCCAATAGGCAAGTGAGAGAAATATAAGATTGACCAACATGCGGTCATCGCCTATAATTGGGCGAAACTCGCGGAGCACACAAAACAACACTATTTGACCAAGTATGCCTGCTCCTATAAGATATACCTTCTTCATAGCAAACTTCAAATAAAAGTTTAAGAGATTCTAAAAACTTACAATTTATTTCCACAAGTAGGACAAAACTTCTGTTTCGGATCTACGGCTGTTCCACAACGTGAACAAACATTTTTAGCTTGTTGCTGAAGAGAAGCACCACACGAAGAACAAAAGGCTGCTCCCAATGCCACTTGCGCTCCACATGACGGACAAATATTACTGCTTGCAGACTGTGAGGAATTCTGAACCAAAGATGTACCGCAACTGACGCATCGTTTAGCATTTTCCAAATTGTCTGCACCACAAGATGGACATGGACGATACTCTTTACCACAATGAGGGCAAAAACGTTCAGCTACAGAATGTTTCTTAGAACAACCCGCACAGAATATCATTCTATTAGAGTCTCCTCCTGCCATTCCCATTTGTCCTGTTTGCCCCTGAGGTGTCGAAGTGTCTCTACTGTTGAAATGTGGCTGGTTATAATTACTTTGCATCATACCACTACCCATCTGCGACTGCATATTGTTCATCATGTTCAAGGCCATAATACTCCCCAGAAGTCCACCTTCGTTGCTTCCACCACCCATTTTTCCGATAGCCTGTTCAGCCATACCAAAAGCTCGTTCTTGCTGCCAAGTATGTCCGGTAATAGACATAGAAGATTGCTCAGAAAGAGCATTCTTCACTTTGCGACCATCAGGTGTACTATCATCAATATCAATAGAGGAAACGTAGAACTTAGTCAATTCAAGACCATATTCTTCCCAGAAAGGAGTTAGATTTTCTTTAAGATAATTAGACAACTGATCCAAATATGCAGAAATGTATTTAAAACCTACACGATTGGTAGTCATAAACTGAACAACAGTTGACTTGACTTTCGTTGAAAATTCTCCCCATGCCTGACTTACCATATCAGACTGTGTAAAAACGGTTTTAGTACCCACCAGTCGCTTAAGGAAACGTGCTGAATTTATCACTTTCACACCATACTGACCAAATGCAGTCAGAGGTAATTGAGTATCATAATCAACATCATGAATCGTCATTCGGTTTATCTTCCATGCCAAATTTGCAGGAAGCAACTTGTTGACATACCAAATTTCAGCAAAAAAAGGATTTTTACCTCCGAAAGGCAAACCATATAAAGAACTAAGGATTGGCAGATTTTCAGTATTAAGTTGGTGCTTTCCTGGTCCAAATTGTCCCATCAATTCTCCCTTTGAAAAAAGAAGAGCTTCTTGAGATTCATACACAATTAATTGCGTATATGTACTAAGATTAGACTCAGGATACTTATATGCAAAAATGAATTCACCACCATCAGGAGTCCATGTTACAACATCTATTAGTGCCATTTTTCTATTTCGTTTTTAGGTATAATTCATGGAATTGTACATTTACTTGCAGGTCCTAAAGGTCGAAAAGTATAGACAGAAAAATGGCGTGGACCATTTACTTCGCCTACGCCTCCTGAGGTATCGCCAAACACCATAAGCCACATAATACGAGTAAAAGCCCACGCCGTATTGCAGGCGTGAGCGTCTAACCTTTACTCTTTGTGGCTTCTTTTAAATTTGGCGATTTTCAGGAAGCAAGAACAAAAAGCTAACGCTTCATTTTCCTATATGTCTTTATTTTGTCTATGTCATATATTATAATTTATTTGTTTAACATACCGCAAAAATACAGAAAAACATCCACACTACCAAACATTTTGGAAACTTTTTTAGTTTTAATCCCAAAAATCGTCTAATAGTTTATACGGCGTGGGCAACGAGAGTTGTTTCTCATCGCCGACAAAGGTACAAAATAAAAATGAAAATGGAAGAAAGGAACTCCAACCATTTCTTCCATTTTCTATTTTTTAGTAAAACTGAGTTCTACAAATTATTGTCGATGAAATGTCAGTATTACTCCATCATCCCCTGTCAGTTTCATAACATTATCTCCATCAAATTCAATATCAAGAGAACCATTAAAATCACCGAAATTCATTTCACTCTTAAACGCTTCCACCATCTGTCTTTTGGCTTCAGGATCATTCAAAACCATTTTAACCAGGGCATTAACTCCCTCGTTACCCATATCAAAATCATCTACTGTACATTTCACCTTATCAGGATCAAACTCCAAATCCATGAATCCCATAGACACGTCCCATGTTCCTCCTATCTTTGCAGTAATTCCTATCTTCATATCCATACCTTCTTCCTCTACGGCTCCGGTTCCTTTGATGCGCAAATTTGCCGTTCCATTTTCATTCAGGTCAAGATAAAAATTACCTGTGAAACCATCCTCGGTGACGCTTTCACTTACCCATTTACCAACACACTGCTCCTTGTCAACACAAGAATTCATTGCCAGCATACTTATGACAGCAACAAAAACTAATAAAACTTTTTTCATAAATTCAGGTTTTATAATTAAACAATACGATTGCCAAGTATTCAAGTTTATAGAATTTCTATAGCTAATAGATCCAAAATCCTCATTACTTTATCTAAGAACTTATATATAAAAACATTCTCTCAAACAGGACAATAAATAGCAACTGTTATTAGGGTCCAAGTATTCATCATCAGACAGAAAAATGGCGTGGACCGTTACTTCGTTTACGCCTCCTGAGGTATCGCCAAACACCATAAGCCACATAATACGAGTAAAGCCCACGCCGTATGCAGACGTGAGCGTCAAACCTTTACTCTTCATGGCTTCTCTTAAATTTGGCGATTTTCAGGAAGCAAGAATAAAAAGCTAACGCTTCATTTTCCTATATGTCTTTATTTGTTTATGTCATATTTTACAATTTAATTGTTTAACATACCGCAAAAATATAGAAAATCATCCACACTACCAAACTTTTTTGAAACTATTTTTCTTCTTAGTCTCGAAATTCATCCAATAGCTTATACGGCGTGGGCAACGAGAGTTGTCTCTCATCGCCGACAAAGGTACAAAATAAAAATGAAAATGGAAGAATCGGACGCCGACCATTTCTTCCATTTTCATCTTTTTCTAAGGAAGGTTCTTCCTGCCATTTTCCTGCATCCTACCAAACACATATCCTACTACACTCTGAAATTTATTCTCTGCATAAGCGAAGAGCAATGATTCCTCCACTTCGGGATACTTTGCATGAAAATCTGATGTAATCTTCATGACCTGATTATGAAATTCTGAACTTTTTGTCTTCCATGCCAAACCAACTGTTGGTGATGGAAAAATGGAATCACAAAAAGAGCTGATACTCTTTTTATAAGCTTTATCCAACATCGCATCCATCTCCTTTTGCCAATTGTGGCTCTCCACTTTCTCCTTTTCTTCCGAAACAGAACCCGAAAGTGGAGGATTCTTCACGACTACAGACTCTGCGGTAACCTGTTCCTTAGAATCCTGCAAACTCGGGGCCGGGCGTTTTTTACTATCAACCAACTTTTGGTTTCGGGGTGTTTCCTTTGCTTCATTTGGCAAAGGCTGAAAAGGAGTTGCCAAAGCCAACAACAGAACAACAGAAACGGCAAAAACAATGGAAACGGCTGCCACTATTTTCTTTTTATTATAGTTTCTTACAGATAAGGCTTTCTGTAATTCCGCAATAGTCTGATAACGGTTTTGAGGATTCTTATCCAAGCACCTTTTTATCACCTTATTATATATAGGGTGATGAGGCAACAATTCCAATATTTTGCCTACTGCATAAATATCTGTTCTAACATCCACCTTCCTACCGGCAAGCTGTTCTGGTGCAGCATACTGCGTAGTATATCCAGTAGAATCAACAAAAGTATCGGAATAACAGCAGCCCAAATCTACCACCTTTACATCACAACCAATGCGAGTCAACATGATGTTCTCTGGTTTCAAATCGAGATGAAGAACCTGATTGTCATGAAGATATTGCAAAGCACTTAATAATTGACCAACAAACTTATCGAAATGTTCTGCATCTTCAAAGTATGTAGGATGATTTTTCAAGAAAGCCAACAAGTCCTCTCCATCTACATACTCCATTAAAATTTCATCATCATGAAAGGAGACATACCTTACTATATTAGGATGTTCCAAGCGAAAGCCAATCTCAAATTCCTTCCGGAGAGCCTCCCGAAAGAGAATATTGTCCTCGTGCTCTGGTTTCAGTTTTTTCAAGAAATGAAGTTTGCCGTATATCTTCACACGATAAGCCTCACACATGAAACCGGAGACTGGTAAGGATTCTCTCAAACTATCCTGTTGATTGCCTGAAAAACAAGAATAATCCATCATTTTCTGATCAGTTTTAAGGTATCAATTCCTGAAGCCATAGCAGCAGAATAAGTACCAAGACATTCTTCTCCTCGGAATACCTGTCTTGCATAAAAAGGATGGTGCAAGATGAAATTCTGGATTTGCAAACGATCACCAAGTTCCAATTTGTTTCCCTCTCGCTCTACCACAACAAAATAATCATCTCCCACATACTCAAAAACTACATGACGGCCAGGCGAATAAGTTATATCTACCCGATCACCTACAGTCAGATTAGCCGCACGAATTTCGTCCTCAGGAGTATCAAAATCCGAACTATATTTTTCCTCTTGATTTACAACATCTTCCCAGTGAGCATACCCAAGATATTTTGCCAATACCTCCAGGGTACTGGCATGAGGTGTACGTTCATCTTGAGCAAAACCAAGAAGGCGCTTGAGCGTAGTTGCTCCAATATGTACTCCTAATTTACTCTCTATATCGAGTGAAAGGAATTCACAATCAGACGGCAAATACAAATCGTTTCCTGATTTTTGCCGTAACATCTCTATGATATTCTCTGGTAATCTCATCGTTTTATTGCTTTTATTTTATAATAGGACAATAGACAAATCAGTCACCTGTTTTTGATAACACGTTTTCTAATATTGCCGAAATTGGCGGTAAAGGTAAGCATTTTTTTGCATCGTTGCAAGAAGATAAACGAAAAATCGACACCTATTTATGGCATAAAGATATTTTTTATGTTAAATTATGCATATTGATATGCCGGTTTAGCGAAATAATCGTATTTTTGTAGGTATGAACACAGATATACTATCAAAAGACAAAGATCCGATGGGTGCCGCCATCCTTGACTACCAAACTAAAGGGAAGGCTGGAAAATTGAGCATATTATCTTCTATGTTTGAAGAAGACGAAATGCCGGTAAAACATCTCTTCCGCAACCTGGAAGAAATGCCGATACTGGAGCAGAAAGCATTGAGCCTCGCCAAAGGAAAGGTGCTGGATGTTGGAGCTGGTGCAGGATGTCATGCACTCGCCCTGCAAGCCCAATCGATTGCCGTAAAAGCCATCGATATTTCTCCACTGAGTTGCCAAGCCATGCTCCAGAGAGGGGTGAAGGATGTAGAATGCATCAACCTGTTTGACCCACATTTGGGAAGCAAAAGCGGAATGGGAAGCGAAGATAGATTGCAGAATGAAGGCGGATTACAGAGCGCGAGTGGCTTTGATACCATTCTTCTCCTAATGAACGGCACTGGCATTGCCGGGAAAATAGAAAACCTCCCTGCCCTCTTCAACCGTCTCAAGGCTTTGCTCAATAAAGGCGGACAGATTCTCATCGATTCTTCTGACATCAAATACATCTACGAGAACGAGGACGGAAGCTTCGACATCAATCTCAATGCAGCCTACTATGGCGAAGTGGATTATCAGATGGTTTACAAAGACGTAAAGGGAGACTCCTTCGACTGGCTCTATGTTGATTTCCCGCTGCTCAAATCTATCGCAGAGAGTTGTGGATTACATGGCGAACTGATTGCTGAAGGCGAACACTACGATTATCTGGCAAGATTTTTCTAATAAAACGGAACGTCTAAAACACATAGTCGAGCATACAGAGTGGACTTATTGACACACCATGTTCTACTTAATCGTAGAAATCGTGACATCCGAAAAATCATTCATATAATCCAGTATCTCCAATGTATGAAAGTCGCGTTTCGCTCTGATTTCTATGCTTGCTTCCAGAAATTCTTCCTTCGACAAGCGACGTTCCTTCAACTCATAAGAATGTACTTCCATCCCATCCTGCTTGATGCGCGTGATAAATTCCTTCACACTCTCACGGGATGGAGCTGAAAAGGACAACTCAATGGTGGATAATCCCAACTGAGGAATCCAATAGTTCAGCACCTCCAGTCCTAACAACACCATAGCCGTGGTAAGCACCGCTGCCAAATACATGCCCGTACCGCAAGCTAAGCCGATGGCTGCCGTGACCCAAAGACCAGCTGCCGTAGTCAAGCCGCGCACCACATTCTTCTGAAAGATAATCGTACCGGCACCTAAAAATCCGATGCCCGAAACTACCTGCGCTGCCACTCGGGAGGAATCCTTCAAATCTACTCCAAAGCCAAACTGGGACACGAGACAGAAAAGAGCACTACCCAAAGCTACAAGGAAATGAGTACGGAAACCAGCTTCCTTGGCACGATATTCACGTTCGATACCTATAGCTCCACCCAACAAGAGCGCCAGCATAAGACGAATAGTCAATTCCATATAAGTTGCATCCATATTCTATAGTTTTAAGTTTCTAAATCAAAAAATCGTTATACGACATCTTCTGCAAAAATTACCCAACGACACATCACCAAGAAATCGCTTTACAACAATGGAGAGAGCAGTCTCACAAGCGATTCAAACAATCGCTGGAAGAACGGGCGCTTGATGAAATAAGCCACATCATCGACCAGCATGGAGCGTTCCTGATCTGCCAGGAATATCCGCTTGATACGCAAAGCCATCCCCTCACCAAAGAAGAAAGCATTAGCCTCGAAATTATTCTCAAAACTGCGGAAATCGATATTGGTACTGCCGCAGGAACTCAGATTGTCATCGCTTACCAGGAGTTTGCTATGGTTGAATCCATCCTCATAAAGATAAACTTTCACACCAGCCTCTATCACCTCCATCAGATAAGAACGCGAAGCCCATTCCACCAGTTTAGCATCGCCCCGGCGAGGCACCATGAGTCTGACATCTACTCCCGCCAAAGCTGCGGTTCGCATGGCAAAGAGCACGGGCTCCGTAGGCAAGAAATAAGGACTCTCCATATACACATATCTGTGAGCCTGCAGGATGATGCGTACATAGCCCTGCATGATGTCAGGCCAAGGTGAAACAGGGCTGCTTGTCACGATCTGCGTAAGACAATTATTGGAAATACTCTTATCTACAGACGGATAATAGCGGCGGTCGTTGATGAGCTCCCGACATACGAAATACCAGTCCACAAGGAATGCTCTCTGGATGGCATAGACAGCACCGCCACGGATACGGAGATGCGTATCTCTCCAAGCCTGCTTGGCCGTTCCCTTCACATATCTCATGGCAATATTCATGCCCCCAATAAATCCCACCTTTCCATCGATGACACAGAGTTTGCGATGGTTGCGATAGTTCACCTTACCCGTAAAGGCAGGAAATTTAACTGGCATGAAAGCCTGTACACGCACTCCTGCCTTAATCATCCTTTCGAAGAAGCGGTTTTTCACCTTCCAGCACCCCACATCGTCGTATATCAGTCGTACCTCCACGCCCTCACGCACCTTGTCTATCAGCGCATCAGCCACCAGATTTCCTAAAGCATCGTCTTCGATGATATAAGTATCCAGATGAATATGGTCCTTCGCCTGTCCGATGGCATTCAGGAGTGAGAATGCAAACTCATAGCCGTCCATGAGAATATCCACTTCATTGTCCTTGAAAGGGAGCGCCCAGTTCTGGTTGGTAAACAGTTTCATCAGCGGTCTGTTGCGGCGAGGGATGTGCAGGTCTTCCTGCTCGGCAAATTCGAGCATGCTGCGCTTGGTGAGCAAGTCCATACTGCGCTTGCTGATTACCTTTTCCTTACGGGTATTCTTGCCGAAGAAAAGATAGAAGATGATGCCGACTACCGGCATGAAACAGAGCACAAGAATCCATGCCATGGCTTTCTCCGGTTGCTTGTTGTCCATGAGAACAGCCACGATTCCACTTATCGTTATCGCCAGATATACTACCAGCAGAAACCAATGGATATACAGCATTTTCTTACCTCCTTATATTATATTTTAGTTGAAGACATTATTCGACTGTGACGCCACGAGCATGTTCATCTTCTTCAGTTTCACGAATTCCTCCAGAAGTTCCCTGTTGCCAGGATTCTGCTTGAACTCCTGCTGCACCTCGATAATACGCTGCGCAATATAGTGGGTACGGAAGGAAAGCATGTCCTTGAATATCTGCTGGCGCAGTTTCTCCTCGTTCATCTTCATCTGCAGACTTGCCGTCGTTATCTCCTGCTCACCCGTCGGAATACCAGCTATCCTACTGATTTCCGGGTTGGGATGAGCAGCGAAATAGGTTTCACATCTGAATCCTTCCTCCTCAATATGCTCCATAGCCTCAGCCATAATCTGATTGTAGATGGAATGGTGGAACTTGAAGTCATCGCCCTCCATGTCCAGATAGATATACTGGGCGGCTGGCAGTTCCACATCATTGCCGTCAGCATCCTGCACCTTGATGATTTCATCGCCATGATGGATTACCAGTTTGATGAGCAGGTCTTCCACCTCCATCAGTTTGTCGAGCGGAGTGACAGCCGCCTGTCGCAATGCCTGCTGCTTCACCGGATAGCCGGCATCTCTGAGTCCTGCTGCCCGGCGTTCCTCCTTCACCTGCTCGCTCATTCCGTTGCGGATAAAGGAATTGAGGGCATTGATGATAACCGCCTCGTTGACTCCCAGACGATGAGAACAGTCGGTGATATAAGCCGCTCGGGTAATCTGATTTTTGATCTTCGAGATGCTCTCCACGATGGAATTGATGGCCTCACTTCGCTTCACGGGGTCGGTAACGCCTTTGAGCATCACGTCGGTCTTAAACTGGATAAAGTCTGTCTGATGGTCTGCAATATATTGTCTGAACTGCTCGGCAGTATGATTGCGTGCAAAACTGTCAGGGTCGTTGCCGTCAGGCAGGAAAAGCACCTTGACGTTCATCTCCTCCTCCAGCAGCATGTCGGTTCCTCTCAGGGCAGCATGCACACCCGCCTGATCACCATCATAGAGCAATACGATATTATTGGTAAAGCGATGCAAGAGTCGGATCTGATAGATGCTGAGTGCCGTACCCGAATTGGCCACCACGTTTTCAATGCCACACTGGTGCATGGAAATTACGTCAGTATAGCCCTCCACCATAAACACGCAATCTTCCTTGGCAATCGCCTTCTTCGCCTGGAAAAGTCCGTAGAGTTCACGTTCCTTGTGATAAATCTCACTGTCGGGCGAGTTGACATATTTCTGGCTCACACCCTTGGTACGGCTATCGAGCACACGTCCGCCGAAAGCCACCACCTTGCCACTCACACTGAACCATGGGAAGATGGCACGGCCTGAGAATCGGTCGAAATACTTTCCCGGTTCATTATCAGAGGCGATGAGCACACCCGTCTTGACCAGATACTTCGGATTATAACCCTGTTTCACAGCCGCCTCGCCGAGAGCAGTACGACTGTTGAGCGAAAAGCCGAGCTGGAATTTTCGGATGATGTCATCTCTGAAACCGCGGCTTCTGAAATACTGCATACCGATGGCACGACCGTCCACATCATTCTGAAGGATATCCTGGAAATACTTGGCAGCCCACTCGTTGACGATGAACATAGATTCCCTTTCGCTCTCCCGCTGCTTTTCCTCGTTGGTCAGTTCTCGTTCCTTGATTTCGATATGATATTTCTTGGCAAGCCAGCGCAAGGCATCGGGATAGGTCATCTGTTCCAGTTCCATGAGGAAGTTGATGGCATTACCACCCTTGCCACAGGTGAAACAATGACAGATGCCACGGGTCGGTGATACTGAGAAAGACGGATGGGAGTCGTTGTGGAAAGGGCACAAGCCGATGTAGTTGACCCCTCGTTTCTTAAGGGTCACGAACTCTCCTACCACCTCTTCTATCTTGGTGGAATCCATAATTCTTTCTATCGTCGGTCTATCTATCATATCTGGTAAAATATCAAATCATATTTGAAAATATCAAAATCAGAAACTATTTAAATGCAAAGTTACTACTTTTATTCGAAATGAGCACATTTTCCGCACTAAATAATGTAAACATTTCTCCCGAAACCCTACATTCCAAACATTTTTAAGAAAAACTTAGTTATTTTGTCTTCAACTATTAGGCATTTCCAATTATTTTGCTTAACTTTGCCTACTGATACAAACGAAAAGAAAAGAAAAATGATAGATATCAAAGGCATAACCAAAAGCTTCGGCTCGCTGCAGGTACTTAAGGGCATCGACCTGCACATCGACAAGGGCGAGGTGGTAAGCATTGTCGGTCCCAGCGGAGCCGGCAAAACCACGCTGCTCCAGATCATCGGAACCCTCGATAAGCCTGACGCAGGAAATATCATCATCGACGGCATTGATGTGAGCATGCTCTCCACCAAGAAACTGAGCGATTTCCGCAACCAGCATCTGGGCTTCGTGTTCCAGTTTCACCAGCTCCTGCCTGAGTTCACCGCATTGGAGAACATCATGATTCCTGCCTTCATTGCCGGCAAGAGTCGCAAACAGGCAAAGGAACGCGCTGAGGAACTGCTGGCGTTCATGGGGCTGAGCGATAGAGCCAACCACAAGCCTGCCGAACTCTCCGGTGGCGAGAAACAGCGTGTGGCTGTGGCCCGAGCATTGGTCAACAATCCTGCCGTCATCCTGGCCGATGAACCATCAGGAAGCCTCGATACCAAAAACAAGGCAGAACTGCACCAACTGTTCTTCGATCTGCGTGACAAGTTCGGACAGACCTTCGTTATCGTAACCCACGATGAGGGACTTGCTGCCATCACCGACCGCACCATTCACCTGAAAGACGGAATGATCGAGAAAACCGTAGAGGCTAATTCTGCTGAAGACGAGATTCCTGCAAAGGACATTCAGGAAGAAAAAGTCCAGGAAGATATTGTTCAGAAAAAGAGTGAACAGGAGGATGTAATCTAAAATCATAGAATTCGCATTCGCAGAAAGGAAACAGAATTCACAAAAAGGAATAAGAATCCAAGAAAAGAAGTAAACAAGAAAACATGGCAAACAAGATAAAGCTCGGCGATTACAACCGCCTCAGAGTTGTAAAGAAAGTAGATTTCGGCATGTACCTCGACGGAGGCGATGAGGGAGAAATCCTCCTTCCTACCCGCTACGTACCAGAGGGACTTTCCATTGGCGACGAGATTGACGTTTTCATCTATCTCGACCAGGAAGAGCGTATCATCGCCACCACCGAAACCCCTCTTGCCAAAGTGGGCGACTTCGCCTATCTCGAAGTGAAATGGGTCAACGAATATGGTGCTTTCCTCGGTTGGGGACTGATGAAGGACATCTTCTGCCCATTCCGCGAACAGAAGAAGCGCATGGTATTGGGCAATTCCTACATCGTTCATATCCATATCGATGAGGAGAGTTACCGCATCGTAGCCTCAGCCAAGGTGGAAAGATACCTGAAGGAAGACCATCCTCACTACAAGCACGGAGAGGAAGTGGATCTGCTCATCTGGCAGAAAACCGACCTCGGATTCAAGGTCATCATCGATAACCAGTACTCCGGTCTGCTCTACAAGAGCCAGATATTCCAGTATATCCATACAGGCGACAAACTGAAGGGCTACATCGGACGAGTACGCCCAGACGGCAAGATAGACGTCACCCTGCAGAAGACCGGCATGGAACAGACTGCCGATTTCGCAGAAACCCTCTACCAGTACCTGCTCGACAATGACGGGGAATGCAATCTGGGCGACAAGAGCGAGGCAGACGATATCTACGAGCGATTCCACGTAAGCAAGAAAGTATTTAAGCGTGCCATCGGAGATCTCTACAAGAAGCGACTCATCACCGTGAGCCCGATGAGCATCCGATTGGCATAACACATTTTTTTTTATTATATGGCAACAGTTGACGACAAGAAGATCATCTTCTCAATGGTGGGCGTATCTAAGATTATCCCACAAAACCAGAAACAGATTCTGAAGAACATCTACCTATCGTTCTTCTACGGAGCAAAAATAGGCATCATCGGTCTGAACGGTGCAGGTAAATCTACCTTGATGAAAATCATCGCTGGATTGGAACAGCCTACACAAGGCGAGGTGGTATGGAGCCCAGGTTACTCTGTGGGCTACTTGCCACAGGACCCTCCGCTCGACGAAAACAAGACCGTGAAGGAGAACGTGATGGAGGGTGTACAGAAGATTTATGATGCACTCGCTGAGTACGAGGACATCAACAATAAGTTCGGTCTCGAAGAATATTACGGAGACCCAGATAAAATGGACAAGCTGATGCAGCGTCAGGCTGAGGTGCAGGATATCATTGATGCTACCGATGCCTGGAACATCGACTCCAAGCTGGAGCGTGCGATGGATGCTCTCCACTGTCCTCCTGGCGATTGGCCTGTTACCAATCTCTCGGGTGGTGAGCGCCGCCGTGTGGCTCTCTGCCGCCTGCTCTTGCAGAAACCGGATGTGCTCCTACTCGATGAGCCTACCAACCACCTGGATGCTGAGAGCATCGACTGGTTGGAGCAGCACCTGCAGCAGTATGATGGAACCGTCATCGCCGTAACCCACGACCGCTATTTCCTTGATGACGTGAGCGAGTGGATTCTGGAGCTGGACCGTGGCGAGGGTATTCCATGGAAGGGCAACTACTCTTCATGGCTCGACCAGAAGACCAAGCGAATGATTCAGGAGGAGAAGACTGCCTCTAAGCGCCGCAAGACATTGGAGCGCGAGTTGGAATGGGTTCGCATGGCACCTAAGGCCCGTCAGGCTAAGGGTAAGGCTCGTCTGAACTCTTACGAACAGATGCTCAACCAGGAACAGAAGGAGCGCGAGGAGAAGCTGGAAATCTTCATCCCTAACGGTCCTCGCTTAGGTAACAAGGTGATTGAGGCTCAGCATGTAAAGAAGGCGTTCGGCGAGAAAGTTCTCTTCAACGACCTCAACTTCATGCTTCCTCCTAACGGCATCGTGGGTGTTATCGGTCCTAACGGAGCCGGTAAGACTACCCTCTTCCGCCTCATCATGGGATTAGAGCAGGCTGACGGCGGTACATTCGAGGTGGGTGAGACCGTGAAGCTAGCTTATGTTGACCAGCAGCACAAGGACATCGATCCTCAGAAGACCGTTTACGAGGTGATTTCCCAGGGCAACGAGACCTTGCGTCTGGGTGGCAGAGATGTGAATGCACGTGCTTACATCAGCCGCTTCAACTTCTCGGGCACCGACCAGAGCAAGCTCTGCAGTGTTCTCTCGGGTGGTGAGCGCAACCGTCTGCAGTTGGCGTTGGCATTGAAGCAGGAAGGCAACGTTTTGCTCCTCGATGAGCCTACCAACGATATCGACGTGAACACGCTGCGTGCTTTGGAGGAAGGTTTGGAGGCATTTGCCGGTTGTGCGGTGGTTATCAGCCACGACCGCTGGTTCCTTGACCGTATCTGTACCCACATTCTTGCCTTCGAGGGCTATGGTGAGGTATTCTTCTTCGAGGGCAGCTATTCTGAGTATGAAATCAACAAGGCACGCCGCCTGGGCGATACAGAAATCAAGAAGGGCCGCTACCGCAAGTTGATGGAGGAATAAAGATTTGAAAAAGATAAAAACTTAAAAAGCCCAGGGCAATTTGCTCTGGGCTTATTATTTTTCAGATATTTCA
>ERZ772831.1036-NODE-1036-length-27573-cov-8.044407_pt1 | contig 27573 bp, 27 predicted proteins | sample MGYA00580858_ERZ772831 | MGnify/ENA primary metagenome ERZ772831 (study PRJEB29015, sample SAMEA2737694) | human gut metagenome | biome: human gut; feature: human-associated habitat; material: faeces | place: China | collected 2012 ... | reverse complement strand
CCACGTTTTCGTAGAAGGCTCTGTAGGTGCGCTCCCCCAGCCTGATGATGGGAGCACCCCGGGTATACCAGGCACGGACCGTGCCCCTGGAGACACGAAACCGTGCGGCTATCCCTGACAGGCCGTAAAGGAGTTCCTTATCGCCCACTCGCCACTCCGTGTTTCACGCGATCCGCTTCCTCGGCGCTGGACTTTTGCAATCCTCGGCAATGGAAGAAGAAAGCCTGATAAGACAATGTTCCCGTAAGTGCCGCCAACTTCCGCGAAGTTAACCGTAGGTCTGACGGTAGTTTTTCAGTGCGGTCGGCTTCATGAACCGTATTGTCAAATTAAATTTACTACCTGTCAAGGAGGCCAGTATGTAAATTGTCATAGACGCACAGCAAGGGTAGGAGAACAATATGGATAAGTGGAAGGATACAGCTAATCGGCTCTGGCTGGCCGTCTTCGCCAAGGTAAAGGCGCTAGACGCCGAGGGAGAAACCCTGCAGGCCATTGCTGATAAAGTCGGGGTTAAGAGCAGGCAGAACGTAAAGGCGTGGCTATCTGGCGCGCGTAAAGGAGGCGGCATCGCCTTTCCCGAGCTCATGACCTACGCCGAACGCCTGGGCATCGACTATCGCAACTACTTCCCCGGCGGTGAGCCCCCCGTGATGGAGTTCCCGGACTGCGCGACGTGCAAGAAGCTTCTAGCGAAGGAGAAAGAGAACCAGAAACTCCAGCAACAGGTGGACAAGATGCGCTTGGAGCTGGCCAAGCGCGATGGCATGGTGGAGGTCTTGGAACGCCAGCTTGAACGCCAGGCTGAACAGGCAGGGAGATAATCCTGCTGCGCGCAAGCCATGCAGGGTGATACAATTTGAAAAACGAAGAAACTATATAAGCAAATTTAATATGTTTATTACGCATAAAAGGATCATCTATGCCGTTAAATAAACAAGATAGAACTTTGATAAAAGAATTGACTATTGAAAAATTTCGTGGTTTAAGCAATATCCATATATCTTTTGGGGAAAAAATAACAGTTATTTGTGGAAAAAACGGCACATCCAAATCTACAATACTTGGAATTTTGGCACAAATATGTAGTTTTGAAAAAGACTATACAAATTATCCAGATATAAATCCTATAAATTTTAAAACGCTTGGCAATTATCAATATAAATCTCAATTTTCAAAGCATTTTAGATTGTCAAGAAAATTTGACAACCCAAAAGAAATGAGGGCAATATTTTATATTCATGATGGGTATTCAAAAAAAGATCTTTCAAATTTAAAACTTTCTTTCACGAAAACTTCCGACAGAGATTTTCCTAGACCTGTGGTAAGGAACAACACATCGATTGTTGATGAGCACGGGAAATCGATTAATACAAGTAGAAATATAACACACCCTGTCATTTTTTTAAGCGTTGGGAGACTTTTGCCAATCACAGAAAGGCAAAAATACGAAGAAGGTACTAATGCATATATTGCAGAACATAAAAATGAAATTTTGAATGATATAAATAATTTATTATGTAAAAATCCAAACAAAAATATTTTAACTGCCACAGAAGGAACAATATCTTCTATTGTTTCTCACGATGATAAATATGATATAGAATCAGTTTCTGTCGGCGATGATAACGCAGGCCAATTAATAGAAGCGTTATACTCTTTTAGATATTTGTCTGAAAAATATGAAAATTACCACGGGGGATTATTTCTCATAGACGAAGCTGACGCTGCATTATTTCCAGCAGCGCAAGAGCAACTCATAGATATATTAAATCATTTTTCCAAACAATATGATATACAAATAGTAATAACTTCTCACTCACCAATTATTATCGAAAAGATATATCAACTGTCGCAAAAAAGCTCTAAAAGTAAAAAATCTGAAAATGATTTTAATGTTGTTTACTTAACAGATAGTTATGGTGATATATCTGTGCAAAATAACTTAAATTGGGAGAAAATTAATGCTGATCTCTATGTGAGAACAATACAAGTTAGCGCACAAAAATACCCACAAATTAATGTTTATCTTGAAGATGATGAAGCAAGACACTTTTTTAAAAGATTGATTACTAATAGAAAAATTAAAAAAGTTATAAATATATCCGAAGCAACGATTGGTTGCAAAGAATATGAACGTTTACTTACGCAAAAAATACAAGAATTTTCAGAAATGAGCGTTGTTTGCCTCGATGGAGATTTTAAAACGAAAAAACAATTCAAGACTGTTGTTCTACTTCCTGGAGATATCCCTCCTGATCAGTTATTGTTTTTAACACTTTACAATCTAAAAGAAGATGATGCTTTTTGGAAAAATAAAATAAATTTTTCAAAAATGGTATTCTATAGAGAATCAAATAAGATTCTAAGCAAATTTCCTTTTGGTAAAACAAAGCCGTTGACAATGAATGATTTCTCGAATATCATAAAAGAAGTATCGTGCAATCGCGAACTTTTCAAAAATTTTTTCAAAAATCCTACAATACAAGAAGCTTTAAGAAACAAGTCTACGGATCCTTTCTGTCTTTGGTTGAATAAAAATAAAGATTCTGCGGAAGAGTTTAAAACAAAATTTTACGAAAAATTGAAGTATTGCCTTTCGAAAAAAGGTTGTCCTCTTTCACAAATTAATATTTTATTCTCTTGAATATGAGTACTACGCTTACACCATTGAGATATCCAGGCGGGAAAAGTAAACTTTTCCCATTAATAAAAAACATACTCTATTCAAATTCATTATTGAATGGAGTATATGTTGAACCATTTTCTGGTGGAGCTGGTATATCTATTTGTTTACTTTTGAATAACTTAGCTGAAAAAATAGTTATTAACGATATTGACTATGCTATATATGCATTTTGGAAGACACTAAAAGACAGACCATACTGGCTATGTGACAAGATATCAAGCACAACAATAGATATTGATACATGGAATATACAACGGAATATCAATGCCAACAAAAAAAATTACAGTATTTATGATGTTGGTTTTTCAACATTTTTTTTAAATAGAACAAACAGATCCGGGATTATTAGAGGTGGTGTTATTGGGGGAAGAAAACAAGCTTCAAATTATAAAATTGATGCCAGATTTAACAAAAATAATTTAATAAAAAAAATTGAATCCATAGCGACATATCGTGACAGAATCAATTTATACAATTTAGACGCTATCAAGCTAGTCGAACATATTAAAGATGATATCGGAAACAACTCTTTAATATATTTCGACCCTCCATACTTTCAAAAGGGTAACTTGCTTTATACTAATTTCTACAAAGAAAATGATCACAAAATATTATCTAAATATGTAAAAAAATTAAAAACACCTTGGATTGTTACTTATGATAATGTTGATAAAATAAAGCAAATATATAATCAAGATTTTATTGATTTAAGAATTAGCTATTCAGCTTCTTCTGTTAGGTCAAAAGGAAAGGAAATTCTATTCTGGGGAAATATAGAAAAACCTCAGTTAGAACAATAATATCCCCGCCCTCATCTCCTGAGCGCGGGGCTTTTTGTTGCCCGTCCGCGCCCCCCTTCTTTGAAAAACCATCCGGAACAGACTCTCAGACAAGGGGGTCGCCGGAAGGCCTACGCAGGGCGAGGTGAGAGGGGAGTGTAGTATGACCGTAAAATTTTATTTACTTTAAGTTTATTTGGTAAAATAAATTTTACATACTAACCTCTACAACGGGGCAAAAGCCGTCGAACGAGCCACACAGGGCGAAGTATCTCCATAGGCCGCATTACGGTCAATTAATACCGCCTTAGCCGCATGATCCAAACATTCTTTCCTCGTCATTTCAGTTCTCCTGTTTTCCTGTTGTTTTCTCCATATGCCATCAGAAGCCACAAAAACGACTCTCTGTTGCGTTTCCTGCTTTTTCCGTGCCCCATAGGTTTTTACTCCAAAAAGCCTCCACAAGCCGTACAGCGGCCTCACAGAGGCATATCCGTCTGTCATATCCGGCTGCCATCCTGATACAGGGTACTGCGGCACGTCTCGACGTCCTGCACGGTGTCACTGAGGTTGTAACCGCCCTTCCTGCGCAGCTTCGCCCAGCACGCAGGGCAGCGATAGTCTGTCGTGGGTGCGCCACAATCGTGGCAGCGGCGCATGTACGCTCCGCTGCCCATCATCGCCGCTCTACCGCGTGCCCCGCCCCGCCTTTCGGGGAGACCCTGAAAAGCCTGCCTGTGATAGCGCATGTACTGCCATATCGCGGGCACTGTCCGGCCTAATGCGTGGGCGGCCTCCTCGGTTGTCCTGCCGTCTCTGAGCATGGCTACGAGTTTGACAACGTCGTCCTTCGTCCATCTGCCTTCATTCATCGTTCATCCTCCAGTGCGGAGATGGTCAGCACCACCTGCCCGCCAGCCCTGGGCTCGCGCACCGTCACCGTCTGCCGCTTAACCTGGGAGTCGTCACGCCAGAGGTGAGCGTGGGTCAGCGCGTCGAGCACGGCTTTGCTGTAATTATCCACGTCACGCCTTCGTCTGTCCGGCGGGTAGAGCTCCATGGTCATGGCGATGTCTCCATCGAGAGGTGCTTTTGGGAGAACTCCATGGCAGCGCGCCACGGCCAGCCGGCTCATCACATCTGCCCGGAACATCCGCGCCTCCCTGGTCAGGTAGATTCGCCCGGATGGTGTTTTACGCCAGACGTGGTTTACCGATGGCGGCCATGCGATTTCGATTTTCCAGTCAACTTGCACCTTTTTTGCCTCCGCCTGGGCTCCCCCAAATATCCCCCTATAGGGGGATATATTTGGGGGGGGGGGAGAGCCCTTTAGTTTTTTGCCGGGGTGCAAGTTAAAATTCCCAATAAATTCAGGCACTTTCCAACTTGCACCCCCCTATTTTTGAAATAGCAGGGGTGCAAGTTAAATTTTGTGAATAAATTCAATTGGTTATAACTTGCATCCCAACTTGCACCCCCTTTACGGGGGGGGGTGCAAGTTGAATTTTTACGCATCCACATCATTGGTAGCCCCCTCTTCGACTTCTCCGCTTCCTGTGGCGAACGGACCTGTCGGAACGTCGAGGTACCGGCCCACACTTTTTTTGTACGTGCAGCGCACAACGAATCCACGGCTGAGCGCCTCTTCGAGCAGGCCGCTCAGCCGTTTAGTGCCAAAGTTACAAAGCGGAGCCCGTAGTTCGTCACGGCGCCCCACGATGCCACCAGAGGAGCGTATGCTTGAAGTAAATGGCGCCCCAGCCACGGCTTTGGCCGCGATAGTATCAGAGAGCATGCGCAGCTGATCCTCGCGGGGGATGATGACTTCATCCTTCAGAAGTACGGACTGCAGCACACCGTTTTCGCCGCGCAGCAGTGGCCTCACACGCCCATCAGCCTGACAGTTGGCTTTGACGACCGCGCCGCAAAAGGCCTCGTTCGGCTTGCAGGGGCGGCCGATCTTCTGCTCTATATCTTTGCGCGTTTGGGTGTCAGCGGGCCAGATAGCGATAGCTAGGCGCACACCATCGACGAGAGCTGTAGTGCCTCTGATGGCGAGGCGTGCGCTTTCTGCCCCTGCGTCCTTCATGGCAGCGAGGGCCTTGGCCATATGGTGCGCGACGAGAACGGTCGCTCCGGTGCGCTCGGCAAGCTGGGCGAGGACGCCCTGCGTGAAGGCGCCGGCCTGCGGATCGGCGTTGATGTCGCAGGCGACAAAGGCAGCGAGCGGGTCGATGTTGATGAGTCTGAGGTCCGGTATGCGGCACAACTGCCGCACCAGGTCGTCATACTCCGGTGTGGTTTCATAGCCCTGCGCGAAGCCGCGGGAGCGGATGAGTGTGACAGGTCCGCCGGTGTTCGGCAGCGGCACTATGGCGAGCCGGCCACGCGCAGCGGCCCTGCGGGAGCCATCCTCGTCCATGGACTCCAGACGGCGGTGGATGTCGTCCCGCGTGTCCTCGGAGGAGAGGATGACAACTGAGCCGTGTGCCGTGACTTCTCCGCCAAGCCACGTATCCCCGGGGCCGTAGTTCAGGTCTATGCCCTGCATCGGGTTCCCTGCGACGCGCAGCCCCAGGTCCAGGGCGAGCATGCCCTTGCCGGTGCCGCCGCTGGCGACGAGCAGGCAGGGAGCGCCGAGGGGCAGGACGCCGTCAACAAGCCACTGCTGTTCCGGAGCTTCTCCAAGGTACGCCTCTCCACTAAACCAGTCGGCCAGCCTGGGGACGCCCGAATGCGGCGTCACCTGCTGACGTACCTCGTCGAGGCCTTCGCGGACCATGAGGTCGTTGAAGTCGGTAGGGTTGCCCGCGAGATCACGGAAGCTGGGCGAGATGACACTGCCACCCACGGCGTTGGCTGCGCGTCTGGCGTATTCCATGCCGGGGTTCCAGGGTCTGCCCTGTTTCTGTGTCCACTGGTCGTTGTCTGCACAGATGATGATGCGGGACTGCGGGAGCACCTGCCTGATGACGGGTGCGACCTCGGGCAGATTTCCTGCATCGAGAGCGGCCACCACGGCATAGCCGGTGGCGGCATGCAGTGAGCATGCCGTCGCATATCCCTCGCAGATGAGCACCGTCTCCTGAGCGCCGTCCAGCCAGGCAAAGCAGCCTTTTTTCGCAAACCCCCAAGGAAAGCGCTTGGTTCCATTTGGGAGAATGCTCTGAACGCCGGCCATCGAACCGGTGCTGTCATAGAGCGGGATGATCAGCGCACCGCTGCTGTCTTCGCGTGCCCCTCCCGGGGCAGCGGTCAGGCCTTTGAGCCGGAGATAAGGATTCTCCGGACCGGCCTCATGGGCAGCTGCGTATATCTGCGCAGACCATTTTCTGGCCTCTCTGGCTTTGGTCTGGCGTTCGGCCTCACGCGCCGCCTGCATCGATTCGATGCGCTGGCGGAGCATGGTGCGCTCAAGCTCGCTGACGATTCGCGCCGGAGCGTTCGTCGCCAGGTCGTCATCCAGGCCGGTTATCTTCTCGGAGAGACCGGTTTTCCAGTTGCCCCACACGCCGCAGGCTACGCCGTCAGCATAGGCGACGTACCATCCGCTGCGCTTTCCTCCCCGGTCATCAGGGAGAGCGAAGCGGTGCATAGTGCCGTCGGGCACTATGTCCTGCAGTCCCAGTCCGTCCACCTCCATGCGCCGGGCCATAACGGAGAGCACCTTCTGCGCGTCAGCGCATGGAAGGCAGGCCTCATTCTGCCTGGCGGCGACATTGAGGTCTATGACAGTAGACATCATGCGCCCCAGCAGACCTTCGCCACGCGGCACATCCGGCAGGCCACGGCGGCGGGGGTCGACTCTGCACGCGGCAGCAGCTCCCCGGCATCAGTTGCCTGGAAGATCCGCGTCGCGCGCTGCAGCATTTTTACGGCTTCGCCTTCGTCATACGGTACGAGCTCGTGATACAGCTCCATGGTGTCTGCATCGACGCAGGTGATCAGTCCGCGGTCGAGGTGCAGTCCCATCATGTAAAGCTGCATCTGATACCAGTATTTCGGATGGCTTCGCCTGATATGTTCACGGCGTGCAGCCATGACATACTTATGTGCGAGGCACTTGCATTCCCACAGAGCCGGAAGCGGTAAGGGCGCGTCGCCCTCGCCTCTCCAGCAGGTCAGGATACCGTCGGCATGGCCGAGCAGGCGGCCGCCAAGAAATGATACCTCAAACTGCCCGCCGGTAAGCGGGTCCTCCGTCACGAGCAGCAGGCGGGCTAGGCGCAGCCATCTAGCGGCACGATCCTCAACGTCATGTCCTCTTTCAAATATTCTGCGGACACGGGCCGGGAAGGGACAGGCCGATGCTGTACATCCTGCATCACGGCCTGCGTCGCGACTTATGGCATAGGCGGCATACTCTATCTGTATGCTTCGTTCGCACTCGCCACCAATCGCGGAGCAGCCAAGGTATGTTCTCGGCGTTTCGACGCTGGCGTCAATGCCCGCGTCGATGAGCCAGTTCAGCCGATCCGACAGTCCGGACCGGGAATTTAAATCTATCATTTACCCTCCCCCTTAAAATTTGTCCATATGCAGGTCTTCCTGTCTATACTTTTGGAAATCCTGTCTGCGTTTTTTTAGTTGTCGCTTAACTGGGTTGAACCTGTAGACAGTGACGATGCTCCCGTCTTTGGCGTTGCATACAATTCGCAGCCGGCGGAAGGCGAAAGTCACTGACCGGGCATCTGATGTCTGAACGCGCGTCCGGCAGGAGGTGAGCGCGGTGATCACCTCATCCGGGTCGATGCCCCGTTCCCGGCACCGCTCGAGCGCATGCTTTGTGAAGTGAAGTCCACTCATCGGTGGGTCTCCGACTGGGGCGCCTTGACGTCGGCTTCTTGCCGCACCGTAGATGAGTCCTGCTCCATGGTCTGGGCAGCAAGTATGACTCGCATGATCTTGAGTCCCCGTGAAAAAGAGATGTCGTTGGTCCCATGCAGGAACCGACTAATGCAGTTTTGAGACAAACCGGCTTGGTCGGCGATCTCCTGCTGAGTAGCCCCGTCGTCGAGCATTTTTTGTAGAGTATCTCGCAAAAATTTTTCGTTCATGGATTTTTAATTATTAGAATCTTGATATTTTTGCAAGACCTATTTGGATCTTAATTTGCGTCGATATTGAAATATGTATAAACACGAATGGAGGCGCAAAAAAAATGAAGTTCAAAGATCGATTTTTTCAGCTTCTGAAACAGCGAAGCCAGGAGCGTGGATGGCAGTCAGCATTTGCGGAACAGGCTGGTATCCGGCAGAGCTCTCTCAGTCAGATAATTAATGGAACGACAAAGTCGCCGTCCCTGGATAACGTTGGAGCGATTGTCGACGCTCTCGGTTTTGAAAATTTTTATGGGCCGGTAGAAAAAAATGAGGCTGAAAAAGCAAAGGACTCTCTCCATCCCGTCCCACTTATGGGAGAAACGGGAGCCGGGGCCCCGCAGGAGCTGTACGGGACAGCCGACACGGTCATCAGAGTCCTGCCTCAATTCTATAAAAAGGATATGGTGGCTCTGACTGTCCGCGGGGACAGCATGGAGCCTACCATCAAAAATGGGGCCGTAGTGGGTATCGCTCCCCTAACCGAGGACATCACGGAAGGCGGGATCTACCTCGTCAGCATCCCGTGCTTCGGGCGTGTGGTGAAGAGGCTGAAGCTCTCAAAAGAGGGGAAGCTTTTGCTCTACTCTGACAATCCTCGGTATGATCCTCTGGCCGTTGATCCTGCCGAGCAGGAAAAAACAGTTCTCGGTCAGGTCGTCTGGGTACTGCAGTCGGTGTAAATGGAACAACTAAGTTGTTTAAAGGATTATAAAATGACAAAAGAAGAAAAATATAAGTATAAACAAGATTTCTTAAATATATTACAAAAATTTTCCATAAAAATTGTTGAAATAATCACAAAAGATAGTGATTGGACTGTAAAAGGATTTATAGATATATACAAAAACATATACACAATTTCTTCAGATACTAAAATAATTTCTAAAATTTTAGAAATACATCTATTTCCACATTTTCTTAAATTAGCTGAAAAGAATAACTACCGCATTGAGCTAGCTTCACATCAAAATTATTATCCTGATCTCACATTTATAAATAATTCTAATGAATCAATAAAATTTGCTGTTGACTTAAAAACAACATTTAGGGATTCAAAATATCCAAATAAGTGTAATGGATTCACTCTTGGATCTCATGGTGAGTATTTTCAAAATAGACAAAGCACAAAGAATATACAATATCCATACTCTCAATATTTAGGGCATTACTGCTTTGGAATTATATATAGTAGGAATGTCGAAGATACATTAAGTGAATTAAAAATATTAAACATAAAATTTCTTGAAAATATAAAATCTGTAATCAAAGATTTAACATGTTTTGCGGAAGAAAAATGGAAAATTGCAAGTGATAAAGGTGGTTCTGGTAATACGGCTAACATTGGGAGCATCAAATCAATCGATGATTTAATTCATGGAAATGGTGTTTTTGCAAAGTCTAGTGAAGAAATGTTTGATGATTATTGGGTTAATTATGGAAAACTTACTCATGTTGTTAAAGGTGAAGTGAAGAAGATAACGAGTTTTAAAGATTATCTAGTATATAGAAACAAACCATTAACTCTTTTAAATGTGTATAAATAAGATGACAAAAATTTATAATTATATTATTAAAACACCACCATTTAAAATTCAAGGAATTAAAACAAAATTAATACCTTGTATTTATGAACTAGTAAAACATAACTCTTATGATTGTTGGATTGAACCATTTATGGGGTCTGGCGTTGTTGCATTTAACATAAGACCCAAAAAAGCGATATTATGTGATTCAAATCCTTATATTATTGAATTTTACAATTCAATAAAGAATAAAACAATTGACAATTTAATAGTTAGAGATTTTTTGGAAACTGAAGGGAAAAAACTAAGTGAATTAGATGATGTTTATTATTATAAAATAAGAGAAAGATTTAATCATGACCATATGCCATTGGATTTCTTATTCCTAAACCGTTCATGCTTTAATGGTATGATTAGGTTCAATAGAAATGGTGAATTTAATGTCCCTTACGGTCATAAACCTAAAAGATTTTCAAAAGCATATATTACTAAAATATGTAATCAAGTTAAATATGTTCAACAAATTATAATTGAAAATGATTACAAGTTTGTATGCCAAGATTTTATGGAAACAATAAAGTATGCAAATAAAAACTCAATAGTTTATTGTGACCCTCCATACATAGGTAGACATGTTGACTATTATGATAGTTGGAATGAAGAAAATGAAATTCATCTACATGATTCTCTAAAAAAATCATCTACTAGATTTATTTTATCTACTTGGGATAAGACTAAGTTTAGAGAAAATGAATATATACGTAAAATTTGGAATGCATACAATATAAAAACAACAGAGCATTTTTATTTTGTTGGTGCAAAAGAAATAAATAGAAATTCTGTTACTGAAGCTTTAATTTACAATTTTTAAATTAATAGAGACCTCCAACAAATCCCAGGGCCGGCATCACGCCGGCCTTTTTTGATCTCTGGCAAGCAGCTGGAAATTTTTTATGTTTAAAATATCAAAATTTTAATTTTTTTCTTGCCTTTTTATCTATATTTTAATAAAAATAAATCAGCGAACAGATAGGAGGCATCCAATGTACACCGCAACCGAACGATTCAACGACGCAGCCGCCCTTCTCTCTGCCATCGAGAGCAGGACCGTGCGCGAGGGCCGCAGGGCTTTCGCCTGGCAGATGGCCATGCAGGCCAGGAGGACACGCCGCGAGCGCATCATCGAGGCCGTCACCACGACAATGGCCGCGGTGGCGTGGGTGGCGTGCGTGATGGTCACGAGCGGCATGCTGTTTCTTGCCGCAACGGATTTTTAAGGATTTTCCTGCCCGGAGTGGCCGGACAGGAGTGCGGACGGAGAAACCGCACCAGGGAACGCGGGGAAGCCGAATCGTTCTATGCCGCCTTATAAAGCCGGCTTCCCCGTTTTCAGAATTTTCCGGACGGTCCGGAAAAACCGGCAGAATTCTGGCTGCCGGTGTGGCGTGGGGGCGGTTTGTCAGTCGGTAGACAGATCGCCTCCACATAAAAAACAGGAGTCACATCATGACTATCGAACAGGCAATCAGCGAGGCAGTCGCTATCAAGCATCAGATTGACGAGCTCAAAAGTCGGTACACCGACCTGCAGGCCGAAATCATTGCTGGGGTTCAAATCCCTGACGGGAAGCGCACAGGATATGCCGATTCCGGCAACGTCAGGGCGCGAGTTCAGATCATGGAAAAGTACAAGTGGGACCAGGACAAGCTCAATGCCGCCCGCGCAGCGATGGGAGACGCAGCATTCCTCAAGGCCTTCACCTTCGAGTGGAAGCCTGTGGACAAGAAGACCATCGACATCTTCCTGAATAAGTACGCAACACCGGAACAGCAGGCGCTCATCACCGACGCCATGACTGTGGAGAAGCGCACGTCTCTCTCCTTTACCGGAGTCCAGGCATGAGCTTCGACCTTGGTGCAATCACCCGCACTGGCGGACACTTCGGACCGCAGCGCATCCTCATCTATGGTGTTCAGGGACTTGGCAAGACGACCTTCGGGTGCAGCTTCGAGGCGCCTATCCTGCTTCGCACCGAAGATGGCGCCGGAGCCCTCGACGTGGCGACCTTCCCCACTATTGCGGCCTCGTACCAGGACATATGCGACGCCATTCAGGCGCTGCATGGTGAGCATCCCTTCAGGACACTGGTCCTTGACAGCCTCGATTGGCTTGAGCCCCTTGTTCTCGCAAAGACATGTGGAGACCTGGGCATCCAGCATATCGAGGACGCCGGATACGGCAAGGGGTATGTCACGGCAGACGACAACTGGCGCTTCATCATGGGCGGCCTGGACAGCCTCCGCAACAATCGCGGCATGACCGTAGTCGTCATCGCACACTCAGAAATCCGGACGCATACGCCGCCTGATGGCGAGCCTTACGACAGATATCAGATCCGCGTCCACAAGCGGGCCTTCGCGCTTTGGCAGGAGTGGTCCGACATGGTGCTCTTCTGCAACTACGATCGCCGCATCATCGGAGACCAGAAGAAGGGCGAGAAGCGACGGGCCGAAGGCGAAGGAGACCGCATCATCTTCACGGAGGAGCGCCCGTACTTTCTGGCGAAAAACCGCTGGGGACTCCCGGCTAAAATTCTCATCGGACAGGACAAAACATGGAGCGCCTTCCATCAGGCGCTCAACCTGGCCACACATGGCGCTTACGCCATTCCCACGACACAAGAAAAATCAAATTGATTGAAGGAGTAACTCATGAGCATCGACCTTAACACCGCAGGCGAACAGCAGACCGGTACCAGTCTCGTTATCCCCCCACATTCTAAAGTCCAAGTGCAGCTGTCCATCATCTACCCTGAAGCTGGCCGCGCAGGGGCCTCTGCCCCCGAGCTCACCAGAGCCCATTCCGGACTCGAGTATCTGGCCACAAAGCTGACTGTTACCCGCGGGTCTTTTGCCGGCAAAGTAATGTATCAGAATTTCAATCTGGCGAACGCCCAGACTACCGGACAGCAGAAGGCCGTTGACATCTCCATCCGCAGCATCCGTGCCATGGTCGAGGCATCAAGAGGGATCAGGCCAAAAGATAACAGCCCGACCGCAACGCAGGCCCGTAAGCTCCAGCGCTGGTCCGAACTGGATGGGCTGACCTGCTTCATCGTCGTGGACTGCGAACAGTCGCAGCCTTCCCACAACGGGAAGGTCTACATCAACAACCGTCTCTACTCCGTCGTGACCATTGACGATCCCTGCTACCAGCAGCTCACCCAGCAGGGAGAAATGATTTCCAATGAGCCTGTCCCCGAAGTGCAGCAGACCACGGCAGCCGCTCCTGCTCCGCGCCCCAGCTGGGTAGCGCAGCAGCCTGCCAGCGCAGCATCAGCGCCTACTCCTGCATGGGGACAGGCGGCCCCCACGCAGCAGCCCGCCACTCCGCTCCAGCCCGCCGCTCCCACTCCGTCCTGGGGAACGACGCCGCCTCCCATGGCGGCCTCCGCGAACACCTCTGACACAGTGCCGTTCTAGCTATGCTCCTGCGCCCTTATCAGAAAAGGCTCGTCGACCGGGCGGTCAAGGCTCTGGCGAACCACGGCAACACTTTGGCCGTGGCCGCCACGGGCGCGGGCAAGACTATCTGTCTGTCAGCCATCGGCAAGGCCATAGACGGAAAAACGCTGGTCCTGCAGCACCGTCACGAGCTTGTCCAACAAAACTGCACCAAGTATCGCGCAGTCAATCCCAAAACCTCCATCGGCCTCTGGACGGCTGATAAAAAAACGTTCCGCAGTCAGACAACTTTTGCCATGGTTCAGTCACTAGTCGGCCATCTAAGCAGAATACCGAAGTTGGACCTCATCATCGCAGACGAGGCGCATCATATCGCAGCGCCGACATGGAGTGCTATCATCGAGGCCGCCAGGGAGAAAAACCCCGACGTCATGCTGGCCGGCTTCACAGCCACGCCGTCCCGCTCAGACAGAAAAGGCCTTCGAAGGTTCTTCGATAATGTCTGTGACAACATCACGATACGCGAGCTTGTGAGCCTGGGCTTCCTGGTTCCGCCGCGCGCCTTCGTCATTGACACGGCTGGTACACGTGAGCGCCTTGCCTCTCTGCGTACCTGCTCCGACTTTGGCGAGCAGCACGATGTCGAGGCGATCCTTAACACCGAGTCTGTCAACGCCGAAGTAATCCGCAACTGGAGGGAGCATGCCGACGGACGGCCGACCGTCGTCTTCTGCTCGACAGTCGCCCATGCCGAGGATGTCGCCACAGCCTTCACCAGGGCTGGTATTCCAGCCGCCTGCGTCCATGGCGGCATGTCTATGGAGCAGCGTACGGCTATCCCTGTCGCCATGACGCAGGGGAAAATTCAAGTCATCACCAACTGCATGATTTTGACGGAAGGATGGGATTATCAGCCCGTATCCTGCGTCATCCTTCTGCGGCAATGCTCCGACAAGAGCCCTCTTATCCAGATGGTAGGTCGCGGCCTGCGCACCGTTGACCATAAGCTCTACCCTGGCGTCGTAAAAAAAGACTGCGTGGTGATGGACTTCGGCCAGAGCCTCCTGGTCCATGGGAACCTCATCGCCGACGCCGGGTTAGGGGATGATGGGAAGGATCGCATACCAGATCCCTCTCTCGCCCCTAAAAAAATCTGCCCCACAGAATACCGGCCAGGGATGACAATTCACTTCCCTGATAGTGAAGGGAAGTGCGGATGTGGCGCCGAGGTCCCAGCGCAGGTCAAGGTATGCCCACTCTGCGGCTTCCGCTTCGAACCGCTCGGTGAGCAGGAACCTCTGCAGCATGTCGACCTCACAGAGATGGACATACTGGACGCCTCCCCCTTCCGCTACTGCGACCTCTTCGGGAACGGCTCTATTCTCATGGCCACCGGCTTCGAGGCCTGGGCCGGTATCATGACGACAGATGCCGGCGATACCTGGCATGCTCTGGGCAAGCAGCGCACGGGAGAAGTCGAGGAGCTCCTGATCGGCAGCAGACTCCAAGCAATGGCCGCAGCCGATGACTATCTCCGCAACTTCGAGACAGAGACCGCGGCCAGGAAGACACGCCGCTGGCTGGACGACCCCGCCAGCGAGAAGCAGATAGAGCTGCTTAACCGCATGGGATACAACCTTCAGCCCGATCTGCTCGGACAGACCTCCATGTCGAAATACGCAGCGATGTGTCACTTGGGCTTTCAGTTTGATCGCCGGGGCATCGAGCGCGTGCTGGGAGTCACGTCATGAAGATCCGCGACGGCGCCGCACTTTGGTCTGACATTAGACTCTATGAGCTTGATGGCAAGAAGCTTGGGGAGATGAGCATTCACGAGGTAGAGCTCCTGGCCGATTTGCTTTCCAGGCATTCCGAGGGCGACGTCGCTCCGCATTTTAACGGAGAAGACCTCATCATCCCTTTCGGCGCACCGCTGGAGTTTAGATGGTGGGAGAGAAAAAACATGTCTGACAAAGACAGATATGCCCTCTTCCTGGCGCTCGGCGTCCCGGAAGACAAACTCACAAGGTACATGTCTCCTCGCGATATCGCCTTCGCCCGCGGCGAGGTGGACATCTACGGCAGAGAAAAGAAAGGACAAAAAGATGAACGTTGATAAAGAAATGACCCCGACGCCAACGACAGATGAAATCCGTACGGCAGCCAGGGCGTGGGCCTTCGCCAAAGACAAAAGCCAGGGCCGCGCCGTAATTCTTTTCGAGGAGACGAGTTCTTCTATCCGCCAGTACATTGATGACATGGAGGGGAATACCTTCACCATGATTCTTCTAGCCCAGCTCATGGAGAGCCTAGAAAGAAGCTCAGCGCACAATACCAGCGCGGAGGCGCTGGAGAGCTACCTCCAGCTCGCCGTCATGCTCATGAAAAAGAACCCCGCCACGCTAGAGTCAGAGAAAGTCCGGCGTGTCTGCACGTTCATCCGAATCGTCTTTGGGATGACGGAACAGAAGGAGACAGTGCAATGAGCAACGCTTACCCCACCAGCCCCTTCGAGCACCGCGACGCCGTCCTGGGCATATCCTTCCCGCTGGCGGCGATCGATTACTACCCCGCCGTGTGCGGTAAGCCTTCGCCTGCACTTCAGAAACTCCGCCCTATCCTGAAGCGCCTGCATGACAGTCTCAAGGTCGACCGGCTCAGTGCCGGAGAAAGCAGAGCTATCGAAGCCGCATGCGATGGCGCAGCGGATAACGGAGCGATCTACGATACAACGGAGCCGAAGGATGAGCAGCTGCGCGGCTGGCGCGTCATCTGGTTTGTCGCGGAATACGCTTTTGGTGACGCGTGGGTCATGGCCCCCAGCTGGAGGGATAAGAACATGCCTATCTGGAGAGAGGCAAAAACCATTATCGACCGTGTCACCCGGTCGATGTATCAGCACCACCCCGCGGAAGAGGAAGAAGCCTGCAGGATATGGTGCTGTCACGCCAGCCCGTACCGCAATCCGAAACTGGAGGTCATATGGACGGAGTGAGTGAGATTACCGAGCTGCGGAAAATCCGGCTGGAGATTATCGAGCACAAGAAGGCCATTGAACGCCTCGAAGCCCGTCAGGATGAGCTCCTCGAAGTAACCTCCACCCGTAGACCTGTCCGCAGAAAAACGATATCTGCTGAGAGTGCGGCGGCCCTCATCCGCAGTGGAGGACTGCATGAGCATCTCTCAGCGTAGCGATGGCCGCTTTATAGTAAAGTTCAAAGATGGAACCCAATGGAGACAAAAAACCTTCCGGGCCCGGGAAGACGCAGAAGGTTTTGAAAGGAGCATTCAATATGATGAACCAGAAAATACCCGATTGACCGTGACGGAGTCAATCCTGCTATTCCTGAAGAACACTCGGCACTGCCGGAAAGGTGTGCAATACTACGCTCTTATCCTGTCCCGCATGCCGGAGGTGCTTGCGACGAGGTATGTGGACAGCCTTGACCGCAGAGACCTTATGACCTTTCGCTCCACCCTGCAGGACGAGTACAAGCTTTCTCCTTGCAGCATAAACTGCCACACGTCGAAGCTCATCGCGGCATGGAGGTGGTGCGCCAGTGAAGATTTTCTTCAGTTCGTGCCCTGGGAGAAGTACCGCCCTCTGCCGGAGGGGCCTCATGGCCACAATTGCGGTGACTTCGCCGACTTCATGAAAATTTATGACGCCTGTAACCCTGCGCTCCAGTGGTTCATCCGCACCTGTCTGGCTTTATGCCTCAGACCGGGAAAAGAGGCGGCCGGCCTCTGCTGGCGTGACGTCGACCTCATCCACGGCCGTGTACATGTCTGGATGCCGAAGGTTAGCAGACACAAGGACGTCATTGCGCCGGCATGGTGGACGGAGGAGGCACGCCAGAAAGCGGTAGAAAAAGCTCCGGAGGGCTACGTCTGTCCGAACCTGCACGGCGGGCCTTTCTTCTGGAGCACCGCCCTGTGGGAGAAGACGGCCAGGCGCACACTGGGGAGATCCTTCCCGCTCTATACGGTCCGTCACATGGCTGCGTCGCTCATGCTTGAGGCCGGAGCGGATCCCGCGGCAGTCGCCGCTCAGCTCGGGCATGCGTCCGTCGCTACAACGGCTGAATTTTATACTCATGCCGTTAAAGGAGCTCAGGAGCGGGCAGCCGGGAAGATTCCCGACCTGTCCCTGCTGATGGTGCAGGATGGTGCGGAGATTTCACGTAACGTGTTGGAATATCAGGAAAATTAAGCAAACTTTTTCTCTTTCCCCCGGTGAAATGCCCGCAATGTGATCTGCGTCACATAAAAAACAGGGATGAGCGGGTAAGGCCTGACCCATAAGGGGGTTTTTTATGGATATAGTCAGATCCTGCTGCCCGCACGACTGTCCGGACGGCTGCGGCTTTCTTGTCACCAGGGAAAACGGCAGGGCCGTCAGGGTCGCCGGCGATCCCGAGCATCCCTTCACGCGCGGCACGCTCTGCCCGAAAACGGCCCATTACGAGAGAACCGTCTATTCTCCCCTGCGCCTCACCACCCCCCTCAGGCGCACAGGGAAGAAAGGACAGGGTGAGTTCGAGCCCGTTACCTGGGACGAGGCCATCGGGGAAATCGCGCGGCGCTGGAAAGACATCATCGCCGGCTACGGCGGCGAGGCCATCATGCCCTGCTCCTACGCGGGCACCATGGGCTACGTGCAGAAGAACGCCTACTATCCGCTCTTCAACGCCCTGGGCGCCTCCGAGGCCGAGCGCACGCTGTGCACTCCCGCCCAGGGCTGCGGCTGGAGGTCGGTCATGGGTGCGACCATCACGACGCCGCCCCAGGAAATGCAGAAAAGCAGCCTCATTATTCTCTGGAGCCTGAATCCGCTTTCCACGAATTTCCACCTGACCCACGACCTGCGCATCGCCAGACAGCGCGGGGCGCGCATTGTCCTCATCGACTGTTACAGGACGTCTTCCGCGCGCATCGCAGACGAGGTCATCCTGACGCGCCCCGGCACGGATGGAGCCCTCGCCCTCGGCATCATGCACGTCCTCGCCGGAGAGGGATTCTGCGACAGGGACTTCATAGCCCGGCACGTGTACGGCTTCGAACGACTCGAAAAAGAAGTCCTGCCGGAGTGGACGCCGGAACACGCTTCCGAAGTCTGCGGCGTTCCGGCTGACACCATCCGCGGACTGGCCCGCGAATACGGTTCAGCCAAAGCCCCGTGCATCCGTCTCGGCGGCGGCATCACCCGCTACGGCAACGGCGCCATGACCACCAGGCTCACCCTTCTGCTCCCCGCACTCGTCGGCGCGTGGGGCAGGCCCGGGGCCGGTTACCTGTGTTCCTGCGCCTCGAGCCACGCCTACAATCTGGAACTTCTGAGGCACACGGAATACCGTCCGCATCCCGTGCGCACCCTGAACATGGCCCGTCTCGGGGCTGCCCTTTCCGGGGAAGACACAAAGGGCGGGGTTCCGGTCAAATCCCTCTTTGTCTGGGCCACAAACCCGGCCTGTTCCTACCCGGATCAGGATACCGTCATCAGGGGGCTTCAGCGCGAAGATCTCTTCGTTGTCGTTTCCGAGCGCTTCATGACGGACACGGCGCGCTACGCCGACATTGTCCTGCCCACGACGACCTCCTTCGAGCATGACGATCTGTACGCGGCCTACGGCAATTTCTGCGTACAGCGGGGCAGACCCGTCATCAGCCCCCTGGGACAGTGTCTGAGCAACTGGGACATCTGCAGACGGCTCGCGAAGGCCATGGGACTCACCCAGCCCGTTTTCGACAAAACGACATCCGAAATCGTGGAAGATCTTATTGCGTCCACGGCGGATTCGGAATGGCACCTCACGCCAGAGCAGCAGGAAATCCTGCGCTCCGGGCGCCCCTGCGCCCTTACCCTGCCCGAAGGCTACGCGACAAATTTCATCACGCCGGATGGGAAAATCCGGATCGTGGACGAGACAGACCCTGATCCCCTGCCGCATTACCTTCCGCCGCATTACACGAAGGACAGAGGAGCCTTTACCGTTATCACCGGACCCAGCGTCAAAACGCTTTCCTCGAGCTTCAATGAACAGGAAGGGCTCTCCGGCCCGTCTGACCCCATGCGGCTGTGGATGAATCCGGAAGACGCCGGGCGTCTCGGCCTTCATGACGGGCAGGCGGTCATCTGCTCCACTGCCTCGGGGCACGCGCGCTTCACCCTGCTTGTCACGGAAAAAACCCTTCCGGGCTGCCTCGTCAGCGAGGGCGTGTGGTGGCTCTCCCGCACGGCGGGCCGCAACTTCAACGCTCTCGTCCCCGAAAGAATCACGGACAGAGGGCACGGAACAACATTCAATGATATACGCGTGGACGTCGCTCCGGCGGACTGATTCGACGCGGTACAAATCAAACAGAAGAAAAAGAGCGGCTCCCATTTACAGGGTGCCGCCCTTTCTGTTTCCGGCAGAAGAAATCTAAACGTTTTTCCCGTCATCTCCGCCGCTGTCCTCGGCGCTGTCGGCGCCGTCATTGACAACGATGCGTCCGCTGGCTTCAGAAGGAGACGGAACCCTGCCGACAACTTCGCCGGGACGGGCATTGGCGAGTTTGAGCGTCTGGGTCTGATCCGCCGCGTAGCTCAGGAGAATGCCGACCACGGCGGAATTATCATAGGCGATGGCCTTGCGCACCAGGGCGGGAAGGATCTCCTGCTGGAATGAAGGATCGCCGATGGCGTCCTCCACCAGAAGACGCAGACTTTTCTCCTCGCGCTGGCTCGGACGTCCGCTGCCGGCCTTGTGGGCCTCGCATATCATGGTCAGGCAGGCCTCTATGGCGGTCATGCCGGCGTAGGCATCGTTTTCCACTCTGTCCAGGGACGTCCTCCCGAGGGAAAGCTGCCAGCTTATCTCATCGGGATCACAGCTGGTAAAGGGGAAAAGCATTTCCGGGGATGACGGCAGCATAAAAGAGGCTCCTTGCAGAGGGAAATAAAACACACGGTCCGAATGCGGAATAAATGATATAGCACTGAAAAACCGGCAGGGCAAAAAATAAATTTCCGCATTTCCCGGGGGAAATGCGGAAATACTGAATATCCTGCTTTATAAAAAAGCGCTAATCGTCATGAACCTCGCCGATTTCCGCGTTTCTGCCGTAATGTGTAGGCGGCATATTGGGGAAACGGCGGCGGATCTCAGCGAGCTTTTCCTCGGAAACAGCCTCGCCCTCATGGCGGCCGCAGCGGGGACAGACATCATTGATCACGCCCACGTAGCCGCAGACGGGATCGCGGTCCACGGGATGGTTGATGGAACCGTAGCCGACGCCCTTGTCGTGCATGTAGCGGATGACGGCCTCAAAGGCCTCGGGATTCTTGGCCGTGTCGCCGTCGAGCTCGACGTAGGTAATATGGCCCGCATTGGTGAAAGCGTGGTACGGCGCCTCAATCTCAATCTTGCGGAAAGCCTTGATGGGAAAATAGACAGGCACGTGGAAGGAGTTCGTGTAATAGGCCCTGTCCGTTACGCCGGGTATAATGCCGTAGCGCTTCTGGTCGAGCTTGACGAAACGCCCGGAAAGCCCCTCTGCAGGAGTGGCGATGAGGGTAAAATTGAGGCCGCGGGCCTTCGATTCATCGTCAAGCCGCCTGCGCATGGAACCGATGATGCGCAGGCCGAGTTCCTGGGATGCGGCGCTTTCGCCGTGATGGGCGCCCACAAGCGCCTTGAGGCATTCGGCGAGACCGATGAACCCCACGGTCAGCGTACCGTGCTTCAGCACCTCACCCACGGGATCGTCCCAGTCGAGCTTTTCGGAGTCGAGCCACACGCCCTCCCCCATGAGGAAGGGGTAATTGCGCACGCGGCGGGCTGACTGAATCTCAAAACGGTGCATGAGCTGGCGGATAACCAGATCCATCATGGCGCCGAGCTTCGTGAAGAAGAGATCCACGTCCCCCTTTGACTCGATGGCGAGCCTCGGAAGATTGATGGTGGTAAAGGAGAGGTTGCCGCGGCCGCAGGTGACTTCCCGGGAAGGATCATAGACGTTGCCCATGACGCGCGTGCGGCAGCCCATGTAGGCGACCTCGGAGTTGTAATCGCCCTCTTTGTAGTACTGGAGATTGAAGGGAGCGTCGAGGTTGGAGAAGTTGGGGAAGAGGCGCTTGGCGGAAACCAGCATGGCCTGCCTGAAGAGATCGTAATTGGGGTCGCCGGGGTTATAGTTTACGCCGGCCTTCATCTTGAAGATCTGCACGGGGAAAATAGCCGTCTCGCCGCCTCCGAGACCAGCGTCAGTGGCCTTCAGAAGCTGTTTCACGACCATACGGCCCTCGGGGGACGTGTCGGTGCCGTAGTTGATGGAAGAGAAGGGAACCTGGGCCCCGGCGCGGGAGTTCATGGTATTCAGATTATGGATGAGGGCTTCCATGGCCTGATACGTATCGCGCTCAGTGCGGCGCAGGGCTTCCTTTTCGGCGTAGGAAGCCATTCTGGAGGCCATGGAGGGATCCAGGGGACACGCCCCGTCAGCGGCGGCGTGCTCCAGAGCCTGGGCGATACGGGCGGGAAGTTCCGGCAGTGCGCTCATGCACACGGGCACGATGACGTCCATGATGCGGTGCCTGACGAAGTCAGAGGCCGCCTCATACTCTATGCCGGCCTCCACCTCGATAAAGGAGGTAAGAGCCGCTTCATAGGCCTTGCGGAAAGTCTGGGCCACGCCCTCTGCCATGGCGAAATCAAAGTTTGGAATGGCCTGGCCGCCATGCATCTCGTTCTGGTTGGCCTGAATAATGATGCAGGCCAGGGCAGCGCGGGAAATGATGCTCTTCGGAGGGCGCAGATAGCCGTGCCCGGTAGAGAAGCCCCTCCTGAAGAGAGGAATGGGGTCTATCTGGCAGCAGGTCTCGGTGAGCATGTAGAAGTCTTCATCATGGATGTGGATGTCGCCGGAAACCTGGGCCTGGGCGATATCCGGAGGAAGCACTTCATGGTTGCAGAAATACTTGGAACCCTCGGAACCGTACTTGAGCATGGTGCCCATGGACGTGTCGCCGTTGACATTGGCGTTCTCACGCTTGATGTCAGCGTCCCTCGCGGGAGCAAAGGTAAGGGTCTTGTAGATATCCATGAGGGCGCCGGTGACACGGCGGCGGCGCGCGTGGTCAGCCCTGTAAACGATGTAGGACTTGGCTGTGGCCGCGAAGCCGAACTCGATGAGCGTGGACTCCACGAGGTCCTGCACGTGCTCAACGGTCACGGCCTGCTTGCGGGGGTTGAGGCGTTCGACCACCTTGGCTGTGACAAAATCAATGTCAACGTCCGTCATCTTCTTCTCGCCGGACGGAACGTCGTTGGCGGCTCTGAAGATGGCGGAACGGATCTTTACATCGTCGAAGGAAACGAACTTGCCGTCCCTCTTGCTGATGGTCTTCGGTCTCATGTTCCGCTCCGGTGTCTGAGGTTTGTGCGTGAAATCGGCCGCATAGGCCTCTTTGTGAAAGGAGGCGCATCAGCTTTCAAGCTAATTTCACAGGATTTTTTAAAAAGTATTTTAATTTGGTATGCAGATTTTTACTGTTTTTTTTGAATATTCACAAAACAGCGCACCCTGCAGGAAAATCTGCCACCAGACCCGGCCATCTGCCGGACCTGCCTTATGTAGGCTGAAACGTTTTTCTGTGCAATGCCCCTGAGAAGACATTCCACCTGCCGCCTGCTCCTAAGTCCGCGGATTTGTTCCCCTCTCAGCCGGAATAATTTTTTTTGCGGTTCCCTGCCTAACACGCTTCCTGTTTTTCCAGGATCTCTGGTACCATGCGGTAATTATCTGAAAATACACAAAAATTATGGACATCCAGAGGTATTCTCCGGGCTTGTGCCATAAGGGAAAAAACGCCGACGGAGGTTTTCAGGCTCTCCCCGCGTTTTCTTTCCGACAGCCCGTTCCGTTCGCCCCGCATCGGCGGGACTGGGGAGCCCCCCCTTCCGGGGCCAGGCCCGGCGGCACCCCTCAGGGAGGGGGGAAAAGCCCGGCAGGCCGCATTCTGTGCCCCTGGACAGCACATGGAAGGGGAAAAACACGAGCCAGCTTGTTTTTATAAGCTACGTATTATTTTATCTAAATCGGTATATAAATACTTTTCAATTTACCAGTAACAAAAATTTATCTTTGAAGCTAAATATCAGCCGGATACTCTCCGGAGGCCGGCCCGGACCGCGCTCCTTGCGCCGTGGCCCGCGAAAAGGTAAGGAAGAACCAGTCATTCGGCGTGCCCGGCGCGCAACCTGATCCGCTCCCCGCAGGATGCGGATCCCCCCTCAAAAACACGGATGCCCAACATGAAAAAATTTCTCAGTGTCATCCTGGCAGCGGCAATGGCCTTCCTTTCCGCCTGCGACAGCACGCCGCAGCAGCGCGGCGTAAGCGGCAGGGCGTATATCTCTTCCTCCCGGCCGGCCATCCGTGTGGAGGCGGGAGAGCTGCCCGTCGTTACCTCAGGGCTCGGCCACGGCCGCATCTACAATACCGGAAACGCCTCCGGACTGCCCCTGGACACCAGGGCCGTGGTCTGGGGAACGGACGCGGATCATCCCATGGCCGTCCTCATCCACGCCGAACTCCCGGACTCCTGGGACTGGACGAGCGTCCAGAGCCGCACGGGCTCCATCCATTTCGAGACCGAGCGCCTCGGCGGGCAGGAATTCGCCGCCTACACCTACCTTGTGCCCGCGGACAAGGATCCCTTCGCCGGCCTCGTCGGCGATCCCCGCAAGGGTACGCACTGGGTGGCCCGCTACTACGCCCGCCGCTACAATAACAACCGCGGCAAGATCATCCTGGAATACCGCGAACCCGCGCCTGAAAAAATCACGGCCCTTTCCGGGCTGGACGCTCCGGAGAGAGCCTGGCTCGACTCCTTCCGCGACCGCGCGCGGAAGTTCTTCATCATCGCTGTCCCGGAAAAGCCTCTCCCCCAGATCGAGAAGGGCTTCGCCAAGGACGTACGCTGGCAGTTCCTGAACGACTCCATTCTCGGACCGGTTTTCCTCAAGAACTAAAACGGCTTTCGTCCCGGCAATATAAAACAGCCTGAATGCGGGCATTCCTCTTGCCGCCTGCAGGGGTGGGATTCCCCGATTCACAAAAGTTGACACGTCCGCCTGAAACGTTACCTTGTCCGGACGCGGAAAACTCAGAAATACAATCCACGAGGTATACGATGCCTGAAATCATCTGGAAATATTATCTTGCCAAGGGGCCGGAGGCCGATGACGTACTCTCCAGGGCAAAACAGGCCTGGGACGGGATCAAAGCCCACAGGGAAAGTCTCATGGAAGAGTACAAAGCCAACGGCGTTCTGCCCGGAGACCGCAAAAAATACACCATCACGGGACTTCTTTACTACGAAAAGCCCGATTACGATTTTATGGTGTTCACCGAATCCTCCCAGAAAACCGCTGACGGACGCTCCTTCTTTATCGCCCGTCCGAAGCTCAACAATATGAACGGCCAGGAGCTCGCCAGGAAACTGGCCGCGCCGGAGGTCACCTTCGATCGCAAAAACGAGCTCATCAGCCTCCTCGGCCTCGCCTGCATGGCCGATTTCACGGCTTCCGCCAACCAGACGAGCACGAGTCTCGTGTGGTCCAGCGCCACGGCCGTCGATGGCGGCATCGCCGTGAAGATGCCCGCCGACGCCTCGAAGCAGCACATCCTCGGCACCCCGCCCAAGATTCCCCACTTCCTGAAGCTCATAGACAAGGAAACCTACGACAACATGGTTTCCCACGCCGAAAGCTAGTCTTTCCCCTCCCTGTTCCTGCCATGTCCGTGCGGGCGCTCACCTCTGTGTGAACGCCCGCGCTTCTTTTCTTTCCCCCCTTCCTTCTTTTCTGCCTTTTCCTCTCTGTTATCTGCCTGTTCCTTTCCGGAGGCCCCTATGTCTGGTTCCCACCCCGCATCACGGGACATGGACATGCTCCATGGTCCCGTTGCCCGCAAAATGCTTGTTTTCGCTCTCCCTGTCGCGCTCACGGGCCTCTTCCAGCAGCTCTTCACCGCAGCCGACATCTTCGTGCTGGGACGCTTTGTCGGCAAGGAAGCCATGGCCGCCGCCGGCAACAATATCCCTGCCATCAGCCTTATCATCAATCTGTATACGGGCCTCGCTCTTGGTGCCAACGTCGTCATCGCCCGCTGCATCGGCTCCGGGGACAGGAACGGCACCCGCTCCGCTGTCCAGACGGCCGTGCTTCTCTCCCTCATCTCCGGCATCGCCATAGCGGCCATGGGTGTTCCCCTGTCCAGAACGGTGACAGAACTTCTCGGCGTGCCGGAGGAGGTCTTCACCATGTCAGAGGACTACCTCAGGATCTATTTTTATGGCATCCCGGCCCTGGCCTTCTTCAATTTCGCCGCAGCCATCCTGAGAAGCCGCGGCGACACGCGTACGCCCCTTTTTGCCCTCATCCAGTCCACCATTCTCAACATTGTGCTCAACCTGGCCTTCGTGAAAGCAGGATGGGGCCTCAGCGGCGTCGTCTGGGCGACGGATATTGCCAACTACTGGGCCGCAGTCTTCCTCTTCATAGGCCTCATCAGGACGCCCGGATCCGTACGCCTTGTTCTTGCGGGCATGCGCGCTGACATGGGCCACCTGAAGGAAATCCTGCGCATCGGCCTGCCCGCCGGCGTGCAGCTCATGGTTTTCGCCATAGCCAACATATGCCTGCAGCAGTCTATTAACAGCCTCGGAGCCGACGCCATGGCTGCCAGCGCGGCAGCTTTCACCGTTGAAATCAACGTATACTGCGTCATCGCCTCGTTCGGTCAGGCCGTCACCACCTTCGTGAGCCAGAATATCGGAGCCAGGAACATCCCCCGGGCCAAGCGGGGCTCCCTGACGGCCTTTTATATGTCCACGGCCATCACCATCGCCATGGCCTCGGTGCTCTGGCTTACGGCCGGACAGTTTGTGGCCATGTTCAACCAGGATCCAGAGGTGATCCGTTATGGGACCCTGTTCATCCGTACCAACAGTACCCTGACCTTCACCTGCTGCGCCACACAGATCTTTTCCGGATCTCTGCGGGGAGCCGGGGATTCCAGGACTCCCATGTTCATCATGCTCTTTTCCTATGTGCTGTTCCGGCAGATCTACCTGTTCGTTATCACACAATTCATCAACACTCCGGCCGTGGTGGGCTTCGGCTATCCCCTGGGCTGGATGATGTGCTCTCTCCTCACCGCCCTCTTTTATTTCTTTGGCGGCTGGGAAAAACGGATCCACTGATTCAGCTTCCCCTGAGCACCTGGTCCAGGATATGGGCCAGGGGCTCCATGGCATTTCTCGCTTCTTCATACGTGTTCGTCTGGGCGCCCACCTCAATGAGGGCCGAGCGCGCCCGGACGTGCTGGTTATACCGCAGTCCCTTGAGATAGATCTTTCTCGTAAATCCCGGATACATTCCCGCAGCCTTAAGCTGCATCTGAAAACTGAACGCCAGGTTGGCCTCCCGGTTGGGATTTGGCAGATATTCGATGGGACCGTCCGGCGTCTGGGAGGTTCCGTTGAAAAACATGATCTTTGCCGTGGGCTTCCCGTTGATCTCCGTCACCAGGCGGGTCCCCTCAGCCACCCCGTCCCGGTGGAGGTCCAGCACCACCTCAATGGAAGGATATTTCTGCAGGATCCCCTGGATCCCCTCCAGGGCATATGTATAGGCCCGGCTCCGGTCCAGCTTCCCGTCCCGGTAGTCATAAACGCCGTCGTCATGGATCACAGAATATCCCTTCCCCTCCAGAAGCTCTGAAAGGTATGCGCCTACTCCAGTGATGGTGGCCTCCGGATTTTCCGGATAATCGGAAAAGGTCTCCTGGGAATGGGTGTGATAGATCAGGATCTGCGGTTCCTTTGGAGCCGTCTGCGCCGTGCTGCCGTCCTGTCCATTCCCCAGGTCCAGGGAAAGATCCATAGACAGAAAATGCTCCGCGTCCATAAGCTCCCGGCCTGCGGTCGTGGTGGGATGGATGCTGTAAAAATTCTGCATCATATAG
>ERZ772831.1032-NODE-1032-length-27599-cov-29.833212_pt1 | contig 27599 bp, 26 predicted proteins | sample MGYA00580858_ERZ772831 | MGnify/ENA primary metagenome ERZ772831 (study PRJEB29015, sample SAMEA2737694) | human gut metagenome | biome: human gut; feature: human-associated habitat; material: faeces | place: China | collected 2012 ... | reverse complement strand
CTGCACCCGTCGAATATCGTGGGCCTGACCGGCGTGATGCACGATCTCGTCGCCGACGGCAACTCCGTCATCTTGGTCGACCACGACACACAGATCTTGAAAGAGGCCGACTGGATCGTCGAAATGGGCCCCGAAGCGGGCGCTAAGGGCGGCCATGTCATCGCCGAGGGGAACATCCCAACGATCGAAGAAAACCCGAATTCGCAGATTGGGCCGTTCCTCTCCAGCAAGGCTGAAACAAAGCTGCGCGAGCGCGCCAAAAAGGACGAACTGTTCGCAAACGGCACGGTTCATCTGTCTACTTCTCAGATCCACACTGTCAAGCCGCTTGAGGTCGACATCCCCAAGGGCCGCCTCACGGTCGTCACCGGCGTGTCCGGTTCGGGCAAGACGACGATGGTGCTCGAGAGCCTTGTCCCCGCGCTGGAAGCGAAGATCAACGGCAATCCCCTGCCCGCGCACATTCGCTCGGTCGAAGCCGACGGCATCGCGCACGTCAAGCTCATCGACGCGACGCCCATCGGCATCAACGTCCGCTCCACGGTCGCGACCTACGCGGGCGTGCACGATGAGCTGCGCAAGCTCTACGCCAAGTCGCCCGACGCGAAGGAACACGGCTATAAAGCGAGCGATTTTTCCTACAACACCGGCTCTCTCCGCTGCCCCGGCTGCGACGGCACGGGCGTTGTAAGTCTCGACGTGCAGTTTCTGCCCGACGTCAACATTCCCTGCCCCGACTGCCGCGGCTCGCGCTACGCAAGAGCCGCCTATGGCGTGAAGCTCATGAACAAGGCGGGCGAAAACGCCTCGCTTCCTGAACTCATGGACATGGACGTCAACTCCGCCATTGAATTCTGCGCGGACCGGAAGACCGTCAGCCAGAAGCTCGGCATTTTGAAGCAGCTCGGCCTCGGCTACCTGACGCTCGGCGAGGAAACGCCGAGCCTGTCCGGCGGCGAGGCACAGCGATTAAAGCTCGCCAGCGAGATTGGCCGCACGCAGACCGACTCTGTCTTCGTCTTCGATGAACCGTCGATCGGCCTGCATCCGCTGGATGTTCGCGTGCTGCTCGGCGTCTTCCAGGCGCTTTTGGACAACGGCGCAACGGTCGTGGTCATCGAGCACGACCTCGACGTCATCCGCAACGCGGACTTTCTCATCGACATGGGCCCCGGCGGCGGTGAGGCCGGCGGCAGGATCGTCGCCTCCGGCACGCCGGAGGAAATTCAATTGAACCCCGACAGCATCACCGGTCAATATCTGTAACACGAAGGAGGTCATACCATGGAATTACCCGCCTGCCCCGTCGAGACGACGCTCATGCTCATCGGCGACAAATGGAAGGTGCTCATCCTGCGCGACATGGAGGCCAAGGGCCTGCTCACCCGCAAGGTCTACGCCGAGGTACCGCCGCGCGTCGAATACACGCTGACCAAGACCGGCTACAGCCTAAAGCCCATTCTCGATTCCATGGTCGTCTGGGGCACACATTACAAGGAAAAAGCCGCGGCAATGGAGGATGACGATGCGCCCGATGAAGCCTGATCCCGGCATCCGCGTTCAGGCTGTCCGCATCCCGACGGAAAACGGCGGCATGTCCGCGCTCCTGCTCTCGCCGCTCGCCGCGCCGAAAAACGCCGCAGGCATTTTGTGGCTGCACGGCGGCGGATACATCGCAGGGATGAAAGAAATGGTACACGCCTCCCGCGCGGTCGACCTCGTCAAGAAATTTGGCGCAGTCGTGCTGTCGCCGGGATACCGGCTGGCGCTGAAAGCCCCCTACCCTGCCGCGATCGACGACTGCTATGCCGCGCTCCTTTACCTGAAAGCGCACGCCGCGGCGTTCGGCGTCCGCAGCGATCAGCTCATGGTCGGCGGTGAGAGCGCAGGCGGCGGGCTGTGCGCCGCCGTCTGCATCCGCGCGCGGGACGAAGGTAAGGTCAGCGTCGCGTTTCAAATGCCGCTCTACCCCATGCTCGACGACCGCGATACGGAATCTTCGCGCGACAACCGCGGCAGAGTGTGGAATACGCGCCGCAACCATTTTGCGTGGCGGCTTTATCTGCGCGGCACGGACCGCGCGCAGCTCTCGCCCTACGCCGCTCCGGCGCGGCTGACGGATTTTTCTCATCTGCCGCCCGCCTATTCGTTCGTCGGCGACGGCGAGCCATTCTACGCCGAGGCCGTCCGCTATTTCGAGCGGCTGCGCGCCGCAGGCGTTCCGGCAGAGCTGGACGTTTATCATTCTGACATGCACGCCTTCGACATGATGCGCCCCGACGATGTGCTCAGCATTCAGGCGGCTGAGGCGTTCAACACGCGCTTCGCCGACGCGCAGGCCCGCTTTTTTGCTCCGCAGCATGAGATTCAGGAGGAACGCCATGATTCGTGAAATATGCAAAGCTGAAGTCTTCCTCGCCCAAAAGGCCGAAGCCGCCACGACGGACGATCTCAACACCGCGCAGGACCTTCTCGACACGCTAATCGCCCACAAGGACGGCTGCGTCGGCATGGCGGCGAACATGATCGGCGTCAACAAGCGCATCATCGCTTTTGAAAATGACGGCGAATACATGCTCATGTTCAACCCCGTCATCGTCAAAAAGTCCGGCCCCTACGACACCGAGGAGGGCTGCCTGTCCCTCACCGGCACGCGCAAGGCAAAGCGCTTCCAGACCGTCAAAGTCCAGTGGCAGAACGAAAAATTCCAAACACGCCTCAAGACCTTCACCGGCTGGACGGCGGAGATCATCCAGCACGAGATCGACCACTGCGAGGGGATCGTCATTTAGACATCAGGAGGTGCATCATGCTCAAGCAGCTCAAATACTTTCAATCCGTCGTGCGTCTCGGGAGCTTTTCCGCCGCGGCGGAGGAAAATTTCATCTCGCAGTCAGCCATCTCCCAGCAGGCGCAGTCCTTGGAGCGTGAGCTGGGCTTTGCGCTGCTCGTGCGCAAAAATCGCTCATTTTCGCTCACGCCTGCGGGCGAATACTTTTACCGTAAGAGCCTGCTGCTCACAGCGGACTGCGACCGCATGTGCGCCGAGGCGGCGAAGATCGCCAAGGGCGAGGCGGCGAATTTGAAGATCGGCTACCTGCGCACCTATGCAGGGGGAGAGTTCCACCGCGCGCTCGCGGCCTTTTCGGCGAGGTATCCCGACGTCAGCGTCTCCATCGCGTACGGCAGCCATGGGGAGCTGTGTGATATGCTGAGCGAGGATCGGGTCGAGATCACGCTCAACGATCAGCGCCGCTTGTTTTCCGACGCCTACGAAAATCTGATCCTTGCAGCCCGGCCCGCCCTGATTGAAGTCTCCGCCCACAGCCCAATCGCGCAAATGGAGGCGGTCGCACCGGCAGAGCTCAAGAATTTTCCCTGCATTCTGATCGCCCCGCCGCCGGAGCGGGAGGCGGAGCAGGAATTCAGCCGCATTGTACTCGGCTTTCCAAGTGAATTCCTGTATGCCGAGAATCTGGAGGAGGCGCGCCTTCTGGTCGCGGGCAGCAGGGGATTTCTTCCGCTGGAGGGCGGCGAAAGGCAGGCAGCCGAACCGCTTGCCCGTGTGCCGCTCGTGCGAAACGGTGCGCCGCTTCTTCGCACATACTGCGCGTTCTGGAAAAAGGAGAACGTGAACCCCTATGTGCCGGAATTCGCGCGGCTGCTGAAAGAACAATTCGATACCTGACCATGTAAGGAAGGCGTAACCGACGGCTCCGCCTTTTTTCATATCAGTTTTTCTTATAGAAAAGCCGCAAAACCGGAATTGATACCCGCGGCGCGGCGGTTTACAATGGTAGCATCAACAAAAACCGTGCGCCGCTTTTGGCGCAAAGAGATAAGAAAGGAGCGAAACAATGGCAGCATTGATCGCATTTTACTCCCGCGCGGGAGAGAACTACTTCGGCGGCGCGTACCGCCGCATTTCCGTCGGCAACACCGAAAAGGTTGCTGAGATGCTCGCGGATCTGACCGGCGGCGAGCTGTACAAAATTGAGCAGGCCGAGCCCTATTCAGACGACTACAAGACCTGTGCGGCGCAGGCGCGTGAGGACTGGCAGAAAAACGCCCGTCCCGCGGTGTTGGATCTGCCCGATGACCTCGACGCCTATGATGAAATTTACCTCGGCTACCCCAACTATTGCAGTACGATGCCGATGGCGGTCTACACCTTCCTCGAGCACTACGACTTCACGGGCAAGACCATCCACCCCTTCTGCACGCACGAGGGCAGCGGCCTTTCCGATACCGAAAACGACATCCGCAAGGCTGCCCATGGCGCGGCGGTCACGAAGGGCCTCGCCATCCACGGCAGCCACGTTGCAGAGGCAAAGAGCGCGCTTGCGCATTGGGTCGAGGAGGTAACGAAATGAAAAAGCCCCTGATCGTTTACTATTCCTGGTCGTGCGCAATACCGAGCGCATCGCAAAGTCCTTGCAGAGCGTCACCGGCGGCGACCTTGTGGAAACGCCGGAAAGCAAGATCAACGCCTGGGCGCAGAGCGTCAAGGCGCTGCTGTAAGGAGGAAAACGATGAAAAACGTCATGTTATGGGCCGGTGCCGGACAGATCGGCATGGCCATCGCCCGCCGCATGGGCGCGGGCTGAAGATCGTCGTCGGCGACAAAAAGCTCGCAAACGTGCAGGCCATCGCTAAGACAATGAACGAGGCGGGCTTCGATGTCACACCCGTCGAGATGGACCTCTCGAGCCACTCGTCCATCAAGGCCCTCATTGCCGGGGGCAGAGGTACGGCGAGATCAAGATGCTCGTCAACGCTGCGGGTGTGTCGCCCAGTCAGGCGTCCATCGAGACGATCCTGAAGGTCGACCTCCACGGTACGGCGGTACTTTTAGAAGAGGTCGGCAGGGTCATCGCACCGGGCGGCGTGGGCGTGACGATCTCGAACCAGTCCCGCTGGCGCATGCCCGCCCTGACGGCGGAGCAGGGCGAAAAGCTCGCCACCACGCCGACGGAGGAGCTGCTGTCCCTCGACTTTTTGCAGCCCGAGAACATCCGTGACACGCTCCATGCCTATCAGATGGCGAAGCGCTGCAACGAGAAGCGCGTCACGGCGCAGGCGGTCGGATGGGGCAAGCGCGGCGCGCGCCTGAACGACATCGCCCCCGGCATCATCGTCACGCCGCTGGCACTCGACGAGTTCAACGGCCCGCGCGGCGGCTTCTACAAGAACATGTTCGCTAAGTGCCCCGCGGGACGCCCCGGCACGGCGGACAAAGTTGCAAACGTCGCCAAGCTTTTGATGAGCGACAAGGGCGCGTTCATCACGGGCTCGACCTTCCTCATCGACGGCGGCGCGACCGCGAGCTACTTCTACGGCCCGCTGCGCCCCGAAAAAGCATGATTTTTCCCTCTCTCAAAAAAGCGGCAGAGCCGCCGGAGCATTCCGGTGGCTCTGCCGCTTTTTTTACTCAAATCTGCTCCTCGCATTCTGTCTTGATCGTCTTCACACCGAAGAGGAAGTAGACGAGGTGGCAGAGCCACACAATAGCGAGAATAGTGCAGGGAATGTAGAGCGCTTTTCGCAGCATCAGGAAAAAGCCGACGGCCATCAGCAGCGTCACGGACATCAGGATGCCGGCCTTGGTCTGCGCGGTCATGCCCTTTTTCTTCACGAATGAGTCGAGGTGCTTTTGATAGAGCTCTGTGCCGAGAAACCATGTGTGCAGCTTTTCCGACGAGTTTGCAAAGCAGAACACCGTCGCAAGGAAGAACGGCACCGTGGGCAGCACCGGCAGCACGATGCCGACGCAGCCGAGCGCAAGGCACACGCAGCCGAGGATCAGGAAGAAAAGGCGTTTCAGCTTCATCGGTTTTCTCTCTCCAGTCTCTTTTTTTCGCGCTTTGTCTCCACCACGTGGTGGATTGCGGCGACGGGGTGATAGAAAATCATCCGCGGGCCGGAAAAGCGCATCACGGCGCGGATCTTTTCACGCATGTCAGGTTTGTAGCAGTGCACGCGGCAGTTGACGCAGAAGGTCTTCGTCTCCATGAACGGGCAGTGCTCGGAGCGGGCGCGGGCGTAGTCGTTCAGCGCCGCGCACTCGGGACAGAGCACGCCCTTTGTGTGGTGATTGCGGTGGCAGTAGAGGGCGATCATCTGCGAGATCATCTTCTTTTCGCGCTTGCGCTTGGTTTCGATATCCTTCATCAGCTCATTCTCCCGTGCTCGACGGAGTAGACCGTGTCGGCGATGCGCATGGTCGACGCGCGGTGCGACACGAGCACGACGGTCTTGCCCGCGCACTGCTCGTGCAGCGATTTCAGGATGACCGCCTCGTTCAGGCTGTCGAGATTGCTCGTCGGCTCGTCAAGGAGCATCAGCGGCGCGTCGTGCAGAAACGCGCGGGCGAGTCCGAGGCGCTGGCGTTCGCCGCCCGAAAGCGTGTCGCCCAGCTCGCCGACCGGCGTGTCGTAGCCCTGCGGCAGCGTCATGATGAATTCGTGCACGGCGGCCTTTTTGCAGGCCGCGACGATCTCGTCGTCCGTCGCGTCGAGCTTTGCGATGCGGAGGTTATTTTTGATGCTGTCGTGGAAGAGATGCGTCTCCTGCGTGACGAAGCTCTCCATCTCGCGCAGATTCCCCGTGTTGATGCTGGAAACGTCCGTGCCTGACAGGCGGACGCGGCCCTTCTGCACATCCCAGAAGCGCATCAGGAGCTTTAAAAGCGTCGATTTTCCGCTGCCACTGCGGCCCACAATGCCGACGACGCTCCCCTCCGGGAAGCGGACGGAAACGTCGGAGAGAATGTCCTCCCCGCCGTAGGAGAACGTGACGTGCTCGGCCTCCGCGCCGGTAAATTCGACCTCTTTCTGTCCGGTGACCTCGTCGACCACGGGTTCTTCATCCAGAATGTCGAGTACGCGGTTGCCCGCGGCGAAGGTGTTTTGCAACGTCGCACCGAGATTTGCCAGCGCGACCGTGGGGCCGAACGACGAGAACAGCGCAAGGACCGCAATGAGCGCCCCGTCGAACGTCAGCTCTCCGCGCTGCACCAGCGCCGCGCAAGAAACCAGCATTGCAAGGTCGAAGAGCAAAATGGCCGTGTTCGTGATGCCCATGTTCTGGCCCGTGAGACGCTTGAGCTTGGCTTCCTCTTTGGATAGCGCATCGGTGCGCGCATCCATCTCGGCGCGGCGCTCTGCGCCCCGATCGTACTGAATGGTCTCGTTCAGGCCGCGCAGGCTGTCGAGCACGAAGGCCGACAGCGCGCCCGACTCCGTGCGGAATCGCATCCCCGTATCGCCCGAGCGGCGGGACGTGATGAGCGGGATGACCACGCCGACGCAGACGTAAGCCGCGAGTGCCAGAAGGCCGAGCAACGCGTGATAATGCCCGATGAACAGACACATGATGAGCGTGAACAGCGCCGCGATGGCCGCGGGCGAGATCGTGTGCGCGTAGAAGACCTCGAGCAGCTCAATGTCCGACGTGATGACGGAGATGAGGTCGCCGCGGTCGCGGCCCTCGAGCTTCGCGGGGCAGAGACGGCGCAGTGCGCGGAAGGCCTTGTCGCGGATCAGCGCAAGCAGCTTGAAGGCGATGAAGTGGTTGCAGGACTGCTCGGCGTAGCGGAAGATGCCGCGCATGAGCGCGAAGAGCAGCACACAGACGAACGTCGTCTTGAGCGCGACGGGCGTTGCGAAGCCGAGCAGGTCAAGCACGGCAAAGCCGCCGAAGATCGTGATGAACGCGGCGCAGAGGTGGCCGACAAGGCCCATCAAAATGGCGAGCACCATGTAGCCGCTCAGTGGCTTCACGAGGCCGATGAGCCGCGCCATGACGGTAAAACCGCTTCTTTTTTTCATTTTGCCGCCTCCTCTCCGTAGTGCTCCAACACCTGCTGGGCCGACCACAGCGCGGCGTAAGCGCCGCCCTGCTTCAGCAGCGCCTCGTGCGTGCCGTGCTGAACGATATCGCCGCGCTCCAGCACGTAAATTTCATCCGACGCCGTGACGTTCGCCAAACGGTGCGAGATCAGCAGCACCGTCTTCCGGCCCGCCAATGCGTGAATTTGCGCCATGATGTCGTTCTCGCTCTCAACGTCGATGTTCGACGTAGCCTCGTCGAAGATGTACACGGGACTGTCGTGCAGCAGCGCGCGGGCGAGCGCAAGGCGCTGGCGCTGACCGCCCGAAAGGTTCTCGCCTCGCTCGGAAAGTAAGGTGTCGAGCCCCGCTTCCCCTCTGAGAAAGTCCGCGAGATTGACCTGCGTGAGCGCGCTCCAGAGCTCGTCATCGCTCGCACCAGGCTTGCCCATCAGCAAATTGTCGCGTACCGTACCCTTGAAGAGGTAGCTCTGGTGGCTGACGTAGGTGATGCGCCGCATCAGGCTCGCTTTTTCAATGTTGCGCAGCTCCGCGCCGCCGATTGTCACAGAGCCGGTGTAGCCCTTGTTTCTACCCATCAAAAGCGCGGAGATCGTCGACTTGCCGCAGCCCGACTCGCCGACGAGCGAGACAAATTTGCCCTGCGGGATCGTCAGATCGACGCCGTGCAGAATTTCGCGCTCCGGTTCGTAGGAAAAGCGCAGGCCGCGGCAGACAATGTCGCCCGCGGGACAGCTGACGCCGCCGTGTGCGGGCTCGGACAGGTCGAGCAGGTGGAAAATCTTATCGCTCGCGGCCATGCCGTTCATGGCAATATGGAAAAACGAGCCGAGCTGGCGCATGGGGATGAAAAAGTCCGCCGCCAGCAGGATGATGAGCAGCGCGCCCGCAAGGTCGATCTTCCCCGCGCGCAGCTGCGTTGCGGCCATGATGACGCCGAGCGCCGCGCCGCCGTAGGCGATGAGGTCCATGATCGTGATGGAGTTGAGCTGCATCGTAAGAACCTTCATCGTGATCTTGCGGAACTTTTCGGCCTCGACGTTCATCTCATCATTTTTGAAGGCGTCGGCCTGATAGATTTTCAAGGTCGTCAAGCCCTGCAAATTTTCAAGAAACGTGTCGCCGAGCGCCGTGTACTGCCCCCAGTATTTCGAGAGCAGCTTCTTCGCCCATGTCTGTACCGCCGCGATGGCGACGGGGATGAGCGGCACGCAGACGAGCAGCACGACCGCCGCCGGCACGCTCACGAAGCACAGCACGACAAAAAGCGTCAGCGGCGCGAGCATCGCGTAGAAAAACTGCGGCAGATACGCGCCGAAGTACGTTTCGAGCTGGTCGACGCCCTCGACCGCGACCTGCACGACCTCCGACGTTTTGACCTGCTCGGAGTACGACGCGCCGAGGCACAGGAGCTTGTCATAGATCGCGCCGCGCAGCGTCTTCTTGACCGCCTTGGACGATAGATACCCCATGCGCGACGCGCCGACGGTACAGCCGTATCGCACGGCGACAGCTGCAAGCGCGATCACGGCGGTCGTGACGATCTTACTCTGCGTCACCTCGCCCGCGAACAGCGCGGCGAGCAGCGCCGTCACGGCGCTCATCATCGCGATGTTCGCGCACAGCGAGCACCATTGCAGCGCGACGTTGCCCGCGATATATTTTTTGCTCTCCGGCACCGCGCCGATGAGCCGTTTGTTGATCATCATAAGAAAAAACCCTGCCTTTCGGTGGTCGTTCAGTTAGAGAACGTGAACCGCCGGTCGAAAACGGCCGACGGACACATGGTTCAAGATACCATATCCGCCCCCATTCCGCAAGCAGAAAATACAGGAAACACAAGTACACGAGAGGCAATATGCCTCTTTCGCCCCTTTCGGTTAAAAAAGAAAAGCCGCGGCGATTTTTCTCTCAGGTTCAAGTCCCTTTACTCCGCCGGTTTTCCTACACAAAGCGCTTGTCTGCGCGCGCCACGGCTGGTACAATAGAGGCAATACAATATTCGGGCAGCGCCCGAGCAAAGACACAGGAGGTCGCCATGGTACTCTATTTCACCGGCACCGGCAACAGCCGCCACATCGCCGAGCGCATCGCACACGCGCTGAACGATACGCTCATCAGCCTGAATGACCGCATCAAATCAGGCGACATAACACCGCTCGCCGTCAATGGACGGCTCGTCCTCGTCATGCCGACCTACGCCTGGCGCATCCCGCGCATCGTGCGCGACCATCTGCTGCGAACAGAGCTGCGCGGCGCGAGGGAAACGTGGTTCGTCATGGACTGCGGCAGCGAGATCGGCAACGCCGCGAAGTACAACCGCGCGCTCTGCCGCGAAAAGGGCCTCGTCTACATGGGCACGGCGCAGATCGTCATGCCGGAGAATTTCATCGCCATGTTCAACGCGCCAACCGTCGAGGAGGCTCGCCGGATCGTCGCCAAAGCCGAGCCGTTCATCGACCGCGCGATCGCCGCGATCCGCGCAGGACACATGTTCTCGCCGCCGCGCAAAAAACTCTACGACCGCATCGCGAGCAGCGCGGTGAACCCGGTTTTCTATCCGCTGTTTGTGAAGGCAAATCCCTTTACCGCAAGCGATGTCTGCATCGGCTGCGGCAAATGCGAAAAGCTCTGCCCGCTGAATAACATCACACTGCAAAACGCCCGTCCCGTCTGGGGAACCAACTGCACACAGTGCATGGCCTGCATCTGCTATTGCCCGACAAGAGCCATCGAATATGGCAAGAAAAGCGCCGGCAAGCCGCGCTACCATTTCGAAGAATTGTAAAATAGTTTCACTTTACAGAGGTTCAGCAAGCAGAGTGCGTCTCTTGCAAAAGTTTTTCTCTTTCGACATGGTCTTCCCGTATAGGCAAAAACCTCGTGCTTTCTCAAAAATGTCATCCCTTTGCCACGCATTTCGATCAGCGGCGATACCTCACAAAACTTATCAAAAGCCACGCGCCTAAGGGCGCGCGGCTTTTGATATTTACATAATATCACGTTCTGCTGCTTTCTGCTTTTTCTCCATCCTCCATTTGACAAAGGTCCACAGCGCGTTGACCAGCACCCAGCCGAGGCCTGTTGCCAGCGCGACGGCGGGGAGGCCCATTTTGCCGACCAGCAGCCACGAGAGGACGACTCGCAGCGCGATGTGGCTCGTCGCACCGAGGAACGGGACGGACACCTTCCCGATGCCGTTAAAATAGCCAGCGAATGTGTTGCCGGTGAAGCAGAGCGTGTAGAAAAGCGCCACGAGCTTCAGATAGTCGCGCGCATTCTCAAACGCCGCGCCGCTGCGCGTCCCGAGCATAAAGCCGACCGACGTGCTCACGCTAACGTACATGATGAGCGACATCGCAAGCCCCATCGCAAGCATCAGAAAAAGGCTGCTGCGAAACGATTCCTTCACGCGCTCTTCTTTCCCTGCTCCCCGATTCTGTGCCACGAGCACGGAGGTCGCAGCGCTGCCGCTGTCGCCAAACGAGTGGGCAAAGCCCTCGATGCGCGTCGTCGCCGTGTAGGCCGAGATCATGTCCGTGCCACCGGTGTTGACCGCGCCCTGCACCAGGAGCTTTCCGATGTACAGGCTCGACTGGTGCAGCGCCGTGACGAAGCTGAAATGCGCCGTCTGCTTCAATAGCCCTCCATCCATACGGCAGTCCGCGCGGGCAAAAATGAGCTCCGGTGCCTTGCGCCGCAGGTAGAGGATGCACAGCACCGCCGAAATGGCCTGCGACGCCGCCGTCGCCCACGCCGCGCCCGCGATGCCCAACTGAAAGCGCGCAACAAAGCAGTAGTCGAGCGCGACATTGACCGTCACCGCCGCGGCGAGCACCATCAGCGCCGCGTTCGCCCGCCCGATGGCACGCAGCAGCGCGCCGTAGAGGTTGTAGAGAAACGCCGCGGGCAGGCTCGCCAAAATGATCGTCAGATACACCGAGACAAAGGTCTTGAGCTCGCTTGGTGTCTGGATGAGCCGCAGCAGCGGCGAGAGCAGCAAAAAGCCGAGGCCGCTGCACGCGAGCGTCACCAGCAGCCCGCACGAGAGCGAGAGCCAGTGCTCGCGGCGGAAGCGCTCGCGCTCGCCCGCACCGTAGAGCTGGGCGAAGATGACGGAAATGCCCGTGCACGCGCCTGTGATCATAAAGAGGAAAAGGTTCATCACCGAGCCCGCAACGCCGACAGCGGCGAACTCCAAATCGCCCGCAAAGCGCCCGAGGATAAAGGCGTCCACCGTGTTGTAGAGCTGCTGCAAGATATTGCCCATGATGAGCGGTGCGGCCAGGCGCAGCAGATGCTGCGGGATGCTGCCGCTCGTTAGATCGTAAGAGCGTGCCATAGTTTCCCCCATTTCCAAGGATTTGACAACAGCATATACCCGCGCTATACTTTGCGTAAACCGATGATCCATCAAACCATCTTTGACAATTTCGCAAAGGAGAACGCCATGGCACTCGATCGCTACCGCGCGCTCGTCTGCGCCATTGAGACCGGAAGTCTGTCCGCCGCCGCGGAGGCGCTGCAATACACGCCCTCCGGCGTGAGCCGCATGGTCGCGGCGCTTGAGGAGGAGACGGGCGTTCCGCTCCTGCTGCGCGAGCACAGCGGCGTTCGCCCGACAAAGGAGTGCGAAAAGCTGCTGTCCGCCATCCGCGGCCTACTGCACGCGGGCGAGAGCTGCGCCCAGCTCTCCGCGCAGCTGCGCGGGCTGGATGTCGGCACGGTTACCGTCGGCACGGCATACAGCGCGTTTTATTCGCCGCTCGCGCGCATCATATCGGATTTCCACGCGCGCTACGGCGGCATTCAGGTGCAGCTGCGCGGTGGGTACAGCACAGAGCTGATCACACAGCTCAACGCGCACCAACTCGATCTGTGCTTCATCTCCGCGCGCGAGGGTGGGCACGACTGGCTCCCCATCGGCTACGATGAGCTGACGGCCTGGGTTCCCGCTGCGCATCCGATGGCATGGCTGCCCGCGCTGCCGGTCGCGGCGTTCGCCAAAGAGCCGTACATCGAGACCTATCCTGACAAGGACATCGACAACGCGCGCAGACCGCCGCTTCGGTTATGCGGCCATCCCGCTCGCCGTGCTGCTCGCCTTCTCTCGTCTTTATTTATATGTGCACTTTCCGAGTGACGTGTTCGCCGGCGCGGTGCTGGGGCTTGTGATCGGTGAGCTCGTCTCCCGTTATGCTTCAAAGCTCTTTCAAAAGCGCGGATAATGGTGCAACCCCCTTCGCACAGGGCAAACTTCTTATTATTTCCAGATAAAATTAGGGTTCTTTTAAGGTGCTGTTCATACTGTATTCATATTCCCTGTGTAGTCTAAGCGCCGGTACAACAGAAAGGGTGATAATTTGAACAAAACATTTGGCAAAAAGGCCGGGGTGCAGATTCTTTTTCTGCTGCTTGGCCTCGCATTCCTCGTCTACGGCGCATCTCGCGGCGAGGCGGGCGTCGTACTGAACAAGGCGATCAAACTATGTCTGGAGTGTGTGGGCATTGGATAAGAAAAAACCGTTTTCCTTTCTGCTCGCCCGCTGGCGCGGACTGGTTCAGGCCTGCGCGGCGCTGCTGACGAATCTGCACCTGCCGAACTTCCTCACGGGTACGCTCTATCGCGGCGCGGGCAAGACCGTGTGCGTGCCGGGGCTGAACTGCTACTCCTGCCCGGGAGCGGCGGGCGCGTGTCCCATCGGCGCGTTCCAAGCCGTCGTCGGCTCGTCCAAATTCAGCTTCTCCTATTACATCACCGGCATCCTCATCCTGCTTGGCGTGCTGCTGGGCCGCTTCATCTGCGGCTTCCTCTGCCCGTTCGGCTGGTTTCAGGAGCTGCTGCACAAGATCCCGACCAAAAAGTTCTCCACCAAGCGCTTAAAGCCGCTGACCTACCTTAAATATGTCATTCTGGTGGTGATGGTCTTTTTGCTGCCGGTGCTTGTGGTGAACGAAGCGGGCATGGGCGACCCGTTCTTCTGCAAATATCTCTGCCCGCAGGGCGTTCTGGAAGGCGCCATCCCGCTCTCGCTTGTCAACAGCAGCATCCGCGCCGCGCTCGGCAAGCTTTTCTCGTGGAAGCTTTGCGTGCTCGCAACAGTCGTCGTGCTCAGCGTCGTCTTCTACCGCCCGTTCTGCAAGTGGCTCTGCCCGCTCGGCGCGTTCTACGCACTCTTCAACCGCGTGTCGCTGCTGTCGATGCACGTTGACGAGAGCAAATGCGTCTCCTGCGGCAAGTGCGCAAGGACCTGCCCCATGGACGTGGATGTGACCAAAACGCCCAACCATACCGAGTGCATCCGCTGCGGCAAATGCGTGACCGCCTGCCCGACGGACGCCGTCCGCTTCCGCTACGCCTTCGGTGGCGGCGGAGCGTGTTCCAAATTGACTCAAAAACCGATCATTGAAGAAAACAAAGGAGAATAAACCATGAATGTTAAGAAGATCATTACGCTGCTGCTCGCCTTTGCACTGACGCTTTCCCTCGCCGCCTGCGGCAGCAAGGACGACGGCAAGGGCGACAGCGATACGCAGGGCGCGACCGCCGAGGAGATCTACGCTCAGATCCAGGAGCTCGCCGACAAGGAAAACGCCATCATGGAAGAAAACCTTGAGCTGTGGCAGAAGCTCTTCGCCGCCATGAACGAAAAGCGCGACGAGATCCCCGATGAATCGAACTACGGTTCTTACCTGCTTGCCGCCCTCGACCTCGTGAAGGACAAGTTCACCGAGGACGAGCTCAAGACGCTGACCGAAGGTTCCGAGAAGATCCGTGACCTTGAAGACCAGATCCAGCCCCTGCAGGAGCAGTATGCCGCCCTCCAGCCCGCGGGCGACGGTGAAAACGGCGGCATGAACGATTCCGTCCCGGCCTTCCCCGCCTTCACCGGCAAGGACCTTGACGGCAACGATGTGGACAACAGTATTTTCTCCCAGAACGCCGTGACGGTCGTGAACTTCTGGTTCAGCGGCTGCAAGCCCTGCGTGGCGGAGCTTGGTGAGCTGAACGCCCTCAATGAAACGCTCAAGAAGCAGGGCGGCGCGCTCATCGGCATCAACGTCGATACCCTCGACGGCAACGCCGATGCGATCAGCACGGCCAAGAACCTGCTTGAGTCCAAGGGTGCAAGCTACCAGAACATCTACTTCCCCTCCGACAGCGCAGCCGGCGACTTTGCGGGCGACATCATGGCCTTCCCGACCACCTATGTCATCGACCGCAGCGGTGCTATCGTCGGTGAGGCGATGCTCGGCGGCATCGACAACGAGGACAACATGGCAGCGCTCCAGAAGCTGATCGACCAGGCCCTCGCAAACGACAGCGCAAAGTAAGCTTTCCATCACAGCAAAAATACGCCCCGCGGATCATCCGCGGGGCGCGTTTTGTTTCTCTCTATCTTTTTACCCGAGCGATACCTCGCGGTAGAACGCGGCGTATGCCGCCTCCTGATAGGGGCGCAGCGCAAGGTTGCCAAGGCCGAACGTCAGCGAGCTGAGGAGCATCCAGCCGATGAAACTGAATTGCAGGCAGAACAGCCGCCAGCGGTTGCCCTCCATCATCGCCTTCGAGCCCTTCATCACCTCGCCCGGCGCCATGTCCGGGTGCTCGGCCAAAATGTAGTCCGTCATCGCGTAGGTGTAGCCCATAATCAGTCCCGGAATGACGAGCAGGATCGTCCCCAGCAGAATATAGAGGCCCTTCCAAAGCCGCGTCAGCGTCGTCGTCTTCCAGTTCGGAAGATAGGCGAACAGCGCCTCAAAGCCCAGCTCCGTGCGGTCGACAAGGCCGAGGTTATATTTGGCATACCCCACGCCCACGATGCTGCCGAGGATGAAGTACGCCGCCGCCAACACGAGCGCGATCACGATGAGATAGACCGCACCGCCGATGAGCAGTCCGCTCCACTTCGGGTCCAAACCGTAGCCTGTGGAGTAAATCGTCTGTCCGCCGTAGCCAAACGTCGTCGACACGCCCGAGGACACATCGTAATTGAATTTGACCTCCGGACCGCCGCTCCCTGCGCCGCCGAGCAGCACCGCCACAAGGCCGATCAGAATGGCGATGGGCCACTTGCCGCGCAGCGCCTCGCGCGCCGCCTGCCGAAAATCCGCCGCAAGCTTCATAAATTCTCCTCTCCGCCCTCCGCATGGGAGGGTCTCTCTCAAATCTTCTTGCTTCTGCTTATTTAGACGCATTCCGCGCCCGTTTTGTTTCACCGGGCGCCAAATTTTCTCGCATTCATGATATCATATGCCGCTGGGAATGGGAATCTCTCTTCTTTCTTTTCCTTGCAAGTCGTTCCCGCCTCTGGTAAAATACCAGAAAACGACAATGGAGGAGACGCATGAGACCAAGCGAACTGCTCGCCGCGCTGCACACGGCGGAAAAATTGAAGGACACCACCCGCCACTGCTACACCTCCGGCGGGCGGCACGAGAGCGTTGCCGAGCACAGCTGGCGCATCGCACTGATGGTGTTTTTCCTGCGCGATGAATTTCCCGAGGCCGACATGGACAAGGTGACGCGCATGTGCCTCATCCACGACCTCGGCGAGTGCTTCACGGGCGATATCCCCGCCTTTGACAAGACCGCACAGGACGAATCGACGGAGGAAGCGCTGCTCTACCAGTGGGTCGCATCGCTTCCCTCCCCCTGCCGCGAGGAGATGCGCACACTCTACGACGAGATGGCCGCGCTCGAAACGCAGGAGGCCCAAATCTACAAGGCGCTCGACAAGCTCGAGGCCGTGATCTCCCACAACGAGTCCGACATTTCGACCTGGGAGGACCACGAATACGACCTCCAGCTCACCTACGGCGAGCAGAACGTCGCCTTTTCGCCCTACCTGACGGCGCTTCGTCAGGCTGTCCGGCAGGAATCGCTCGACAAGATCGCACGCGAGGGTGACCGGCGCAAATAAAATCTTTCGCAGCCCATGTACAGCAAAAAGCACTTCCCGCCGCTGGCAGGAAGTGCTTTTCTATGTCTTTTATTCCACGATCTCCGCGTCCAGCAGGTCAAGGATCGCCTGGTCGGCGCTCCAGAAGTAGGACTCCTCGCCGAGAAGCTCGGTGATGCCGGCACGGTCAAAGTAGGTGCGCACCGCCTCGGTCATGCCGCAGCAGGCGACCGTCTTGCCCTGACTCTTGAGCGCCTCACACAGCTCGAGCATCGCCTGCGCGCCCGAAACGTCCACGCTCGGCATACCGCGCATCGACAAGATGATGTGGTCGTACTGCGGCATCTCCGCCATGCGGTGGTTGAACTCATCCACCGCGCCGAAGAAGAGCGCGCCCGTGATGTACGCCACGCCGGAGGTCTCAAGAATGGGGGGCTTGCCCTCCACCGAGCGCAGCTTGTTCGCGTCGATATCGGAGAAATTCACATGGATATGACTCGACTTCGCCATGTACAAAATGGCGGAGTATACCACGCCGAGCAGGATCGCGACCGTCAGGTCAAAGACGACCGTTGCGAGCATCGTGATCAAAAACTGGCTGATACCGGACTTGAACTTGTGGCGGAAGATGTAGCGGATGCCCTCCCAGTCGTTCATGCGCCACGCCGTGACCATCAGCACACCCGCGAGCGCCGAGAGCGGCAGGCGCGCCATCACGCCGCCGAGCAGGAACATCGAGGCAAGCAGGAACAGCGAATGGAACACGCTCGTAAGGCGCGTCTGCTGGCCGGACTTGACCGCTACGCTCGTGCGTGCGATGGCTGCGGTCGCGGGAACACCGCCAAAAAGCGGCAGCAGAATATTACCCACGCCCTGTGCGATCAGCTCCTGATCGGCGTTGAACGCTTCGCCCTTCATGCGCGAGGCCGACGCGCCGCAAAGCAGGCTCTCGATCATGCCGAGCGCCGCAATGGTCACGATGGGAGAGAGCAGGTTTTCGAGCATCGTGAAGCTCAGGCCGCCGAGCGACAGGCGGTCGGCGAGCAGGAGCGTCTTGGGAATGTCGCCGACGACAGCGAGCTGATCCATGCCCGCGACTGTCGCGACGATCGTCGCAAGGATGATGCCGACGAGCGAGCCCGGCACGCGCGCGCCCCATTTTTTCGGCCAGAAGACCATCACCAGCACGACGAGAAGGCCGATGAGCACCGCCTGCATGTTCGGATGGAAGCCAAGACGGCCATAGGACGCGATCTTTTCCAAATTCGAGCCGCCCTCCGACACCGTGCCGAAGAAGTTGTCGATCTGGCCCATCGCAATGATGATGGCAATGCCCGAGGTGAAGCCCATGATGACGGGCATCGGGATGAAGCTAATTAAGCGACCCAGCTTGAAGACGCCCGCAAGCAGCAGCAGAACGCCCGCGGCAAAACAGGCAAAAAACACGCCCTGCAGGCCGTATTCCGCGACGATGCCGACGAGCACCGCGCTCATCGCGCCTGTGGGGCCCGAGATCTGGTACGACGCGCCGCCGAGAACGGCGATGACCACGCCCGCGATGATGGCCGTGACAAGCCCGGACGCCGCGCTCGCGCCGGATGAAACGCCGAACGCCAATGCCAGCGGCAGCGCGACAGCGCAGACCGTCAGGCCCGCCATCATGTCGGCGAGCAGCTTTTTCGAGTTGTAGCCTGCAAATTCCTGCTTCAGGCTGCGAAAAAAGGCAGAAAACATATTGATCCTCCTAAAAAACACATGCCTGTTTACTATACCATCTGCCCCGCGCCCGTGCCAGTAGTAAAAGGGACGGTTTTTAACGAGATTTTAACACTAATGCGTCGGTTTTGCACAAACAAAGTCGAAATCCTGACCGAAACGGCAAAAAAGCGCCGCGTCCCGAAGAAAACACGGGACGCGGCGCTTTCTGTTTCGCCGGATCTACTTGAATTTTTTGCCGTCCTCGAACGCGCTGGCGACCTTCTCGCCCAAGACATAATAGCCGTGGTTGGCATAGTCAAAGGTGATGACGTACAGCTTTTCGACAGCGAGCTTGCCGTTTTCGTCGAGCGCGCGCTCGTCCACGCTGACGTTCACGATCTCGCCGGTCAGGAGTCTTGTCTCCTCGTCATAGCTCACGAGCTTGCACTCGAGCGCGAGCGGGAGCTCGTCGATCACCGGCGCGTCCACATGCTCGCTCTTCGTCACGTGGAAGCCCGCGCGCGCCACCTTGTCGGGCACGCTGTTGCCGGACTCGATGCCCACATAGTCGCAGGCCGCCGCATGCTCTGCGCCGCCCATGCTCACGGTGAACGCACCGCGCTTTAAGATGTTCTTCACGGTCTTGTGGCCGCCGCTCAAATACATTGCGATGATGAGCACGGGCCGCGGATAGACCCAGGGCTGTGCGCCAAAATGAAATCCCTCCAAAATAAATCTGTCAACCGATTTATGGCCCGATCTTTTCGAGCTTCGCGCGCAGCGAAATGCTGCGCGGCGTTCCCATGCCGTCAAACTGGATGACGTGCGCGCCCTTGTTCAGGTCCACGTCCAGCACCGTTCCCTCGCCGAACACTGCGTGGCGCACGCGCTGCCCGATGGGCAGCGTGCCGTCGCCGTCGTCCTCGCGCAGATACTTGTCTCGCCGCGCGACGTCATCCGCCGCTTCACGCAGAAGCGTCTCGTCGACCTCGTGCGTGAACGACAGAAGCTCGCGGTCGATATCCAGCAGAAAGCGCGAGGGATAGCGCGGCGAGCCGTCAAAATTCCACCCGTCGGCCTCGGAGAGGTAAAGCCCCTTCTCCGCGCGCGTCAGCGCAACGAAAGCGAGCCGCCGCTCCTCCTCCATGCCGGGGAGCGTTCGCACCTTGCGCGAGGGGAAAATGCCCTCGTTCATGCCGCAGAGGAACACATACGGGAATTCGAGGCCCTTCGCCGCGTGGACGGTCATCAGCTTCACCTTGTCGCCCTGCTCGGCGACATCGCCGTTGCTGAAAAGCGCGATGTGGGCGAGGTAATGCTCCATTGTGCTCTCCTCGCCGCAGCTCGTCTCGTATTCGTAGATGGACTGCTTGAGCTCGGCCAGATCGTCCAGCCGCTCCTGACTGCCCTCGGTGCGCAGCGCCTTTTCATACCCGCTCTTGTCCAGAATATCCGAGAGCACCTCAGAGATGGGCCGACCCTGATACGAGTGCGAAAAGCGCTCGATCAGATCGACGAACTGCTTTGCCTTCGTGCCGCTGAACACGCTGTCTTCGAGGTGGTTTTTGAGCGTTACATAGAGGCTCGTCCCCTCTTTTTCCGCCGTCTCCTGTAAAAAGGCCATGCGCCGCTTGCCGAGGTTCCGCTTCGGCGCGTTGGCAATGCGCCGGAACGACAGATCGTCCTGATAGGCGATCATCCGCAAATATGAAAGTGCGTCCTTGATCTCCATGCGGTCGAAAAACTGCACGCCGGAGCAGATCGTATAGGGAATTTTTTCGTGCATCAACGCCTCTTCCACCGCGCGCGTCACATAGTGCGCGCGGTAAAGGACGGTCATATCCCGCAGCGGCACGCCGCGATCATGCAGCCGCTGCATCTCGCCCGCCATCCACTGCGCCTCCGCCTCCTGCGTGTCGGCAAAGTGGCAGACGACCTTCTCGCCCGAGGGCTTCGTCGGGAGCAGGTCCTTTTTGATGCGGTGGCCGTTTTTTGCGATCAGCGAGTTCGCCGCCGCCAAAATCTCCGGCGTGGAACGGTAGTTTTCCATCATCATGATGGTCTGCACATTTGGAAAGACCTTGTCGAAATCCAGCAGATACTTGACGTTCGCGCCGCGCCATGTGTAGATCGTCTGGTCCGGGTCGCCCACGATGAAGAGGTTGCCGTGATAGCCGCACAGCACCTCCATCAGCTCGTATTGCAGCGCGTCGATATCCTGAAATTCGTCGATCATGATGTATTCGAGCCGCTGCTGCCACTTGAGCCTGATGTCCTCGTGCTGCTCGAAAATATAGAGCGAGAACTTGATGAGGTCGTTGTAGTCGAGGCCGAAGCACTTTTTCTCCTGATAGAGATAGCCGTAGAAGATGATGTCCCCCGCCGTGTCGGCGCGCTCGTACTTTTCGCGCAGCGTGTTGAGCGACATCGTGATCATGTCCTTGTAATACTCCGGCTCCTTAAAGAGCTTTCGGATCTCGATCATGTCCCGTGCGGCGGAATAGGTCATGTCGCGCAGTGTGAGGCCGCGCTCTTCGTAGATGATGCCGAGCATCGCGTCGATGTCGGAATTATCCAGCACCAGAAAGCTCTTCGGATACTGCACGGCGTGGCTGTCCTCCTGCAAAACGGAGACACAGAAGCCGTGGAACGTGTTGATATAGCCCGTGTCGTTGTCGCCGGTCAAGGCGTGGATACGCTGGCGCATCTCGTTGGCTGACTTGTTCGTAAACGTCACGCACAGGATGTTCCCCGGCAGGATGCCGAGCTCGTTGACAAGATACGCAAAGCGGTGCGACAGCGCACGCGTCTTACCCGAGCCCGCGCCCGCGATGACGCGGACATGCCCCTCCGTCGCCGTGACGGCCTCGTGCTGCGCGCGGTTCAGTCCCGCAAGCAGATGCTCCATGCGCTGTCCCCTCTCCTCTGCAAATTTCTCAATGGCGGTATTATAGCACGGTTTTGATAGTCAAACAAGTGTTCGCTTGAAAACTTCTTCTCTATTACACGGCGAGCTTGCTGCTTCAAGCTTCATTCCACCACAAAATGTGCGGCAGGAGCTTTTCAAGAAGCGCGTCACGGTTCTGCTCGTCAATGAAGACAAGCTCCGCGTTCTCATGCCCGCGCACGGCGCGCAGGAATGGTGTGTCCTTCGGCTTGACCGCGGCCAGCACCGGCGTCTCGCCGTCCAGCGCGCGCATCACCGTAGACTGGAACACCTTGGCGTCATTTTCGAGAAAGCCGAGCTCGTCCATCAAAATGATACCGCCTTCCGGCGCGGACTCGATGAGCTGCGCGCCGAGCGTGTCGAACACCTCCGGATGGCGGATGCTCGAGCGGCTGTCGCACGTTCCGACGAGATTCGCCGTCTCGTTGCGCCGCTCGTCCTCTTTCTGCGATGCGGGATAGAGGTAAATCGGAAAAAAGCCGTTTTCGTCCGCGATTGGCAGACGTTTTGTCACAAAGCCTCCGACCTCCCGCATGTTCTTCTCCAGCAGGCGGCGGATCAGCGTCGACTTGCCGACGCCGCGCTCCCCGCAGATCAAAAGATGCCGTTTCATACTGCTTTCTCCTTCGAAATAGCCGCCGTCTCAATGGTGAACAGGCACAACGCCTTTTTCCGCGGCACTGCTTTTTCGCGATGCGTAATGTATCCTCCGTGCGGCCAAAGAGGCAGAACACCATCGCGTCGTAGGGCTTCTCCGGCGCAAGCGTCTCCATATCGCCGCAGATCGCGGTGACGCCTTTTATCAGGTGAGCTTCCAGCGTTTTGATGGCCAGCTCGTCGGCGTCCACCGCCGTGACATGGCGGCAGTACGGCTTCAGGGCAAGGCTCAGCTCGCCGATGCCGCAGCCCGCGTCGCAGATGTGCGCGTTTTCTGGGAGCTGCGGCGCGATCCTCTCCGCGATGGTCTCATAATAGCGGTTCATCGCCGCCGCGTCGCGCAAAAACGCAATGCTCTCGTCCGTCCACCGCATGCCGCATTCTCCTTTTCCCATTCAACCTGTTTCACGGGCAAACCGATACCAGCGCAAAGCACCGCTTTCACGCAAGACATAGCCGCTGAATATCAATACACCTTTATAGAATCACTATAATTCGCCGTGCCGTCTGTTGTCAAGGTACAGCGAGTACCGGTGTCGTTTGAAAGCGCCGTTGCTATTTTTAATCGCTGACTCAAAGAGAATATTTAAGAAAAAACAGCAGGAAGCCGGTGCGATACGCCGGCTTCCTGCTGTTTCTGATTTTTATAGAGGCTCAGCCCTTTTTGAAGAATGCGACCGCCACCACGCCGGGGCCAGTGTGCGTGCCGATCACGCTGCAAATGAGCGTGGAGTCGAGCGAGTCCGCCTTGTCCTGCCAGATGTCGCGGCTGTCCTCGACATATTTTTTGAGGTACGAATCGCTCAGGCCGCTGTAGCCGAGGATAATTGGCTCGTCGAAGTCGATGCCGCCGCTCTCGTGGATTTTCTGCACGAGCAGGTTGTTGCCCTGCTTCGACCCTCTCGCCTTGCCGATAACCTGAATCTCGCCGTCGACGACGGTGATGACCGGCTTGATGTTGAGAAGTCCGCCCGCAAAGGCGACAGTCTTCGAGATGCGCCCGCCCTTTTTGAGGTATTCGAGCGTGTCGAGCAGCGCGATGAGGCAAATTTCGTCGCGCTTTTTCTCCAGCGTTTCGGCGATGGTCTTCGCGTCCATGCCCTTGTCCGCGCACTCGAGCGCGTACTCGGCAAGGATGCCCGAGCCGATAGCCGCGCTCTTGCTGTCCACAACGTAGATGTTGTCGTACTCCGCCGCGGCGATGCACGCGCTCTGATACGTGCCGGAGAACTTCGACGCGAGCGTCACAACGACCGCGCTGTCGCCCACCGACGCAACGTCGGAGAAGATCGCGTCGAATGCCGCGGGCGACGCCTGACTGGTCGTCGGCAGCTCGTCGCTCTCGACAAGCCGCTCATAAAAGCGGTGCTTGTCGATGGTCACGCCGTCGATGAACTCCTCCGCGCCAAAATGCACCGTGAGCGGTACGATGCGAAAACGGTCCTTCATGCGCTCGGGCATGTCGACCGTCGAATCCACAATGATCTGAACACTCATGCTTTTCCTCCGTTATTGTTCGTCGCGGGCGGCTCTGTCGCCCGCGGTCTTCTTATGGGTATAAATCCGTTCCAAATTCTCGCTCACGAGCGCGAGCGCGCGGTACATCGTCTGCCGCTCGGCCTCGCTCAGGCCCTCAGATGCCGCCTCGACGATGCGCATGATCTTCTCCCCGATCGCGCGGCCGACCGCCTTGCCCCGCTCCGTCAGGCGCAGTGGGCTCTTATAGCGCTTGCCCGCGCCGCTTGCGCAGGTGATGTAACCGTTTTTCTCGAGGTCGTCCAGCGAGCGGGAGATGGCCGCCTTGTCCTCGTCGCAGCGCTCGCAGAGCTCGGCGGCTGTCATGCCATCCTGCTGGGAGAGGTAGTAGAGGCAGGACACATGCGGCCCTTTCAGTTCGAAGTCCGCCATTTCGTCCGCCTTGATGCGCTTGATGCTGCGGCTGATACGCGTGATCAGGACGGTAAAGGTCTCAAAGCGCTCCTCCATTGGTAATTCTCCTTTTTCCTATTTGTTGACAAATCAACAAGCTCGTCTATCATAGCGCATTAATGTTGATTTGTCAACAAGTTTATTTAAAAAGGAAGCGCCCTTACGATAGGCACTTCCTTTTTTATGTCGATTTTACGCGATTCTACCGCCGCTCAAATTGTACTCCGCGGTGATGTCGTTCCCGTCTTCGTCGTAAAACCGCAGCGTGCTGCGGTCGAAGTCATAATCGCCGAGCCGTGGAGAACGCTCTGTGCAGAACAGGAAATGCGTCTTTCCCTCCGCATTTTCCATCGTGCAGGTCTCGCCGTTCTGCGTCATGGTAATCCTGGCGATGCGGCCGGTCACATCGCGCCCGCCAAAGAGGTAGTAGGCTTTCTCCCCACTGCGCACAACGCCGTCATGGAAGCTCCCGCCGCCGTAGCCGAGGCGCACAAGGCCAATATCAGCACTGAAAGTATGGTAATGCTCACTTTCTTGCCTGTTTTCATATTGTTCTTCTTTTTTGTTCAGGGGGAACTCAGAATGCCACGTGCATGAACAGTGCTACGCAGCACAGGATGACCGCGAGCGGCACGTAGACGAAGCGGCCCACGTTGTACCACAGCGCACCGCGCTCTTTCTTGCTGCCGGTGTTCACGGCGGCGAGCAGCTCGTCCTTTTTCATCACGTAGAACCACGAGATCGCGCCGAGCGTCGCGCCGATGGGGATAATATAGATGGAAACAAGGTCCATCCACGGGCCCCACTTGCTGATGGGCTCCATGAAAATGCCGATGCCGAGGCACAGCACACACAGGATCGCCAGCACCGCCGTGCGGCTGAGCTTGGGGAACTTGTGCAGCAGCGATTCCGCCACGGCCTCGAACATGTTCTGCAGCGAGCTCACGCCCGCGAAGATCATCGCAAGGTAGAGGATGATGGCGAACAGCCGCCCCATCGGGATATCCTGTAAAATGGTCGGCAACGTAACGAACAGCAGGCTCGGGCCCGCGCCGACGTCCAGCCCGTAGGAGAAGCATGCGGGGATGATGACGAGCGCCGCAACGACGGCGGCGATCGTATCAAACAGCGCCGTGTGCTGCGCGACGCCGACGACGTCCTCGTCCTTCGAGAGGTACGCGCCGTACACGATCATGCCGCTGCCCGTGACGGAGAGGGAGAAGAACGCCTGTCCCATCGCCCAGATCCAGATCATCGGGTCCTTGAGCGCCTCCCAGCGCGGGGTGAACATGAAGCGGTAGCCCTCGCTTACGCCCGGCAGCATCGCCACGCGCACCGCGAGGATCAGGAAGATGATGAAAAACAGCGGCATCATGATCTTGTTGGTTTTTTCGATGCTGTGCGCGCCCAAATAGAGCGTCAGCAGCGTCCCCACGACCACGATGATGTGGTACGGAATGACGGAATACGGTGTGGAGGAGAACGTGCCGAACCACGACGCGGTGTCCGTCGTCATCAGCGTGCCGACGAGCGAATCCACCAACGCCTTTAAGATATATGTCACGATGACGGCGTAGCCGAACGCAATGCACAGCGAGCCCGCGAGCGGCAGCCAGCCAAGAAGGCCTCCTACCTTGCCTGCCCCCTTGCCGCGCGTCGACCACGCTTTTTCATACGCGCCGAGTGTGCCCGTCGCCGCGTGGCGGCCCATGGCGAATTCCGCGGGCAGACCCACGTAGCTGAAAATGAAAATAAACAGCAGATAAATGAGCAAAAATGCCCCGCCGCCGTTGCTGCCAAGCTTGTTGGGAAAGCCCCAGACATTCGCCATGCCGACCGCTGAACCGACGGATGCCAGAATAAAGCCCCACCGGCTCGCAAAGTTTTTGGTGTTCTTCATGTTTTCTCCCATCCAGGTGAAAAAATAACCGCGTAAGCATTCCTCGGCTCACGCGGGCATCAGCCTGTCTCTCATCAGAATTTGTACGCAGGATACACAACGCATGAAAATTCCTGCTCTTATGTTTTATACATTTTAATGCCGCTGCACAAAAAAGTCAAGCGCTCGAGCGGTTTATATTATGGCTGTTCCAGCCTTTTCCTCACCGGCGCGCGTTCTTCCCGCACCGCGGCGCAAGGGTCTCGTAACAGCATCGCAGTAGATTTGTTCATATCTTTTATGATATGATCGCCGTACCAAAAGGAAAATGAGGCATTACAGGAGGATCATGATGAGCGCCTGCATCTTTTTCGCTTCCGATGCGCCGCTGCCGGAGGTCTTTCCTCCACCGGAGTACGACTACCTCGCCATCAATGTGGGCGACGGTACGATCGACGACGGCGGCGCGGACGACAACTTCGCGCTGCGCACTTACCCAGACAGTTTTCTCTATACCGACAAAGCCTTTGCCGTCTGCCTCGACTGGGCCTACTATACCGAGGGCCGCGCGCGGCAGCTGATCGACTACATTGGCTCTGCCCTCGAATCCGCGCCCTGCGTGGAACTCTGGCACGTCTGGCAGGGCGGCTTCTACTTGTTCGAGGAGCGTCCCGTCGTTCACCGCGCTGCTGTGCGATTCGATGAATTCGTCGAGGACGATCTGCGCGAGCTCGGCGAAACTGACCTCTGGAACAACAAGGAGACAAACCGGTTATCATTTTACTGCCTGACCGTCACACGGTGAGCAGTATTTTCCATACTTTACAAAACGAGGTGACTCCCATGTCTCATTGCACCACATTCGCCGAAGCAGGCCGCCTTGTGGACGCCGGCCGCCGTGCACCGTTTCTCCTGACGCTGTGTGAGGAGGATGAAAACGAGCTGCACTTCACCATCTGCTGCGCTAAAGCGGAGCCAAATGCACAGACTCCGTCCACAGGAAATGCCGCCCTCGACGACATTCTCGCGCACTGTACGCCGCTGTGCCCCGATGAAAACGCCAAGATCGAGCTCATCTTTGAAAATTACCTGCTCTATCAGGTGCGCAACGAATCCTACTGCGTATTTGACGCAGACGAAGTCCACAGCGGCACCTATCTTTGCACGTTCGAACGGTCCAAACTGCTCGACTATCTTCCCCGTGCCATTGATGTCCATCTTATACCCGATGGAACAGACGCTCCCGCATCGTGGAAGCACTACGGCATTTACACGCAGAATCAGATCATCGACATCGTTGCCCCGTCCGAACCCACGGTGCGCACGTCCTTTTGACGTACACGCGCATATATTATGTCAACAGATGTTCTATTCCATAAGACAGTCAAAAAGAAAAAGCCCGTGTCTTGTGACACGGGCTTTTTGAACCTCGTAAAGGGGTGAGATTACTTGATCTCGACCTTCGCGCCAGCCTCTTCGAGCTGCTTCTTGAAGTTCTCGGCATCCTCCTTGGACACGCCCTCCTTCAGAGCCTTCGGAGCGGACTCGACGAAAGCCTTGGCCTCGGCCAGACCCAGACCAGCGATCTCGCGGACAGCCTTGATGACCTTGATCTTGGCAGCAGCGTCGAAACCGGCGAGGACGACGTCGAACTCGGTCTTCTCCTCGGCAGCGGGGGCAGCACCGCCGGCAGCGGGAGCAGCCATAGCAGCGGCGGAAACGCCGAACTCTTCCTC
>ERZ772831.1020-NODE-1020-length-27892-cov-3.143047_pt1 | contig 27892 bp, 19 predicted proteins | sample MGYA00580858_ERZ772831 | MGnify/ENA primary metagenome ERZ772831 (study PRJEB29015, sample SAMEA2737694) | human gut metagenome | biome: human gut; feature: human-associated habitat; material: faeces | place: China | collected 2012 ... | reverse complement strand
AAAGACACGACAGGAACGAGAAAAATCCCTTCTTTCGCATCCGGAAGTCCGGTCTTTCACCTCCCGAACTTCGTGGTTTGACACGTCAAAGTCCCTTATTTCGCACACAGAAGTCCCTTGTTTCAAGGCTCACCCAGATATTGCACGATCGTCCTCACCTGCAGGGGAGTCAACATCTTTTTCCCTTCCCTCCAACCGTTACCCTGCAGCTCTGTCTTTAGCTCCGGGTTTCCCCCACCCATTTGGACAACCGTTTCCCTGCCGATGCCGGCATCAAATCCAGACCGTAAAAGACCGCCAATTCCTGCCCCCCCGTAACTCCTGACTTCGAATTCATTCAGCATCATAATCCCCATCATTTTATCGTCCTATAAAGATAAGAAATAATTACTGATATTCAAAACATAATGACATCTATATTCTGCCTTTTCCTACCCGTTTCCGCACCGATCTTCGCCGATACTCCCCAAACCGTATTTCTGCCTGTTGCGAGGCCCTACCTTCGTGTTGTCATCGATAATGAAAACAGATAAATATCCTCGAAAACAAACAGCAAAACAGTGTCGAACAAAATTCAAACAGGCTCTAAATCAACACTGAAAAAAGTCATTCTTCCAGATTCTTTTTCCGGAGCAGTGCTTCCAGAAAATAATAATCAGCATAAACGATCGGAACATCGATCTCCGTTCCTGCCGGTTTATGCCCGGTGCTTGAATGCAACAAAAAACCATGCATCTGATTCAAGGGAACCCTATATGATTCCGTCAGATTTTCCATAATGGTATCAGCCCATTTTTTATATTGTCCACCCTTATCCGAATAAGCCGACAATTCATATAAAGCAGATGCAGTTATCGTAGCAGCCGACACATCCCGGGGAGAGGCTGGGATCTCCGGGTCATTATAGTCCCAATAAGGGATCAAATCCGACGGAAGATTGGGATGATGAAAGATAAAAGAAGCGATTTGTTCAGCCTGATTCAAATACCTCCTGTCTCCAGTCTCCCGAAAACACATCGTATAGCCATATAAACCCCATGCCTGTCCACGCGCCCAAGCAGACTCATGAGCATATCCCTGATGGGTATGTTTGTTTCGGACATTACCGGTTATCGTATCGTAATCAATCACATGATAAGAACTATAATCTTTCCTGAAATGATACTTCATCGTATTATCGGCATGAGTCACCGCAATTTTGTAGAATGTAGAATCACCCGATGCTTTGGTTGCCCAAAACAGAAATTCAAGGTTCATCATATTATCTATAATAACCGGATATTGCCATTTGTCACCATTATGATCCCAGGAACGAATACAACCGACCACCGGGTTAAAACGAGAGGCCAAAGAGTTTGCCCCCTCCAGCAATACCTGTTTATATTTATCCGATTGCTCCATACGGTATCCGTTGCCATAACTACAATAGAGCATAAAACCCAAATCATGAGTACCCTTATATGATTTTAAAGGCTCCAACAATTCAGTTTGAAACTCCGCCTTTTTTTCCAAAAATCATCTTTTGTATATTCATACATATACCAAAGTTCACCAGGGAAAAAGCCACTACACCAGTCCCTGGCACGAACCAATCGCAAGGAGCCGTCAGACTGGATATTACGTGGAGATGGTAGTTCTTCCGGCGTCTTACCCAGAGAAATCCGGACATTTTCCGTTTCTGTCAGTGCATAACGCAATTGCTGGTCTGCAAAAGCAAAATCCTGACTGACCAAATCACCCGCTCTTTCTCCTGTACAGGAAAGAGCCATTAAACCTACACAGATAAAAGAAAATGCTTTTTTCATCTTCATAATACCGATTTATATGTAACATTTTTATTTTCTCCCGGTAAAAGGAATACTCTAATACTTTGTTTGGCAGATAATTCCAAATCCGTATCAAATCCGATAATTAAAATACCCGGATTCGGCGAATCATAGCTAAATTCAGATTGGGCAGGTGAAATATGCCAACGAACTTTTTTAGGACCTTCGACCTTTATATACAACTTCTTGCCATCTTTTTCCAATAACATGACATTATCAGCTACAATCTTAGCCGAAGCCGGAGTTACCATCGTCCACGTCATCATCGTAAACCGCTTGGTTGCCTCAATCACATCTTCCACTACCACATATTCTTTATTGACTAAGGAAACAGCCCGTTTTGCACTTTTTACCTGATCTTTATACACCGGGGTCAAATCCGAAATAACATACATATTATTTTCCTGATCCGAATAACCGTCAATCTGAGCTTTGCCCTTTACATCCTGGTATTTATGATTAAATGATAATGTGTTATGGGCAAAATTATTATAACGGTAAACATCCCAACGTTGAGAATTCTGGCGCGAATTCCACAGTTCAACCCCTCTCGTTTCCAATCTGTTGTACTCTTCTCCTCCCATATCCATTCCCCAAAGGACACCATCCGCTTCCAATAAAAAACTACCGACATCCATATGTCCGTGATTGACAGAAGGCGACCCCATTTTCATGCCGACATAAACGGCAGACGAATCATTCCAGGAAGAACGCATGAAACAAACCGGATTATCCCCTTGTGCCTTCCATGACAGTCGAGCAGGTATCTGTGGATTCGCCAATGAGGCAGAAGCGCCCCAAATCAACATGGCCGGAGCCAAACGATTCTTTTTGATCCGTTTTTGTCCGTCTTTTTTATATAGTTACACCTGGTTATATAAGATAGAGGCATCTTTTGTCTTATCATAAAACCAAAACATAGTCGGTGCTAAAAATGCAGTCCCTCCATTGTCTGAATAAGCAAAGTTTTTCAGATTCGGAGTAACGGCATGTAAGATGTACTCGCCTGTCTTTAAGAAACCGGGCAACTCACTTAATCCATAATCCGTTCCAAAGGCCTTTTCTATAGCACTAAGAAACATGGCATTGAATGATGTTCCATAATCCCAATAACCAATACCTTCCGGATAAGCTCCGTCAGGAGCATAATGTCCCATAGGAATCGAGATTTTATCGATAGCCCGGTTTATGACAGTTCGTGACAACTCCGGTTCTTTCTCCCATATAGCCAAAGCACCATAAGTAACGCCTGCATGACAAACCTGGCTCCAATTGTGGACAGCATTGACAAACCAATTGTATCGTTCATCGAAGGAAGGTTTCAGACCTTTTTCGACAATCGCTTTTTCTATTGCCTCCTTTGTCTGTACCGACAATTGAGGATAAAGCCAATCATATCCGATCGCCAAAGCCATCGTCATTTCCCCCACATCCAGGAAATGGGAAGGATTCCAGTCAGAAAAAGAGGCCGCTTTCAACATCTCGCTCTCCGCCCGTTTCAAAAACTCATTCTTCCCAGTCATTCTATAGGCATAACTCAGAATGAAAATGCGGCGTAGATTTTCTCTCGATACACTCAATAAGCGTCTGCCGGTCTTTATCCGTTCATTCAAGGGCAGTTTTACGATTTCTCCCGCTTCGTCCACTAATGACAGATGAATATCTTTCCAAACAGCATCCTTCATTATCACTTTTTTCAACGCTTTTTCTTCCCCCTTCTGTAATAGAATCCGGGGATGACCGGACAAGCGGGCAGAAGCATTCACAAACTCTTTTTGTGCAAATGATGCATTGTGGCAACAAAATAAGGCCACTAACCATACCAAAATACGTGCTTTCATCCTTCTTAAATTTAAGTTACTTATTATATATCACACTCTTTCCTGCATATTCATTTTGAGGCAGATCTACGGAAATCCGGGTTAAAGCCTGTTTTCCGTCCCATTCGGTTTGTATATTTTCTTGTGCCGTCCCAACGATTCTCTGATTAACAGACAGATGGAGTTTCTTCATGAAACGGGTCGGATCAGAAACGCCCAATGTAAGTATTTCACCGGCATCGTTATATTTCACCATCAACATTCCGGGAGCATCCATCTCCACCACGATCTTGTCATGGATCCGAAGCGTTCCACCTTTATAAAAGACCGCATAAGCCATATTTAATCCGTCATGCCGGACAGCCTGCACATCAGGACAATTCGCCAAAACAACCACTCCTTCCTCTTCTACCTGTTTCTCGATAGACAACGGATCGGCGGAAGGAACGACCATATAGGCATAACCTTCATTATTCGGATAGCTACCGTGATCGACAGAAAGGGTGAACACATCTTGCTGAATAATGTCTGTAGGTGTAGTAGTCTGCCGGTTAGCAATCTTCCAGCTTCCTTCCGTACGCTGATTGGATAATATGACATTCTCTTTATTGAGGAAATAATACCCCACTCTGTCATGCACCACCCATCGTACCCCTTTTTTCATACGAGATCCCCGTTCTTGCGGATGAATGCCGTCGGCATCGCTTACGGTCACCTGCCCGTTCAAGAGACATTGATTGACAGTTGTCAAAACCTGGTTCTTCATCCGGCTGGATATGTCCGTCCCCAAACAAACGTATGTTTTATCGAAGAAGAACCATACTTTCTTGGCCGCTAAACCTGTGTGCGGACTTTTAAAATCGAGACCAACCGCCCCATATGTTCCATCTGTAACCGCCCCGACATAATCAGTCAATCCCCATTTCTGAATTTCATTCTCACCCGGCATCTTATCCAATTGCACAATCGTTGCCCCTGGTATCTTCATCCAATCATAAACAGGTGTCAATCTTTTATATTCATCTCCCCTGACAGAAAGATAATTTGTCCCGTCGCCTCTAAAATGATTCATCAACCCTTCCCCATTATACGGTTCTTCCATATTGGCATTGCGGGTAGAATACATTCTGACAGAAGTATAAAAGTCAGGACGTTGGAACACAAAATGATCCGTTCTCCAAAAGAATTTGGCAAAAGAGCCCGGCCGACAGGAGGAATCCCCTTTTCTTAAACAGATGATATTATCCAATTCCGCTTGCCTGTAATCAGTCAGGTTTCTCAACTTTTCAGGATCGGAAGGGCTCCACACCCTTTCTTCACCCGGCCGGGTGATGTCCCGGTTCAAGATACCCGGATCCGAAATCCTTCCATAAACCATCTGTTTGCAAATGCCGTCTAAATAATAGTCAATCAATAACCGGACAGCTTGTTCCGAAAAACGGAATTTCGTATCCGCCACATTCGAAGCCCATTCTATAAAAGCACTGGCATAACCGGAACCATAAGAAAGTGTGTTGTTCACCCAATCCGTCCGGTGATGGAAGCTAAAATCATGTTGCATGCCTCTTTCGGTCGAGAATTTTATTTCTCCCTCTATAACTTTCATCAGCATGGCAACCTCTTGGACATCTCTTTTAAAAAGAGCCGCTTTCGCTTGCAAACCTGCGATCTTTATGCGATCACCGCTGGGACGTGCTCCCCAAGCATTGATATTCCCACGTTCCGCTATCTTCAACATCCGTTCCGATTCTTCCGGAGACAAATCCCGGTCGAGTATCAATAACAGGCTCACCATCGTATTAGGCGTACCAATTTGGTTCCACCACCAATTCTCACAAATGAAATCATTTTCCAACCAGAAAGCCAATGCCTGATGAACGGCTTTACTTACCTGTTTATTTCCTTTGTAAGGAGACCCTTTCTTTTGATAAGCAATGCTTAACGCCAACATATTGCTGAGATGCCGTTCATGCTGGAAAGCCGTACGGGTAGTATCGACATAGTCTATCCCCGGCCAACTTCCATCCGGCTGAAGTGTTTCCAGCAATGTCTTGATCCGGCTGTCAGAAACCGAAGCGCTTAGTAATTGCATGGCAAAACGTTTTCTAAGTTTCTCTATATCGGCATCTTTTTTAGCTACAAACGATTGACCTCCCTGATTATACCCACTTAAAGAGAGTGGCATCAATGTCGGGAAAACCCATGCAAAATGGTGTACCGGATAAATATGAGGGCGGCTATTTTCAACATATTCCCCATATGCAGACTCCCCATATATACCCGCCATAGCCTCCAGCAAATTGTCCGGCCAAGTGGCATGCGTCCCAACATTCGGTCCTTCATACCACTTCCATTCAGATGGAGATTTTTGATAGCGAAGCAGATAGTCCAATGCCTTTTTAACCGACTTTCCCTCTTGTTCCCATAAGAACAGATTCTCACCCGTCAAATTATAAGTAACCCAAAAAGAAGCAGTCATAGGAGCCAACGAGAAATAGGTATACCAAAGACCATTCTTTCCACGCCTAACTTCTTCCGGCATATGACCGTCACTTGCGATCTTATCACCCAAATCACCTTTAATCAACTTGATATTACGTTCGATTTCCTCTTTATCATCCAAAAAAGAAGCGACTAACAAAGAGCCCAGACGTCCCCAATCTGCCCAATTATTCTTTCGTTCACGAATTTCATTTGTCGCTTTCCGATAAACGGACGTCACCCAATCCTTAAAAAGCTGCTTCTCATCGGCGTCCCATACCGACGTATCATCCATTAACTCAGCTGCCATTAAAAATGCCGACCCGGAGTAGCTCATCACCAATGGTCCATCCGGTTCCGAATATTTCTTATTAATGGTAGCCCATGCATTCATAAAATAACACGCTTTTTCTCCATACCTTTTCTTTCCCGACAACCGGTAAGCCAGTGCAGAACAATAAGCGGCAAAAGCATCCTGTTGCAACGCCAACGAATTGGCCCGGTGCTCTTCGGGTTTCACATAGTAACCGGGAACAGCAAAGTCATTTCGTGCATGGTGAGTGACCTGTTGAATGGAATCTGCATAACGGATCAATTGCACATACGCCGTATGATACGGTTCCTGTTTCCGTCCTATCATTTTTTTTCACAAAGGCTATTTGTTTTAATGGATGCATGCTATGGTTCGCCCATAGCGATTGGTACATGCCAAACAAACAAAAGGACATCAATATTCCAATAATTACTTTTCTCATAACATTCCTATTATTTCATGGTACTATTTTCAATCACTTCATCTTAAAGACTCTCTCGCCTCCAGTCAAATAGAAAGGTTCTTTCAACATCCCATTCTTCGCTTGTATTTTTATCGGACAATTAGAACGGACAAGAAGTGAGGTTTGATCATATTCCATATAAAAACTACCTCGATTCTCCGACTCAACCTTGAATTCCTTATTTTCTACAAAGGATCCATTTCCCACATACACACTATTTTTTCCTTTCCGCTTTGCAAAAATAGCAAAATCACCACAACATTTCTGATTATTCAATATGACAGGTCCATCTTTCAAAATATTAACCAATGTAAAAGTATCACCTTCTTTTGTATTTACTTTAATAGCACAACCTTCTTCTCCCTGAGGATCCAATTTAACCCGGTCAACAGATTCGATTAAACCGGCGGATACCTTATCTGATATAGGTTCGTAAACAGCGACAAACGGTTCTTTTACAGCAGGTTTTTCTTTCCGCATCGTAACAACAAGAGAAGGTTTGTTTTGATAGGGAGACGAAGCGGTTTTCGCACCAGGTGCTAAAGCCGTAAAATAAGAGACATCTGAAGAGGCCGGCATCCACATCTTCATGTAACTTGTTCCTGTGTTTAATGGTCTTGCTGAAAATAAAGCGACAACCGTATTTTCATTAAGTCCGGTTGTCCGTACCGAACGGAAATATCGTAACCCCGGACGGTCCTCCCCAACACAAGGATAAGACGAGACCTCCTCTTGTTTCAAAACCTTTCCGTCTTGTGTATAAAGAATCACACTATCCCCTATATTATGATACAAATAATCATTACTGATCGCATTATCGGAACGATAAAAATCCACATAAAAACCATGTTTCTCATCAATACGAAGAATCGATAATAAACGATCTTGATGGGTCTTTGTCGAACCATCATAATAGTTTGTCAATGTATAAGAAAACTCATCAGAGATGGCCTTTTTACCCGCTAATGGTTCCATTGATACCAACTCTACTTGCCCTATCCTTTTCGTTCCACCTCCACCTCTAAACGGAGTTACCGAAGTAGAGGCTCCTGCAGCTACAACCGTGTTATGTGCCGCCCATTGCGTATAATAATTAACGTGCATCGGATGTTCATAGGTAGGTCCATTACCCGGATCGATCCCTTGAACAGTTCCGGCTCCATATAATTCCATGCTCATGCCATTGGAATGATTATGATTATAAGTAGCTCCCTGCACTACACACATCAGCCCGTTCTGCGGATCTAATCCATTTCTCTGAAGATAACAAGAAGCAAAATCCAACTTCTCCGATCTATTCCAAAGATGATTGTCCCCACTCTTTGCCTTCGGTAATTCAGGCAAATAACATAACAATCCGGTCAGTCCGGATTTTGAACGGTCATATTGTCCTGCCTGTTCCAAAATCATGGCAGCATTCAACAAATCTGGAAGAATCGGTAGCTGATATTTGTCGGCCATCAGAATAGCACTCTCCAAGCACTCCATGCTTTGGCGCGGTCTTCCCGTATCGCCAAAAGCGGAAGCGGTTAAGTCGGGAAACGAATATTTCAACATAACATAAGAAGCATTCAACAAAATCGGATATTGATTAAAAATCTGATACCCATTATTTTCAAGCATGAGTGCAGCTTCTATTAACTTCGATACCGGATAATTATGATAACCTCCTGGTTCTTTCCAATGCCCATCCGGTGTAAACCACAACTTGGATGCGGAAGGTAGGCTTAGTTGTCCGCAACCATCCACAACCGTATCCCGGTTCAAATAAAAATCCAAATAAAAATTCCTTTTCTGTGCATCTTTTAATGATAACGCTGCTGCGACCAAAGTCGAACTTTCAGCGGCAAACCAGTTATTCCCTGTATATCCCCTAAACAACAACGTCCAAGCGACCTTTTCAAAAGCTTTGTCATAATTTTCCAAAGGATACTTATATTTTACCAGATAAGGATACAAGAAATCATAAGCCAAAATCAACGGCTTCTCTTTCTCATCTCCCAACGTCTGGATATCTAAAAAGCCGGTACGTCCAGGGCCGTCAATCGGTTCCTGATAGACAACTCCGCTTACCCACTGGTTCAAAATATCGGCAGCAAACTTAGCATATTTTTCTTCTCCTGTCAGCCAATAAATGACAGAAGCCTCATAAGCCAATGCATTGATTCTTCCGTTAATAGTGCCCACATATGCCTGTGGGTCCACACATTCATATTTCTGAGTGTCCGGATTCAGCAAATTCATTGTCATAGACGTATCATTCGGGACAATATCCTCCATTTCAGGAACAACATAAGCCCGGCCTTGCGGTGTGATCGGAGCACGTTTATGTGGTGATACCCGTACAGTCGGAACCGGAGCGTCACCTTCGTAACCAATCAATTGTGTACCTTCTTTATCTGATATAAAACGGGTATAACGTTTTCCGGGAATCCTGTTCATCAAATAGCGGTCCAAAATCCAATCCGGTTCTGCCTGATGCCTTTCCACATAGACAGCCAACCGTTCCTTTGTCTGATTGAAAATATGTTTCGCCCAAGCCTGTTTCTCTATTTTATCTAACACAGCCACTTTATCCTCATCTTTGACAAGAATATGCGGATATTTCTCTGCCCAAACCGATAAGCTGGCAAACAAGACTAAAATTATACTATATATCGTTTTCATCATTTGTCCATTATAATTGTTCCAATTGCAGTTTTTTCTCAGAAGAAAGCCATTCCTGCCGCTTTTCTTTACCGTTCCATCTATAAAGATTATCTTTTATATCTGTTTCTTTCATGCCAAATGCCCGAATGCCATACTCATTATTATACTGAATCTTATTATGCCTAATTTGAATCAAGTTAGAGCCATCATGCAGATATTCACCCATAAAACCACATCCATCATTCCCTTCAACCAGACAATTTTCGATTTTGCCGTTATGACATTCGGCCATCAACAGGCCATGCCAACCATTTCTGGCAATTTCGCAATTTTCGACCTTTAATGACTTACAATGATCAAGAACCAATCCACAACCACGTATGGAAGTATCGAATCGTGAATCCTTTATCATAATATTGGAGGAGTGTTGGATCATCAGGTTATGTTGTAGCCTTGGACCGGGAACGACATGTGCACCATTTTCCGTAAAATCGCAATGGTCGATCTCGATTCCTTCCGCATCCGATATATAAACTCCTGATCTGGAAAAGTTGATCACAGTCAGATTTTTCAATTTAATATTGCTGAAAGCATGTCCTGCTTCTCCTCTCATAGAAATTCCCGCCAAGGCATTACTATAACGCCCGGTTCTGTAGAAACGTCCGGAATTCGGATCATAAGCTTCCTGATGTTCTTTGGAACCATCCACTACAAGATTCTCTATCGTAATATTTTTTGCATCCAAATCACCCAATAAGATAGCTGCCGTCCGGATCGTCGGTTCACAAATCAAGACTGTGCTCCGCCCTTCTCCACAGATATGTATATCAGAAGGAATGGTCAAGGATTGTTTCAATCGATATTCACCGGCACGTAAAAAAAGCGTTTTGCCAGAACCGGCATTCGTATTCAATACTGCTTGAAGATCTTCCCGGTTATTTACTTCGATCACAGAATGCCCCACCGGCTGAGCCTGTTCCAATGTCGCACCTGCATGATAAGCGATATTACTTTCCTGAATATCAACAAGTTCAGAAGGTTTCTGCCGAAACTCTTCACGAAATGCAGTCAGCTTCCATAGGGCATTTGCCGGATTGTTCATGTTAGTACGACTACATAATTCTTTCAGGTAAGGCATGTTGACTCCCTTTGCCGTAAAATGATCGATGCAATGTTCAAATCCTGCACGATATTTAAACCGTTCCCGTTGCGAAGGAACGCCATAAGCATAAACAGAATCACCGCATATAAAACGTGCAGAATACTCCAAACCTAAAGCCAACCTGTTATCCGCAGCACTGAACAGATCCACCCCCTGTGTATAAGCGATACGTGCCGCTCCTGAAAATTCATAAAGTCCCATTTGGACATGTCCCTGATCCCGACGGGTCTCCTGGCACTGGCCGGTAGGATAAATATACTTAATCAGACTGCCATTCGCATTAGCATGCAGATAATGATAGACTGCATTATCGAATAATTCCCTATTATCAGTAAAAACAGCAATGGCCAGCAAGGTATGCATAATAGCTCCATCCCAATTACCGTTTGCAACAGGAAAATAATAACGAATAGTTGGATAGAAAGCCGACATCATCAATCGTGTCATATTTTCCGTATCTATCTTTTTTCACCCAGGATAATTATAGCGCAAAATCTCGGCAGCATTACAAAACTCATAACCAGTCAATGCCACAAGCAATTTGGCGTTATTCTCATCGAAACTGCGTAAAGTATTGGCCCACTTCTCAATAATATCTATCACTATTTCAGCATAACACTCTTCTCTTGAAATATACCATAAGACGGCACAGCTATACGCCATACGTGCCGACTGAGACAAATCCTTTCCTCCTATATCAGGTTGGGAATAGGGTCCACTGATCACATGGGCAAATGGTTTTACTTGAAAATCCAATGGCGTTTTTTTCCTTCAACAAATCATAAGCATCCTTCCAAGGTTGTTTTCCCGCCAAAACTTGGTTACGCATATACTCCAAGTCTGCTGAATTCATATCTATTCCGGGATGTACAAACTTTTGGGCAGTTCCGATACTGGTCACCAGCAAAAGCATAGTCACTATCAATAAAAATCGTATATTATGTCTCATGATATATTGGTTTATATAATAGAATAGACTAAAAAACAAAATTAAGGGTAATCAGTTGGTAAGTCGAAGAACCTGAATTCAGCAACTTACCAACCTATCAACTCATCAATAGAACTTACATTTTATACCTTTTGACACTAACAGTCACCTCACTCGCAGAAGCCTTGTTAATATAAACATATGCTCTATATTTACCGTCAGCCGTCTCAACCCACGCACCGGCCTCTTCTTTTAATCCCAAGATATAGTTCGTACATTTAGACATATCGATTGTCTCAAAATCCAAATCATCAATAAATTTGCTGTATTGCAAGTCAGACAGTTGTCGATCTTGTAAGCCATAAACTTTGATCATCTTGGTATTATTGACAAAACCGGAAGGGAGTTCTGTTCCACCCATATATTCTTTTGGAGAAGAAGAAGTATAGAAGGCATGTGACAAATCCGATTTTTCACTATACGCATACATGATATCAATTTTCGCAGCCAACGAAGGGTTAGCCTGCAAATCTGCTTTTGAATAAATATGCACGGCCTCTCCCTCATTCAAGAATGAAAGATAACATTTATCATTAGTCACTGACAAATTTTTGGCCATATCCATTTTTGAAATCTTATACGGACCTAATTTGTATTCCGCAACTTGACCGTTACTGGCTTTAACCGAAAATGAAAACTGTACATCTTTGCCACGAGCTTCTTCCGGAATAATATAATAATAACGAAGAGTTGCCGCACAGGTATCAACAGTGAAGTCTATAACAGTTGTTGTCCCGTTCGTCTGTGAATCAGAACAAACTTTTACCGGAATATCCTGACCGGACGAATTGGTATAATACGAATTTGGATCAAAGTAAGTACCGGTAGCACCAGCAATGCTGCTCACAACCTGAGCGGACGACAGTTTCCCAAGTTCATTAGGAATAGCCATCGCATAGGCAAATTCTATTTCATTACCTACAATATTCGGTGCAACAGGCAGACTGCGTTTGATACAATCATTGCTTAATGCAGAGACCGGATCCTTCAATAACACAGGATCATCATCACATGCAACCAAAGTTAAAGCAAATGACAACAATACAAAATAATAATATTTCAGTTTCATACTTTTCATTTTTTATTATTGCAATGGTCTTTCTACTATAAGGAATATGTATTCCTTTTTAATTTCACGATTACCAGCGATAACAGTGAACCGTTTAGCCGTCGAAGGAAATGCCGACGGATTATTCACTATGCGCTCACTCAACTGATCCGACGGATTCCCGGACTTCCAATCACCTTCGATGAATTCCATATTCATTTTGGAACCGGAGAAATCCATCCACCCCGTAATTTTAGGAGCCAGTTTTGCATCTTCACAAAGAGATATACGCGGCCAAACATTATTAATCGGGGTACCAAATTTGACATACATGATAGCAACTTGAGCTGTTGTATCAACATAGGCATTACCCAACTTAATTGTTTGATGATCCGTATTATACAAATCAAAATTACTCACATAACATTCTGCTCTTGTCGTGATTAACAACCCGTCTTCATCTACCGGAAAATCTTCACATGATACAGCAATCAAGGCAATGAACAAAAACAAGCAAATTTTACTAATCATCTTTTTCATATCATCCAATTTTTTAATTACAACCATGGTGTATTCTGTGTCAAATTCGGATTCTTATTTCTTTCAGAAGGTGGAATCCGGAAAATATAGTTTCGCTGATAATTCAACAAGGAAGTATTATTAAAGACGGTCTGCCTCAAAGCACCGTGTGTATCATACATCCTGACTCCCGGAGACGTCTGCGGAGATAAGAATACTCGCTCAATGGAGCGCCAACGACGAAGGTCAAAGAACCGTTGCCCTTCTGCAAACAGTTCTACGATTCTCTCCTGCTCAATCGCATAAAAGAATGTCAATTTATCAACATATTTCTCAGGCTTTAAAGCCGGCAAATTACCACGATGCCGAACCCGGTTAACCACATCGAGTGCCAGCCCCCCATCACCTGTAGGACCATAAGCTTCATTTGCAGCCTCCGCATACATCAAATAAACATCGGCCAGACGCATTACCGGCATATGGTAATCACCATCCGAACGACCTTGTCCCGCATAATTACGGACAAACTTTCTCATAATGTAACCAGTCTGATCTCCATCGGCATTGATAGCCCCATACCCATCTACTGTACCTTTTAATGTCTTATATTGATATTTACGGATTTGGTCAAAAGAAAGATTTAACATAGTTACCATCGTTTCTCCATCCCACAATAACGTCGATTTCATACGATAATCACGATCTTTATAAGATTCCGGATTTAACGCAGAATTAACAGCAGTACGGGCATCTGCATCTGCCGGATTCCTCGGGATCAGTTTCTCGCAAAAATCACCGGTGACTGTAGACTGATAACGATTTGCCAATTCAGCACGTGGTTGTCCCCAGCCTTGGCTACCTTCCGTAGCACGTGTACCGAAATCTCTCATTAATTCTTCACCCTGTCCGGTTCCGGTTCCACCATGTGTAAAACCGACCATCAGTTCAGGATCTGTATTTGCCGTCGGCAAAAAGAGATAGAAATAATTAGGCAAGACTTCACACCCTCCCATTTCTCCCCAGTCACCAGGTTCACCGCTACGGAACAAGTTAATGCCCGATTCCTCGATCACTTTCTTAAAATCGGCGGCGGCATCTTTATAAGCTTGTGCCGATTCAGACGCATTAGGCGTAAATGTGTCCAGTTCCGGCCAACCTCCATTAGGAGAGACGGGGGTATCCCACGGCCAAGAGGTACGGTTCCAGCAAGCCCAGAATAGTTGTAATTTACCACGGAATGCCAAAGCCCCCCATTTAGTAAAACGCCCTAATGCCACTGGTTTCGCCGGCAGTTTTTCCCAAGCATAAGTAAAGTCATCATAAATGTGCTGTTTAATTTCTGTAATAGAAGTACGTGAAATATTAGCAACCTCATCATTACTCTCTATTATCTTATCGAAATAAGGTACATCTCCCCACATAGAAATCAGACGGAAATAGGCCATTCCTCTCAGCATTTTAGCTTCGCCAATAAAGGCCTCCAATTTTGCCTTGGATTCTTCCGTCTTTGCATCGGGAAGCATTTTTTCTATATTCTGAATAGCATAGTTGGCACGATTGACTGTCGCATAAGCATATTGATAGTAATTATCAAAACTACTTCCGTAGGTGGAAGAAGGATTGTTATAAGAACCGTTACGATAAGCGATGCTCCGGTCTCCGGTAGCCTGAGAAGTCCCGACATTCCCTCTGAACCTCAGGTATTCCGTATTTCCATCGAATACATAATCACGATTGAACATGGCTCGTGCCTGGCTATAAACACCATTGACAGCATATTCCGCATCGCTTTCAGTTTTCCAATACAAGGAAGAAGCCAGTTCTCCCCCCGGAGTCTGGTTCAATAAATTATCAACGCATGAAGAAAACATCAGATTAGCTCCAACAACACATGCGACCGTTAATATTTTAAATCTATTTTTTTTCATACCATTCCTGTTTAAAAACTAACATTAAGACCGATTGAGAAAGACCGATTGATCGGATACAAGTCACGAGCACTATTCTTCTTTTCAGGATCCAGCCCCGGATATTGCGTCACGGTAAACAAATTTTCGGCAGAAGCATAAATCCTCAAATTCGTCATCGAGATTTTGGACAAAAGTTTTTTCGGCAAATTATATCCTAACATGATATTTTTCATTCTAAGATAATTCATGTTATAGAGCCAATAACTATTATCGCTTCTGTCCGTGCTTGTTCCTAACCTTGGCCATTCCCCACCTCTATTCTCCAAAGACCAGGGTTCGGTCCAGTGATCCCAAGTGGAAGCATACCGCCTGTCGGCAAATGCCGTATTATTGAAATCTGTAAGCCAGAAATCCTTACGCCCTAAACCTCCATTAAACAACATGGATATATCAAATCCTTTCCAAGCAGCCTGCAGGGTAATGCCGTAAGTGGTTGTCGGACGATCCCGCTGGATATTCGGATAAGCTTTTTTATCCTTCCCATCAATTATACCATCTCCGTTCAAGTCTTTACGGATCACATCGCCCGGAGATAATCCCTGAGGCGTATTGTTATAAATATCCTGCCATGTTTGGGCTATACCATTGTTTTCATAAACATATAAGAAGTGGTAAGGCATATCCAAATAGACCCAACCGCGACTGAGGAACTCATTCCACTCTTTTAATACTGTACGGTTATAAGCCCCGTTCAAGTTGACAGAATATTCCACATTACCAATTTTGTCTTTCCACGTCAAGTTCAATTCCAAACCTCTATTCAGCAGATCACCGATATTAGCACGAGGAGCACTATATGCCCCAGTCAGATGGATTGACATTTGAGACGGACGATTCATGCCTGTACGCAAACGGTTATAAAAATCAATTTCCGTACGTAAACGATTATTCAAGAAGCCTAAATCCAAGCCCACATTAATATCAGTAGAAACTTCCCAAGAAAGATCTTTGTTGATCATTTTCTTGTTCACAAACCCTTTAACAACATCACTCGACATATAATTCATCGCTGTCAGAGTTTCCAACTGTTCGAAACGTCCTACTCCTGAATTGTCACCCAATTTTCCCCAAGAAGCACGAAGTTTACCACTCGATAACCAGGAGGAAAGATATTTTTTCAGGAACTCTTCTTCAGTGAAGCGCCAACCGACTGCAACAGTCGGGAAGAAACCATACTGGTGCCCTTTAATAAACTTTGAAGAACCATCCACACGGAAGCTGAATTCTAACAAATATTTATCATATGCACTATAATTCATACGACCGATATAGGATCTCAAACCTTCTGAAGCAGAACTTCCTGAATTACTTTGAACATTTGTCAGCGCAGAATTGATTTCACTGGTTGACGGATGAATACGATCGTTACGGGAAGCCCCTGTCGAACGAGTATGCCAATACTCTTCGCTATAAACAAACATTGCACCAATATTATGATTTTGCGCAATAGTCGTCTCATATTGCAAACGGCCGTTCAACTGAGTTTTGTAATTGGTAGTATTATTGTCGCTGACACCCACGTTGTCGGCAACATAGTAACGTCCAATATCCTTTCCCGTCTGAAAATCATAAGCAGCTCCGGTTGGAGTATCAGCTCTTTTCTGAAAATAGTTACTAAAGCTCAGAGCATAATCGACATGGGCAGTAAAGCCTTTAAAGACATTCCAGTCCAAATAAATACTTCCGTTCAATTGCTGACGAGTCTGCTTCGGATTGCGACTGTCAAAAAAAGCATACGGGTTATAAGCCTGAATATCTTCGCCATAAGCCATAACACCTCCATAACGACCAGTCACGGGATCATAAGGAGTTACACCCGCAACCGCATATTGCATATCACCACCTCCGGAATCGCTGGTATCGTTGTTTGTAATACCATCGGCATAACCACTATAAGTAAATTCAGACCAATTACCATCAAAACGAGCACCCACTTTCACATTATTGAACATATTATAGTCATAATTGAAACGAGTATTATAACGCTTAAAATCGTTTTTCATCTGAATGCCCTCTTTATCCATCATACCGATAGATATGTAAAAATTAGACTTGTCGTTTCCACCGGTTGCTGAAAGCGTATAGTTTTGAAGGGTACCGGTACGCATGAAGGTATCAAACCAATCAGTATTCGGATAGCGTAGCGGATCGATCATTCCTAACGCCATCCATTGATCGATCGTCCCATCTTTGAAATTATAGCTTTCCCGCTTTGTACCTGATGCTGCCCTAAACTGTTGCAATGTCAATGCACGTGGGTAATCATCCATAAAGTCATAAGAACGTGATGGTTTTTCTATCGCATAAGAGCCCGTAAAATTGATACTCGTCTTTCCCTTTTTACCAGTACGAGTTGTTATCAGAATAACCCCATTGGCAGCACGGGATCCATAAATAGAAGCAGATGCCGCATCTTTCAATACGGAAATACTCTCAACATCAGCCATATTGATACGATTGATATCGACATCCGGCATACCGTCAACAACTACTAACGGACTGGTATTGTTTACCGTACCCATACCACGAATCATCAAAGAGGCATTATCATTACCCGCCATACTGGTCGTTTGGGAAACCTGTAAACCAGGTACCAAACCGGAAAGTCCGGAAGACACATTGGATATTGAACGGCTTGATATTTTTTCATCAATATTGACTGCGGCTACAGCTCCAACCAAATTAACCTTTTTTTGAGTGCCATAACCAACAACGACAACTTCTTCAATGGCCTGAGAATCTTCTTTCAATGTCACATTAATTTCTGATTGTCCCTTGACCGGAATCTCTATGGAAGTATATCCAATATAAGAAATAATCAAAACCGCATTTTCTGGTACATCCAGGCTGTACCGCCCATTTATGTCAGTGATCGTACCCGTCCCATTATCTCCCTTAAGTACGACATTAGCTCCTATGACAGGTTCACCTGTTTGATCCTTTATAATACCGGTAATTCGTTTATTCGCCTGGTATTTTTCATTTTTTGAAGGGATAGCTGATTCAGTCAGGATAATGTCTTTATCTACGACCTTATAAGCTATATTACTATTTTTAAACAAGATATCTAATACTGTAAAGATATCCTTGTTATCTACGGCAAGCGTTACTTTACGATCGACATTAACCAACTTGCTATTATAGAAAAAATGATACTCTGATTTATTTTCTATAACGTTTAACACCTCTGCTATACTCTTCTTCTCTGCATTAATAGACAGTATCGTATTTGAGGCATAAGAGCCTGACGCAAATACTGCTCCTGTGCAGAAGAACAGAAATAAAAAAATAAAATTAAATACTCGATATATACCAGATTTTATAAAATCTGGTATTGGATCACTGTGATCCAATCGACCATCATTATTTTTAGTCATACTTGTAATTATTGATTTAAGATTAAATTAAATCTGGACAACCAGATTATTAATTAATTTGACGAGAAAAATCCATATTTATTTTTCTGCCGTTCTCTCATTCATTATTAGTTCATTTATTCCATAAGCATTAAATTTAAGTTAAACATCATATTCTTATTTTATCCTGCGAAGCACAACCTGTTCACGCTGTGCGGACAAACTGTCATCCATTTCCATCCGTTTTATCGAATAATCAATCCGAGAAGAAATCCTAAGATAATCTAAAATCTGCGATAATTGCCGATTATTAAAAGTACCAGTTAAGCGGTACGAGTCAAGAACCGGATCCATCACCTTAAAATCGACATTATAAAAATTAGCCAAACATCTCAAGACTTCAGGTAAAGGTGTTTCTTTAAATACCAAACGTCCCTCCTTCCAAGCAATCTCACTTTCAACATCAACATTTATAACTTCCAAGGTCTTATCGGTTAAATCATAAACAGCTTTTTCCGACGGATACAAATTTCTTTCATTTGTTTTACCCTTATCTTCTTTCATTACTATATTTACAGATCCGGAGACCAAGGTCGTTTGTACAACATTCTCTTTCTCATAAGCCCGAACATTAAATTCTGTTCCGAGCACCTTCACCCTCAAACGATCATGAGATACACTCACAATAAACGGATGCGCCGGATCATGTTTTACTGAAAAATAAGCCTCACCGACAAGTGTCACCTTCCTTTCCTCTGCATCATATGAAGAAGGATAAGAAAGCGTACTGTCCGAATTCAAATAGGCAATCGAACCATCCGGCAAATCAAGACTTGTCCTCACACCTCTATTCGCACAGACCGTTATTTGCTGCGGAGCCAATACAGAAGACTTCCGCAACAAAAATGAAATAGCTGTCGATATTACCAATAGCCCAACAAAACACGCTGCAACAATAGAAATCTCGTACAACCTTATCTTTTTCTTACGTTTATCTATACGCTTTTGGACCTTCTTGTAAGCCTCAATAGAATTTCGGGAAAGAATCCGTTCACTTGTTTGAGAAATATAAAAAATACGGGCTGCCTGTAATACGGTTTTCTCATTTTCTTCTGAAATCTGCATCCAATCCTCCACACGCTTTCTTTCCTCTCCAGTCGTCAAACCTCTAAAGTATTTGAAGAGCAAAGCAGTATCAAGACTTATTCCATCCATATGTTCTTTTCCAATTCCCATTTTATATATGACAAACTCGTACAGACTATACCCTAAACAAAAAATACATTTTTATATAGAAAATTGATTTCAATGATACTTTTACTAAAGTTTCCAGGAAAGAATCTACTCACAAATTCAAAATAGTTTTATTATTTTTTACCTTTGCGCAAAGAGATAAAAAATCTAAATGTAAAGGGCATGGACGATAATAACTTAATAACCTTACTACAACAAGGAGACCGGAATGCTTACAAGCAGCTGTTTATCAAGTATTACTCCCCCCTTTGCGAATATGCGTCACAATATATTTCTGATGATGATTCTGAAGAGCTTGTGCAGGAGTTAATGCTTTTTCTTTGGGAGACACGGGAAAATCTTGTAATTGAGACGTCTTTGAAATCCTATCTGTTTATCTCCACCAAGCATCGTTGCCTCAATGCGATCAGGAAAAACCAGTACCACGAACGTATCCATAACCAGATATATGAGAAAATAAAAGACCAGTTTGAAGACCCGGACTACTATTTCGTGAATGAACTGACAGAAAACATACAGAAAGCGATCGAGAACCTACCCGAAACCTATCGGGAAACATTTGCCATGAGCCGATTCGGGGAAAAGACGAATGTTCAGATTGCCGAGAAACTCGGAATATCGGTAAAAACCGTCGAATACAGAATATCGCAAGCACTTAAGATACTTCGTTTCAAATTGAAAGATTATCTTCCGCTTCTGATAAATATCTTAGGCTAAAAGCATATTGACAAAATGTTACCATCATAACATTAGTTACGACTAATAACCATAAATAAATGGAAATACTATAGTGGATAATATTTTTAACACTTCATATGGATGGCAAGAGAAGGAAAACAATACTAATCTGTAAGGCACAACGCATTCGTTAATAAATCAAAATCAAACCAAAGCTTATTAAACTTACGGAAAACTTCCGTGTCTATCTTTTCGTACTTAATATCAGATAAGATAAAATAAAAGTTATGAAATCGGGAAGGTATTTTTTTATTCTGTTTCTAATTCTATTGATTATGCCTGCATATGCGCAAAAAGGTGTAGACATCACCGGAACGGTGATTGAGGAAGGGACCAATGAACCGATCGAACAGGCTACAGTTCGTTTGTTAAGTGTCAAAGACAGCTCCATGATCGGAGGTATCGCCACATCGCGCAACGGAAGTTTCATGCTCAAGAACATCAAGAACGGCAGTTATCTACTGCACGTGTCGTTTGTCGGATTCGATCCGCTCTATCAACCCCTGCGTGTTACGGGGAAAACCAATCCGGTCAAGTTGGGCAAACTCGCGCTTACCGACGGGGCAATTCAATTGGGCGAAGCTGTCGTGATCGGGAAAGCACCGGAAGTAACTGTACGCAACGATACGATGGAGTACAATGCCGATTCCTATAAAACCACGGAAGGCTCCATGCTGGAAGACCTGCTGAAAAAAATGCCCGGTGTGGAAGTGGATAGTGAAGGAAAGATCACTGTCAACGGGAAAGAGATCAAAAAGGTACTGATCGACGGAAAAGAATTCTTCTCCGACGACCCGAAAGTAGCTTCCAAGAACCTGCCATCTAAAATGATCGATAAAGTACAGGTTTTGGACAAACTGAGCGATATGGCCAAGATGACCGGATTCGACGACGGAGAAGAGGAGACCGTCATCAACCTGACCGTCAAGCCCGGAATGAAGCAAGGCTGGTTCGGAAACGCTTTTGCCGGTTACGGTAGCGAAGACCGATACGAAGGGAACTTCATGGTGAACCGCTTCATCAACAACAACCAACTGACCTTGATGGGAGGCATCAACAACACGAATAATATGGGATTTTCAGACCTTGCCTCCAGTATGTTCTCTGGGATGGGCGGACCGCGTGGACGTCGGGGCGGAGGAGCCGGCAACGGGATCACAACATCCGGCAATATCGGCCTGAACTTCAGTAAAGAATTTAATCCGAAGTTGACGGTCGGGGGCAACCTCCGTTATTCTCATTCCGACAACGACGCGATCAGCAAGAGCAACCGACAGAATATCCTACCGGGCGACAGCACCTCTTTCTACAACGAGAACAACAGCAGCAACACGCGCAGCGACAATGTAGCAGCCGACCTCCGTATGGAATGGAAACCTGACTCGCTCACCCAGATCATATTCCGTCCGAGCTTCAGTTACAGTAACAGCCATAGCCGTGAAGGGAGCACCTTCAACACGCTGAGCGGAAACCGCGACACGGTCAACATCGGCGAATCCGATTACCTCTCCGACGGAAGCGGATACAACCTCAACGCCCGCTTGGAATTCAGCCGCAAACTAAACAGTGAAGGACGTGTTTTCAGCGGATCTCTGTCGGGAGGACTCAGCGATTCCTATAATAAGGGACTGAACTATTCGAACACCGAATATCTAATGATGGCTGACGGGATGGACAACGAACTGGTGGATCAACGCTTCCGCTACGACAACAAAGGGTTCAACTACCGGGCTTACCTGTCCTGGGTAGAACCGATCGGCCACAACAACTTCATTCAAGCAACCTACAGCATCCGGCAAAACAAACAGGAATCTCTGAAAAACTCTTATACCCGTGAAAAAGGAAGCGAAGATTACAACGTGTTGGACACGGCTTACAGCAAAAGCTACCGCAACAACTTCATCAACCAGCAGGTCAGCCTCGCCTTCAAAGCTGTCCAGGAAAAATATGATTATACGGTCGGTTTAACGGTAGACCCGTCCCATAGTACGAGCGAGAACTTCGTGGGCGATACGGTTCTCTCCAAATTGTCGCGCAACGTGGTGAACCTTTCACCGATGGTCCGCTTCAACTACAAATTCGACAAACGCACGAACCTCCGCATCAACTATCGCGGACGTACCAGCCAACCCAGCATGACACAGTTGCAGCCGGTGGCAGACATCTCCGACCCGCTGAATACGACGATGGGTAACCCGGACCTGAAACCGACTTACACAAACGACCTGTTCATCCGTTTCCAGAAATTTGTGCCGGACAAGCAAACAGCCTTGATGGTAATGTTGAATTTCGACTATGTGATCAACGATATCGTCAACAAGTCCGTCTATGTCGGCAATACCGGTAAAAAGATGACGACCTACGACAACGTAAACGGGAACTACAACGGGAACATTCGCGTCCTATTCAACACACCGCTCAAAAACCGCAAATTCTCAATCAACTCCATGACAATGGCCTCTTATGCCAATAACAACGGCTTTATCAATGAGGAGAAGAATACGAACAAGAACCTGATTCTGATGGAACGCGCCGGCATCGATTTCCGTTCCGACTATCTGGACCTCGGATTGAACGGTAATATCCGTTACAACGGAACACAAAACACCCTCCAAGGACAGAGCGAACTGAACGCCTTCAACTACGGTGTGGGTGGAACGACAACGATCTATCTTCCACTCGATTTCAAAGTGGAAAGTGATATCAACTGGTCGACAAACTCCGGCTATTCAGACGGTTTCAAACAGAACGAAGTGTTATGGAACGCCTCTGCTTCCAAATCATTCTTGAAAGGGAACCAAGCGACGCTCCGTTTCAAAATATACGATATACTGAAACAACGCAGCAACATATCCCGCAGCGTAACCGCCAGCTATACACAGGACTCCGAATACAACACACTGGGTAGTTACTTCATGGTGCACTTCATCTACCGCTTTAGTATCTTCAAAGGGGGAGCCAGCATGAACGATGTGTCCGGACCTGGCGGAAGAGGGCCGAGACATGGCGGTCCGATGGGCCCGCCTCCGGGTGGAAGGTTCTGATGATTTATCTGTCACTTTTGGATCAAGCCAAAAGTGACAGATAGAACCCCTTGACCAACGAAGGCTCCAATATAGCCGGGTAAATCAAACCGTAAAGCGCTCCGTAGAAGTGGGCGTTATGATTGACATTATCCCCCGCCTTTCTTGCCATATACTGGCAATAGGCCAGGTAGATCACACCAAAGACAATCCCAGGAATCGGCAGTACGGCAAAAAACAAAATCTTGCCCCACGGGTCCAGGAAGATGGAAGTGAACAAGACAGCCGATACAGCTCCCGAAGCGCCTATCGAAACATAGTAAGGATCATTACGCCGGCGAATCAGATCATACAGTGAAGCAGCAACCATCCCGCCAAAATATAATCCCAGATAGCCACCCGTACCGAGTCCCAAATAACCGAAAGCACTTTCCATATATGTCCCGAATGACCAGAAAGTAAACATATTCACAAGTAAGTGTGTCATGTCGGCATGCACGAAACCATGCGTAATCAATCGATACCATTCCCGGTTATGAACGGTACAATACGGTATGAAGGCCAACTTCCGAAACAACTCATGGTTGCCGAAACAAATATAGGACACGACAACCGTGACCCCGATAATAACATAAGTAATCATAATCTATTCTATATTAATGACGTCAAATGTAGTAAAGATTGAACAATGTTTCCCCTATATGGTTTACAAAAACAAAGCTTCCGCATTTGCTATTTCCGTTTTAGCTTCCTATCTTTACAAATTACAACATATTGACAGATATAAAAAACATCCGAAATGCTGGCACTCATACACATACAATGGATAGTGGGTATAATATTCATCATATTATACTGCGTCACCATTCTTGGGCTAGTGTTGGTTATCATCACGGAGAACCGGAATCCGTTGAAAACGATTCCCTGGGTGATCGTGTTACTGCTCGCCCCCGGTATCGGGCTCCTGTTCTATTTCTTCTTCGGGCAGGATAACCGGAAGCAACGGATTATCTCCCGACGCACCTATAAGCGTATCATGAAACGGCCGCAGGAAGGGAAACTCCCACAAGATGCCTGTTCCGTTCCGGCCCCCTACCAGCCATTGGTCACACTGTTGACAAACAGCAACCAATCGTCCCTGCTCTACGGAAGCAACATCACGATCTATACGAACGGGGCAGACAAGTTCCACGACCTTTTGCAAGAGATTGCCAAAGCAACCCATCATATTCACATCCAATATTACATCTTCTGCGACGACGAGGTCGGAAACAAGGTCAAAAAACTGCTGATCGAGAAAGCCAAAGAAGGAGTAGAAGTCCGCGTTCTTTACGACGATGTGGGCTGCTGGAACGTGAAAGACAAGTTCTTCAAGGAAATGTCGGATGCCGGCATCGAAGTCCATGCTTTCCTGAAAGTGGCATTTCCAGTCTTCACCAGCAAAGTAAACTACCGGAACCACCGGAAGATCGTGGTCATAGACGGCAAAGTCGGTTTTATGGGTGGCATGAACATTGCAGACCGCTACACGAAAGGGACCAGCTGGGGGACATGGAGAGACACGCACTTCAAGATCATCGGAAAGGGAGTACACGGCTTACAGGCCGCATTCCTTATCGATTGGTATGTGGTCAGCAAGAAACTCCTGAACGAAAAGATCTATTATCCGCCGCTTCCGGTCTATTCGGATGATAACATCATGCAGATCTGTACCAGCGGCCCCGTCGGACAATGGCGTACACTCTTGCAAGCAGCCATCTTCACGGTTGCCAACGCCAAGAAATATGTATTTATCCAGACTCCTTACTTCCTTCCGACCGAAGGATTGAACCAAGCTTTGCAGATAGCGGCTTTAGGAGGCGTCGACGTGCGGTTGATGCTTCCCAAGCGTTCGGACACACGTACGGCGAACATGGCGACTCACTCTTTCATTGATGAAATGGTAAAGGCGGGCGTCAAGGTCTATTTCTATAAACCGGGATTCCTTCACTCGAAACTGATGGTGGCAGACGACGAACTGACCTGCATCGGTTCCGCCAATATGGACTTCCGCAGCTTCGAGCATAATTTCGAGATCAACGCATTTGTCTACCAGCCCTCGTTTGCCCAACAGATGAGAAAAGTATTCCTGCACGACATGCATAGTTGCGAAAGACTGGTGCCGTCACGCTGGTTGAAACGCCCGCTCAAACAACGTATAGCCGAATCGTTTATGCGTCTGTTTTCTCCTCTTCTTTAATAAAGATGGAAAAGTTCACCGAACCGTAGACGCGGTGCTGGTAGAAATAGGGCAACCCGGAGAAATCATTTGTCTTCGGATGTTCCATCACGAAGATGCCTCCGTCCCGCAGCAGATCGCGTTTGAAGACAAGTTCCGGCACTTCGGGCAATTCTTTCAAGGCATAAGGGGGATCTGCAAAGATGAAATCAAAACCTTGGGTCGGAGCCGAATGGAGATAACGGAAGACATCGCCGCGAATCAGTGTCAGCGAATCCGTTTTCAGCTCTTTGGCGACTTTGGCGATAAAGGAGGCATGTGCATTATTCTTTTCGACAGCCGTCACGCTCCGGCATTCGCGCGAAAGCAGTTCGAAAGAAATGCTTCCCGTGCCCGCAAACAGGTCGAGCGCATCCACCCCCTCAAAATCGATATGGTTGGAGATCACATTGAAGATATTTTCCTTCGCAAAGTCCGTCGTCGGACGGGCGCTGAAGGTAGACGGGACATCAAAACGTCGCCGTCCGTATATTCCACTTATAATTCGCATAATGATAGAGCTATAAGATCCAACGGAGCCTGCAACACCTCCGGCCCCATCAAATAGGCTTCGGAAGGGATCTCCAGCGGATCGATATATTGTAAATAATTCCGCAACGTATTCGTTATATCATTTCGCAAGGGCACATCGCCGAAAAGACGCAACTGGTCTTTCTGTTGATCCATTCCGACCTGTTTCCATACATATAATATATAATACAAAATATCATCCGTATGTTCATACTCGAACGAGTTCACGAAAAGCAGATTTCCCTGCGCATAGCACGCCACATCCATCCTCCGCCGATGCAACACGACATATAGCTGGCGGGGCAAGCGCGCACGGCTCTGCTTCTTCCACAGCGAAAGCAACGGACCGACATGATGGACAAAACGAGGATTGACAAGCGAACGGGAACAGAACTCATACACATCCTCATCCACTCCGAATACCAGTTCCGCCTGTTCGTCTTTCAGTTCATTGCTCAGGCAACGCCCTTCGGGAGATGAAAATGTGAACGCCAGCAGTCCCGCCTTCTGCTTTTCCTGAAAAACAGCAGCCGGCACAAGCGTATACTGGGAAGTGACACACACCACATTGACCTGCTTGTAGAACCAGGTCAGGAAATCATTTTCGAAGAAACATTCTTTCAGAGAAGAGACATAAGGCCTTGTCCGGTCGAATTCGACGTCTCTATAAAAGAAACTCTCGTTCACCGAAGGACTGTATGCGGAAAAAGAAAGTCCACCCGACCGAAGCCGGATGGACATTATGTAATTTTCCGAATGATCAGCTGTTAACTTATCAGACAAGTTTATAGCCATAGGCTGTATTAATCTTCCCAGTTACCTGCGTTGTTATTGATTTCTTCGACAGAACCTACACGCAGACCGGCATATTTACCCATCTTGCTGGCTTTATCTTTCAGGTTATACACTTCTTGCTTGTTCAAGTCACCCAGATAGTCATCATACAGAACACCGCACTGGAATACTTTTACCGTATAACCCGAACCTGAAGTCAAAGTAGCCGTATCCATCGTAAACTGTACGTTCGCACCCGGCACGTTACGCAAATCGTCTACATTATAACCTTTGCCGAACAATGTATCAACAGCTGTCACCCAAACAGTATCACGTCTGATCAAGCCTTTCTTAACGGCTTCTTTCTCAGTCATACCCTTTTCGAGCTGTTCGTCAGTCAATACACCTTCCTTGATAAGGAACGGCAATTTTTCATCTTTTAAAAACTTACTCAGTTCATCAAAATTGGCTGCATGCACCTTGTGGATGTTCTTGTACTCAATCTGTGCTTTACGGATATCGATCAAACGAGCTTTGATCAAATTTTCACGACGATCCCTCTCATCCTTAAATTCGATCGGACCCATAATACTTCTGTAACACATGTACGCAAGCAGTACTACTGCCACAGCCAATAAAATCTTTAATGTAACTTTCATGGTTTATATTGTTTTTTGAATTTATTTCGTTCGGCAAATTTAAAAAAGAATATTTAATACA
>ERZ772831.1015-NODE-1015-length-27971-cov-25.371472_pt1 | contig 27971 bp, 32 predicted proteins | sample MGYA00580858_ERZ772831 | MGnify/ENA primary metagenome ERZ772831 (study PRJEB29015, sample SAMEA2737694) | human gut metagenome | biome: human gut; feature: human-associated habitat; material: faeces | place: China | collected 2012 ... | reverse complement strand
GATTTTCACATCAGCGCCCTTCGTGCCTGTCAGTATGAGATTTTTTGACTTCGTATCGTGTTCCCTGCCTTTGAAAACATTGATTTTACTGACTTTTTCATGTTTTCTTATTAGGAGGCGAGGGAGGCCCGTCTCTTTTTGTTAAGACTGTAATATTGCAATTTCTTCACCGAACCCTGCCATCAATGAAAATCCACAAAGAATCTGACCTGTATCGGCCGCCTGCGGTCTGCTTTATCCGGTATAGGGGTCTCCCTCACTCATAACTGACAAAATCCTGCTCAACCAGCGCATAATCAACCGATGATTGAAGCCGACCGAGTTGGTCCTTCCAGGAGTCGATATTGGTCCGTACCTTACGGAATCCGAGGGATTCGTAAACGTGCTGCGCTCTTGTGTTCGTCAAGTTCGTATCGAGGATGATTTCGGCATAGCCGTTTCTGAAGAGCCAACGGATCAGCATACTCAAAACCTTTCTGCCAACACCACGGTTCTGACAATCGGTTTCGCAGATCTTAATGCCAATTTCTGCAACTCCATCTGACGCATTGTGGTAATTGCACTCGCCAATCAGACGGTCGCTTTCCTCAACGACCAGAAGACCATTTCTAAGTCCTTTTACAACTTCTTCCTCGGTCGTTCCCAGACCGTTGGGAAAGCCTGCGTGTGCCATCACAGCGCCATCATTCCACCAAGCGGCAAGCTGCTTCGCATCGGTAACCTCGGCTTGGCGGATTGTTAGGTTTTTATGTTGTATTCTCACTTGGTTACTCCTTGCCCTGTCTCCCGACTGTTAGTGTGTACACATATTTTATCACAAGGATAGCTCTGTTTTCAATAGAATACTCGGAATTTAACACCCTAAAATGTAACTTTTCTGCGAATGAAAGTTGATTTTCAGTTTCCACCGTGTCGAACATACTCTGCATCGAAATACCCACCTATCGACTTTGCGGTTTTGTGGGGTGTTTTGCACAATCGTAAATATACGCACTCCCCAGCGAACGGTATCCGCTATGCAGCGATTCGCTGTTTCACAAAAGAACCGCACAGAGGCGATAACTATTTCACCCTTTTCGTTATCCTTGCTTTACAGCGCAAAAACAGGTGATTCTCAACCCTTAGATGTAAAAACAGGCGGCATCCAACCGAAGTTGAATGTCGCCTGTTTTGTCCAATCCTGTTTCGCAGTTGCCGATTTCGTAATTTTCTCAAATTACTGTCTTATCGGCACACGCCCGAGGCCCGTCTCTTTTTGTTAAGACTGTAATATTGCAATTTCTTCACCGAACCCTGCCATCAATGAAAATCCACAAAGAATCTGACCTGTATCGGCCGCCTGCGACTCCTGTTATCTGGCATAGATGCTATCCCGCTCCTGTTCAGTTATCTCTCGTCCGTAGTGAAATGCTTTATCATATTCGTTGGATTTTTCAATTCTGTTTTGAAAAATTGGGGATACATCGGAATATCCTCGTCCAGCGAAACTCACACCAAGTGTTCTTTGCTGCTGCCTTCCATGAAACTCTCGCTGACCGGCGCAAAAGCATCAGGCACTTTCATATAGAAGATAAGCGAAATCTCATAAATTAGCTTGTTCCGCTTGGAAGGCGCATCGCCATAGAAATAGATTTCGTGCACAAAGCCAAGACGATCAATTTCCATCTGAACGCCTGTTTCCTCCAACACCTCACGGACGACAGCCTCTTCTGCTGTTTCACCGAATTTTACCCTGCCGCCAACGGAGTAGAGATAGTCTCTGTCATTGCCAACCATCAAAATCTTTCCATCCTTCATGATGATTGCGCCGACACGAATATTCAAAATCCCATCGTCACAGGCTACGCACATATCTTTGTTCATGGTTTTTCTACCTCTGCACACAGTTTCAGTGCTGTCATTTTTTCTTTTATTAAGCCAAGTCCTTCTCATCCACAAAGAATCTGACCTGTATCGGCCGCTTGCGATTCCTGTTATCTGGCAAAGATACCGCCCTCCGAATTCTGAATATGCGCTCTGATAGCCGCTTCATGTTCTTTGCAATAAGCATAACTATTCCGCATAAAATCCTCGATACGCTGACTCTGGTACATGGCATCCAGTGTGTCCAAAATCGGTTTGCCATCCACCACCATATTGAAAAAATAGGGGTAGATGCAGCCGCCGTTCTCTCTGGGGAAGTAGGGATTGATGGAACTGAGTCGTTTATCCTTCATCACAGACTCAACCACCATTTCACTCAAAATCCATTTGAGTGATGGGCGTTCATATTCGTCGTAACTGTCTCCGAACAACCGATTCCATACATGGAACCAAACAAAATGTATGATCTCGTGTATTCCACCACCGATCGCGCCTTTTTCGCTGTTCAGATAGAAAGTATCATAACAGCGTTCTTTTAGAAACCGCGGCTCAATAGGATTCAAGCTCAAATTGCACCGTATGTCGTTAAATAAGTTGGCACAATCCACGCCAAAAGCATCCGATAAAGCTGCTGTAATCTGCGGCTTACAAGCGTTCCAATGGCGAGTATATAAAGCTGCCTTTTCATTGATCGTATCTTCTAACTTAGCATAAACGGCTCGCATGGTTCGCTCAATGTATTCGTTCCTTTCGGAGAAAGGTAAACTGATCGCATAGGCTTTATCAAGCTGCGGATAGAAATGGTATAGAGGTTCAGACCAAAAGGCTGACTCGTCTTCGGTCTGAAAGTCCATCATCCGCTGAATCATATAATCAACGCCCGGATTTACAAATTCAATGTCCATAGTATTCTCCAATCAAAAGCAAAACGGATTTGCCACATGCTCCGCCCCGAACACTTTTATCGCCATTCGATACATGGCTCTTGCGTGGATACGGTCATGCCAGATAAAACGGCGCAGGACCTTACGCAGTGACCAATCCTCACCATAGCTGCCTTTTCTGACGGTATTCTGCAAAAAATCGGGGTTAGATTCCAGCGATTCAAATCCCCGCTTGCGGCATTCGTATATGTTGCCGTCATGATCGGCATCCACAGCGATCTCCGCAAAATAATATGTATTCACATTCTTTGTATGCTCGTACATTTCATTTGCCGTGCGGGGAACCGGTCCGTAAAAGGTCTTGCGTTTCGGTGCGGCGGCTGCGTCCTTATCCGGGATAGATTCGTACAATGCGAGGAAATCCTTTGCTGACTTCAGCGCAAGGGCTTTAAGCGTCTCATATTCTTCTGTTGTCAGTGGTGCTTGTTCGCTTTCAAAAAGCACATCGGAATCCGCATCCCGAATTGTAAGCTCGGAGCGTTTTTCTCCAACGATCACGATTTCTGTTTTGCCCTCGGCCTCCATGCCCAGCCAGCTGCAATAAGAAACGATTTCCTGCGGCATCTTTGCCTTTGCGATTTCAAGGCTTTCGCCACGGGTATATGCACCTACAAAATCCACCGCATAAAGCAAGGTGTCGCTGCCATTATGCTCCCATACGCAGTTAATGATCATAACGCTCCTCCGAGCTGAGGTTGCTCCGAAGATCAATACTCGTTGACCGCTTCAAGGTACGCCTCCGGATTGCTGTCCATATGGAACGCAAAAGGCCATCGTTTTTTCCATCCGGCAGACCGCAAGTCTTTTGTCTCAGTCCTCGATGACGCCGCCGCCCAGCACCTGGTCTCCGTCGTACAGCACCACCGCCTGTCCGGCGGTGACGGCCCGCTGGGGCCGGTCAAAGACCACCTCCATGCGTCCGTCCGGCAGGGGGGTCACGGCGGCCTCGGCCTCCGTCTGGCTGTATCGGGTTTTGGCGGTGACCCGGATGGAGCCCGCCGGGGCGGCCCCGGCGATCCAGTTCACCCGGCAGGCGGTGAGGCGGCTGGTGAACAGGTCCCGGTCATCCCCCAGCAGAATGGTGTTGTCCCGGGCGTTTTTCCGCACCACATAGACGTGCTTCCCGGCGGACACCCCCAGCCCCTTCCGCTGGCCGGTGGTGTAGCAGGGAAGGCCCTTGTGGCGGCCCAGCACCCGGCCCTCCCGGTCCACAAAGTTCCCGGGCTCCAGGGTCACATGACCGTATTCCTGCAAAAACGCCGTGTAGTCCCCGTCGGGGACAAAGCAGATGTCCTGGCTGTCGGCCTTGCCGGCGTTCAGCAGCCCCGCCTGGCGGGCGCTTTCCCGGATGGCGGGCTTGTCATAGTCTCCCACCGGCAGCAGCAGGTGGGCCAGCTGGCCCTGGGTCAGCTGATAGAGCACATAGCTCTGGTCCTTCCGCCGGTCCCGGCCTCGCAGCAGGCGATACAGCCCCGTGACCGGGTCCCGGTCCACCCGGGCATAGTGGCCGGTGGCGATGTAGTCATACCCCAGCACCAGGGCCCGGTCCAGCAGCGCGCCGAACTTCAGGCAGCGGTTGCAGTCGATGCAGGGGTTGGGGGTATGTCCGGCGCAGTATTCCGCCACGAACCGGTCCATGACCTCCCGGGCGAAGCGCTCCGTCTCGTTGAACACATAAAACTTCATGCCCAGGCGATAGGCCACGGACCGGGCGTCGCCGGCGTCGTCGGCGGAGCAGCAGGTGCCTGCCTTTTCGCCGTTATACAGCCGCAGCATGGCCCCGTCGCACTCGTACCCCTGCTGCCGCAGCAGCAGAGCGGCGGCGCTGCTGTCCACGCCGCCGGACATGGCCACCAATACGCGTTTTCCTTCCATGTGTGACCTCCTATGCATAAAACAGGGAAAAAACGGCAATCCTTCAATCAATATAATTCCTGGTGAACGCCTGGACCGGCAGGGCGTCGGCCAGCTCCACCAGCACCGGGTTGAAGCCGCCGGCATAGTGGAAGAGCGGCTGGCGCACCAGGGTCACGCCGCTGCGGCGGTCCGGCAGGCGCACCGTCACCGCGGTGCCCTCCCCCTTCCGGGAGGAGACCACCAGGCTGCCGCCGTGGCCCTGGGCAATGCGGCGGCACAGGGGCAGGCCCAGGCCCAGCCCGTGGACCGGCAGGTCCATATTGCTGTGCTGCCAGCGGTCAAACAGACGCTCCAGCTTGTCCTGAGGAATGCCGGGGCCGCTGTCCTTCACGCACAGCAGCACGCAGTCCGGCCCCGTCCGCAGGGACACCTCGATGGTCCCTCCGGAAGGCGTGAACTTCATGGCGTTGGACACCAGGTTCCAGAACAGCCGCTCTAAAAGCTCCCGGTTGGCGGCGATGACGTGGGCCCGGTCCCGGCAGGTGAAGGACAGATTCAGGTCCAACAGCTCCGCCAGGACCTGCCCCTGGCGGCACAGGCCGTCCAGCAGCTCCACCAGCTCCACGTTCTCCGTGTCCAGGGGCTTGTCCTCCGCCAGCATGGGGGCGTCGGACAGGTTGTTCACCACCCGAAGGATCTTGTAATAGCTCTGGCACAGAATGGCGGCGCTGCGGTCCGTTCCGGTGTCCCGGTCCCGCAGCCGCTCCGGAGCCAGGCGGCCCAGAGCCCCATGTATATTGGCCAATGCCCCGCGCAGCTGGACGGCAATCCCCGGCAGCACCTCGCGGAGCATCTGCTTTTCGGCTTCGCTGTATTCCATGTGATACAGCCTCCTTCCACTATTGTTTACGATTCCGGAAAAGCCCGACGCTTATTCCCGGAACGTTCTGTCTGTCATGCAAATTTATACCATACTATATCAAAGAAAGAGGAAAAACACAAGATATTTGTCGCATTCTGGAAAATCAGAAAAATTTTAAAAAGGGTCTTGCATTTTTGGAATTCATCGCATATAATACTAAACGTACCATACATTTGATATATTCCATTACGGAGAGGAAGCTGTGTTTATATGAGCATCAAAGTCGGCATCAATGGTTTTGGCCGCATCGGCCGCATGGTCCTGCGCTGCAGCCTGCAGCACCCCGAGATCGAGATCGTGGGCATCAACGACCTGTGTCCCGCCGATTACCTGGCCTATATGCTGAAGTATGACACCATGCACGGCAGGATCAATGCCCAGGTGTCCTCCGGCGATAATTCCATCATCGTGGACGGCCACGTGATTCCCGTGTACGCCGAGCGTGACCCCGCCAACCTGCCCTGGAAGGAGATCGGCGCGGAGTACGTCATCGAGTCCACCGGCCTGTTCCTGACCAAGGACAAGGCCAAGGGCCATATCGAGGCCGGCGCCAAGCATGTGGTCATGTCCGCCCCCTCCAAGGACGACACCCCCATGTTCGTTATGGGCGTGAACCAGGACAGCTACACCTCCGATATGACCTTCGTGTCCAACGCCAGCTGCACCACCAACTGCCTGGCCCCCATTGCCAAGGTGCTGCACGATAACTTCGGCATTGCCGACGGCCTGATGACCACCGTTCACTCCACCACCGCCACCCAGAAAACCGTGGACGGTGTGTCCGTGAAGGATTGGCGGGGCGGCCGCGCCGCTTCCGGCAACATCATCCCCAGCTCCACCGGCGCTGCCAAGGCCGTGGGCAAGGTGATTCCCAGCCTGAACGGCAAGCTCACCGGTATGTCCATGCGCGTGCCCACCCTGGACGTGTCCGTGGTGGACCTGACTGTGAACCTGGAGAAGCCCGCCAGCTATGACGAGATCTGCGACGCCATGAAGAAGGCCGCCGAGGGCCAGCTGAAGGGCATTCTGGATTACACCGACGAGCCCGTGGTGTCCTCCGACTTCCTGGGCAACACCCACACCTCTATTTTCGACGCCAAGGCCGGTATCGCCCTGACCGACACCTTCGTGAAGGTGGTCTCCTGGTACGATAACGAGATCGGCTATTCCGATAAGATCCTGTGCCTGATTGAGCACATGTATTCCGTGGATCACAAGTAAATCCAGCCAATTTCCCCTTTTATTGTTTTCCTTCTTTTTGTTCCGGAAAAAACGCCGTCCATCCTGGGCGGCGTTTTTTCCGTTCGGACGCCGGAATACGCAGGGAAAAGCCGTCTTCGGAAAGGAAGATCGTTACGAAAGAAACCCATCAGGGGTGTCTTTCGTTTGCAATCATAGGCATTTCAGAACGTAACGTTCTGAAATGCTGCAAGCAGCCTGTCAAAAAAATTTTTGACAGGCTGCCCGGAAAAAGCGCCGTCCATCCCCCGCCGGGCGGCTTTGATATATATCCGGTTGTCGGGAAAAGGGCGGTTATTCCGCCAGCAGGCCCGCGTGGACCATGGCGTGGTACAGGCCGTCCTCCGCCGGGGTGCCGGTGACATACTCCGCCACCGCCTGCACCCGGGCCGGGGCATTGCCCATCACCAGCGGGTGTCCCACGCACTGCAGCATCTCCAGGTCGTTGGCGCTGTCTCCGATGGCGTAGCAGTCGGTCAGGTCCTCTCCCAGGGCCTGGGCCACCGCCAGGCAGCCGGAGGCCTTGGAATACCCCCGCACCGGCAGCTCCAGCATGTTGCCCCGGTCGATGACCTGGCACATGGGGGCCACCTCCGCCAGGAACTCCTCCCGGAGGCTGTCCGGCGCCGTCAGCACGCACACCTTGTCAAAGTGGAAGTCCGGGTCTCCGTCGGGCTGTCCCACCCGGACGCCCCGGGCCTCCAACCGGGCGATGGCACCCCGCAGCTCCCGGTTCACGACGCCGTGTGGGGTGTCGCACCAGATGCGCTCCGCCTCCTCAAAGTACATATCCACCCGGCACCGGCGGCCGATCTCCAGGATTTTCCGGCTGGTCTCCCGGTCGAAGCCCACATGGCGGATGATCTTCCCGTCCAACTGGATATACTGGCCGCAGGAGCACACCAGTCCGTCAAAATCCATGTCCATAAGCTGCGGGTCCAGGGCAAGCCTGGGCCGCCCGGTGTTGATGACGCAGTGGTGCCCCGCCTGGCGCAGCCGCCGCACCGCCGTCACGGCGGAGGGGGGAATGGTTCCGTCCAGGTCCATGACGGTGCCGTCGATGTCAAAGAAAATAATGCTCATATTCCGGTTCTCTCCCTGTATATTTTCCTCAGCTTGTCAAAAAAGTCTTTTTTGACAAGCTGAGTGCGGTTTTTCAGAACTTAAAAAGTTCTGAAAAACCTGTGATTGCAAACGAAAGACACCCCTGATGGGTTTCTTTCGTAACTATCTTCCTTTCCGATGACGGAAGATTTCCGAGTTTTTCGACAGTCTCTTTTCCCATCCATTGTACGGCAATCCCCCCCGAAAGGGAATCCGCATAATGCACAAATGTGCCGCCCCGGCGGACGGGAGTTTTTCCCGGGCTTGCAATGGCCGCCGCTCTCTGCTACAATAAAGCAAAATCGCCAGAGCATCCAAGGAGGAGCATCCCATGACCAAGCAGGAAACCTATGACTATCTCCGGGCCCGGGGCGTGGCCTTTGAGATCACCGAGCACCCGGCGGTGTTCAATATGGAGGAGTGCGCCGCCGTGGATATGCCATATCCGGAGGACGACGCCAAGAACATCTTCGTCCGGGACGCCAAAAAGCAGAATTACTATCTCATCACCATCCGCCACGACAAGCGGGTGGACCTGAAGGAGTTTCAGCGCCGCCACGGCACCACCCGGCTGAGCTTCGCCTCCCCAGAGGACCTGATGGCCCGGCTGCACCTGGCCCCCGGGTCCGTGACGCCTCTGGGCCTGCTGAACGATCCGGACCGGTCGGTGCAGTTCTATCTGGACCGGGATTTCGAGGGAGGCCGCATCGGCCTTCACCCCAACGACAACACCGCCACCGTGTGGCTGTCCACCCGGGACCTGCTGGACCTGCTGCGGAAGCACGGCTCCCCGGTCCAGTGGGCAGAGATCTGAGGTAAGGAGGTCCGCCATGAATCCCACCGATCTGCTGGCCGCTCTGCACACAGCGGAGCGGCTGAAGGACACCACCCGCCACTGCTGCACCTCTCACCGCCGCCCGGAAAGCGTGGCAGAGCACAGCTGGCGCATCGCCCTGATGGCCTTCTGGCTGCGGGACGAGTTTCCGCAGGCGGATATGGACCGGGTCATCCGCATGTGCCTGATCCACGACCTGGGGGAGTGCTTCACCGGCGATATCCCCACCTTCCGCAAAACGGCGGAGGACGAGGAACGGGAGGAGCGGCTGCTGCATGAGTGGGTGGACACCCTGCCCGCCCCTTATGGGGCGGAGATGCGCGCCCTGTACCGGGAGATGGCCGCCCAGGAGACTCCGGAGTCCCGCATCTATAAGGCCCTGGACAGATTTGAGGCCGTGATCCAGCACAACGAGTCCCCCATCGACACCTGGGAGCCTCGGGAATACGACCTGAACCGCACCTACGCCATGGAAAACGCTGCCCGGTTCCCCTATCTGACCCGCCTGCGGCAGGCTATTCTCCGGGAAACGGAGGAGAAGATCGCTAACGAAAAATAAGCAAAGCAGTCCCCCGGCCCACGCCGGGGGACTGCTTTGCTTATTCGTGTTCCTGCTGCTTTCGCTCATGCCGCCGGCAGACGGCCCGGTAGATCAGCAGCCCCACGCCGGACACCGCCAGGGTCACGGCGAAAACCAGGATGGCAAACTGATAGTCCTTCACCCCCAGGGCGCTGCCGCCGATGGTGGAGGTCAGCACCGAGGGCAGACGCCCCACGGTGCACAGCAGCAGCCACTTGCCCCAGGACAGGTCCGTCAGCCCGGCGAAGTAGCACAGCAGGTCCTTGGGGGTGCCCGGCACGGTGAATATCAGCCAGAACAGGGCGTCCCGCTTGGGGGAGCTTTGCAGGAATTTCAGCTTCTCCAGCTTCTCCCGGGGGAAGAAGATCTCCACCAGCTCCCGGCCGAACCGCCGCACCAGGGCAAACACCGCCACGCTGCCCAGAACCCCCCCCAGCAGACACAGCACGCTGCCCCGCAGGGCCCCGAAAGCATAGCCGCCGCTGATCTCCAGCGGCTCCCCGGGGATCACAGCCACCACCACCTGCAAAAACACCATGCCCACATAGGCGGCCATGCCCAGCAGGCCGTGGCCGTCCACCCACAGGCGGAACTCCTCCGGCCGGGAGGCAAAGCGCACCAGGGGGCGGCCAATGAACCATCCCACCGTCGCCGACAGCAGCAGGAAGATGGCGATGGCCGCCCAGGCGATGAGCTTTTTCTGTTTATCCGTGAAAACGTGCTTGTCCATAAGAAACCTCGATCTGTTGATATGGACATTATACCACATTCTTCCGGCAGTTTTTGAACAGACCGTGAAATAATCCTTAAACCGGGGTTACGCCCTTAAAGATATCACAATAAGCAATCCGCTTCCGGCAAAAACCGGAAGCGGATTGCTTGTTTTTTTATTGTTCTGCCGGGCCGGGAATGTCGCCCACGCCGTCCATGTCGCAGATAAAGCCTTTTTTCTGTCGCAGCTGGTCCATAAGAATCCTCCTATATGATAAAATTTACCGATTTCCGCAGTTTTTCCGCCAGATCAGGGCCAGGCCCCGCAGAAGCAGGCTGTCGTCCCGGCGGATGTCCCGGCGGCAATAGGGGGTGATGACCCCGGCCAGGCCCCCGGTGGCCACGGCGGTGCAGGGTTGCCCCAGCTCCTCCTCCATGCGGTCCAGCAGACCGTCGGCCATGGCGGCGGCGCCGTAAATGGCCCCGGCCTGAAGGCTGTCCTCCGTAACGGAGCAGATGACCTTTCCCGGCGGCTCCAGGGCAATGTCCGGCAGCTGGGCCGTGCCGGAGAACAGGGCGTGCAGGCTCAGCTTCACCCCGGCCAGAATCACGCCGCCCCGATAGCGGTGGTCTGCGTCCACCACGGTGACAGTGGTGGCGGTGCCGAAGTCGAACACCACCACCGGCAGAGGATATTCCGCCGCTGCCGCGGCGTCCGCCGCCAGCAGGTCCACCCCCAGGGTCTCCGGCTGTTCAATGGCGATGTCCAGTCCGGCGGGGGTGGTGGGCTCCACGATGAAGGCTTCCAGCCCCGCGACCCGGCGGATGGCGTCGGCGGTCTCCGCCGTCAGCCGGGGCACCACCGAGCCGATCACGGCCCCTTCCGGGGCGGTCCGGCCCTCCAGCACCCGGCGGATGGCGTCGTCATACGCCTCCGGCGGCAGCGGCTCCCCGGAGGGGACCCGGCACTGGGATACCACCCGGTCCTTCTCATCCAGCAGGGCCAGAACGATGTTGGTGTTTCCGATGTCGGCAGTCAGCAGCATAGGCGGTACCTCTCTTATAATAGCGTTTCAGCTTGGCCGGAAAGCTTGCGCTTTTCGGCCAAGCTGTGGTTATTTCAGGGTTTTTTCTTGGGAATGGTAACGGTAATGGTGGTGCCCTTGCCGGGCTGGCTCTCCAGCTGCACGGTTCCGTGGTGATAGGCTGCGGCGTGCTTCACGATGGACAGGCCCAGGCCGGTGCCGCCGGAGGCCTTGGAGTGGCTCTTATCCACCCGGTAAAACCGCTCGAAGATCCGGGACTGGTGCTCCGGGGCGATGCCGATGCCGGTGTCCGCCACGGAGATCACGGCGTTTTCGCCGGCATCCGACACGGTGACCCGGACGCTGCCGCCGGGGACGTTGTACCCGATGGCGTTGTCGCAGAGGTTATAGATGGTCTCGTGCAGCAGACGGCGCACGCCCTCCGCCCGGACGTCCTGTCCCTCCACGGTAAGGCTGACCTGGCTTTTCTCGGCCTTGTCCCGCAGATCGGCGGCAATGTCCCGGCACAGAGCCGGGATGTCCACCTGCTCCCAGGGCAGGGGGTCCCCCTCGTCCAGCTGGGACAGGCGGATGATGTCGCCGATCAGGGCCACCAGCCGCTGTGCCTCCCGGCGGATGTGGCCCACGAACCGGGGCAGGTCCTCCTGTTTCACCAGACCGTTTTCAATCAGCTCGGCGCTGCCGATGATCCCCTGGAGGGGGGTCTTCAATTCGTGGGAGACGTTGGCGGTGAACTCCCGGCGGCTCTGCTCCGCCGTCTCCTGCTGGGTGATGTCGAAGGCCAGCAGCACCGCGCCCAGCACGTCTTCGCCGGACCGGATGCGGGAGATGTCGAACTGATAAATGCGGCCCGGGCGCTGCACATGGACCTCGCTGTGGCCGGAGGCCATGGCTTCCTCCAATGCGGCGCTGACGTCCCGGCTGCGGTCCACCGTCAGGAAATCCTGGCCCAGGCAGGTCTCGTCCGCCTCGAAAATCCGGCAGGCGGCGGGGTTGATGCTCAGCACGGCTCCGGCGTCGTCCAGCAGCACCAGGCCCTCCTGCATATGGGAGGTGATCTGTTGGAACTCGTCGGACCGGCGGCGCAGGTCCGTCAGCTGGCTGTCGATCTGCCGCCGCTGGACGTTGATGCGGCACAGCAGGGGGGACAGCTCCTCATAGGTGTCGTTTTCCAGGGGGTGCTCCAGGTCCAGGGCGTTCAGGGGCGCGGTGATGCGGCGGGACAGGCGGCCCGCCAGCAGGCCAGACAAAATCAGGGCCACCGCCGCCGTCAGCAGGATGGCCGGCAGCATCCCCAGCAGCAGCATCCCCACGGTGGCCCGGCTGATGGAAATGCGCAGCACCGTGCCGTCCGGCATCCGGCGGGCATAGTAGCTGGTTTTTTCCAGCAGGGTGCTGGAATAGCGGGTGGAGTGGCCGGAGCCGGTGCGCAGGGCCTCGCGCACCTCGGTGCGGTCGCCGTGGTTCTCCAGGCTTTCGGCGTCGCGCTTGGTGTCGCACAGCACCGAGCCGTCCGGGGCGATCCAGGTCAGGCGGTAGCGGTCCGCCGTGAGCTTGTTCAGATAGTCGCGGCCCTGGGTTTCCACCGCGGCGGCTGCCAATTGCAGCTGATCCTGGAGCTGGGACTCCTGCACGGAGGCAAAATAGCTGTACAGGCAGGTCATGACGATGACCACCCCCGCCAGCAGCACGGCCACGGCGGACAGCATAAACGAACGGAAAATTTTCTTGGTCATCCTTGTTCCTCCAGCCGGTAGCCCACATTGCGGACGGTCTGGATCAGACCGCCGTAGGGGCCCAGCTTCTGGCGCAGCGTGCGGATGTGCATGTCCACGGTGCGGGTCTCGCCGTAATAGTCGGTGCCCCACACCTGGGCCATCAGCTGGTCCCGGGTGAAGGCCATGCCGGGATGGGACAAGAACAGCCGCAGCAGCTCGTATTCCTTATAGGTCAGGGGCACCCGCTGCCCGTCGCAGGAGACGGTGTGGGCGTCCTGGTCCAGGGTCAGGCCGGACAGGTGCAGCACGTGGCTGGGCCGGGCGCACCGGCGCAGCACGGCCTTGACGCAGGACACCAGCTCCATGACCCCGAAGGGCTTGGTCAGATAGTAGTCCGCGCCCAGGTCCAGGGCCTGGATCTTGTCATATTCCGCCCCCCGGGCCGTGGCCATGACAACGGGGATGGAACGGGTGGCAGGGGCGGCCCGCATACGGCGCAGCAGCTCCACACCGTCCACACCGGGCAGCATCACATCCAGCACCACCAGCTCCGGCAGCTCCCGGGCCGACTCCAGCGCGGACCAGAAGGCTCCGCCGTCGGCAAAGCCCTGGGCCTGGAACCCGGTGGACTGCAGGGTGTATACCTCAATATCAAGGATACTGGCGTCGTCCTCTACGCACCAGATCATGGGTTATCCCTCCTTATGCTGGCCGGTGATGGAAAAGATCACCCACTCGGCAATGTTGGTGGCGTGGTCGCCGATGCGCTCGAAATACTTGGCGATCATCAGCAGGTCCAGGGCATACTCCCCGTCTGCGGGGTCGGCGGCGATGCGGCCGATGAGGGCGTGCTTCACCTGGCAGAAATAGGCGTCCACGGTGTCGTCGGCGGCAAGCACCGCCTCTGCTTTTATTGTATCATGTTTTATGTATGCGTCAACACTTTCTGTCACCATAGAGATGGTTGCCCGGGCCATCTGGCACAGCATATCGTCGTGCTCGGCGGTGCGGCCCCGGAGAAAGGTGACGATCTCGGCGATGTCCTCGGCCTGGTCGCCGATGCGCTCCATGTCGGTGATCATTTTCAGGGCGGCGGAGATCTGGCGCAGATCCCGGGCCACCGGCTGCTGCTGCAAAAGCAGCTTCAGGCACAGGGACTCGATGGTGCGCTCCTTCTGGTCGATCTCCGTGTCCAGGGGGCCCACCTGGGCGGCCAGGGCGGGGTCTCCCTCCGTCAGGGCCTTGGCGGCCAGGGCGATGACCTCCTCGCACAGGGCGCCCATCTCGATGAGCTCCCGGTTCAGCAGCGCCAGCTGCTGGTCAAACTGTCTTCTCATTATCCGAACCTCCCGGTGATGTAGTCCTCGGTGCGCTTGTCGGTGGGGTCGGAGAACAGCTGCTCCGTTTTGCTGAACTCCACCAGCTCACCCAGCAGGAAAAAGGCCGTATTGTCGGAAATGCGGGCCGCCTGCTGCATGTTGTGGGTGACCATGACCACGGTGTAATGCTCCTTCAGCTCCAGGGCCAGGTCCTCGATCTTGGAGGTGGAGATGGGGTCCAGGGCGCTGGTGGCCTCGTCCATCAGCAGCACCTCCGGCTCCACGGCCAGGGCCCGGGCGATGCACAGGCGCTGCTGCTGGCCGCCGGACAGGCCCATGGCGCTTTTCTTCAGCCGGTCCTTCACCTCGTCCCAGATGGCGGCGGAGCGCAGGGAGCGCTCCACGATGTCGTCCAGCTTGGCGTGGCTGCGGACGCCGTGGGTCCGTGGCCCATAGGCCACGTTGTCATAAATGCTCATGGGGAAGGGGTTGGCCTTCTGAAACACCATGCCGATGCGCTTGCGCAGCAGGGTGGGGTCCACCCCGGCGTCATAGATGTTCTTTCCGTGGAAGTCCACCTGTCCCTGGATCTTCACGGAGGGGATCAGGTCGTTCATGCGGTTCAGAGTCCGCAGGAACGTGGATTTGCCGCAGCCAGAGGGACCGATAAAGGCGGTGATCTGCCGCTCCGGGATGGCGACGGATACGTCGTGGAGGGCGTGGTTCTGCCCGTACCACAGATTCAGGCTCTTGGCCTCAAGAATGGGTTCCATAGCAATGCCTCATTTCTTTCGCAGCTTCCGCCCCACCAGGGAGGCGGACAGGTTGATCAGCAGGGTCAGCACCATCAGAATGGCGGCGATGGAGAAGGCCAGGGCCGTCTCGCCGCCCTCGGTGGCATAAACGTACAGGGCCACGGTCAGGGTGGCGGAGGAGGTGTGCAGAGCCTTGACAAAGCCCACCAGCTCCAGGCCGAAGCCTGCCGTATACAGCAGGGCGGCGCTTTCGCCCACAATGCGGCCCACAGCCAGGATGCAGCCGGTGACGATGCCGTCCACGGCTCCGGGCAGCACCACCGTGCGGATCATGTGCCATTTCCCGGCCCCCAGGCCCAGGGCCCCCTCCCGATAGGACTGGGGCACGGTTTTCAGGCTCTCCTGGGTGGTGCGGACGATGGTGGGCAGGATCATCACCACCAGGGTCAGGCCGCCGGCCAGGATGCCTGCCTGAAGGTTCATCCGCTGGACGAACAGCAGCATGCCCACCAGGCCGAAGATGATGGAGGGGATGCCCGTCAGGGTCTCGGTGGCGAACTCAATAACGGACACCAGGCGGCGGTTGGACGCGTATTCCGTCAGGTAAATGGCGGCCCCCACTCCCAGGGGCAGGACGATGACCATGGCCACCACGATGATATACAGGGTATCCAGAATGTTGGGCAGGATGCCCACGGTGTTCTTGATATAGCTGGTCTGGCTGGTCAGCAGGGACCAGGTGATGCCCGGCACTCCGCGATAGAAGATATAGCCGATGAGAAACAGCAGCAGGGCGCAGGTCAGTCCCGCGCACAGCCACACCAGAAACCGCAGCCCCCTGTCATACAGACGGCGGCGGGGCGACAGCTTTTCCTCCATGGGTCAGTCCTCCTTCTTTTTTTTGATGAACACGTTGAGAAATACGTTGATGAGCATAATGAACAGAAACAGCACCAGGCCGATGGAAAACAGGGCCTGCTGATACAGACTGCCCACCGGGGCGTAGGACATGCCGGAGATGATGCCGGTGGTCAGGAACCGGACGGACTGGAACAGCCCCGGCATATTGGCCACGTTTCCGGCCACCATGATGATGGCCATGGCCTCACCGATGGCCCGGCCCACGCCCAGCACCACGGCGGTGGCCACGCCGCTGCGGGCGGCGTGGAGGCTGACCCGGAAATAGGTCTCCGTGGCGGTGGCCCCCAGGGCCAGGCTGGCCTCCTCATACTCCCGGGGCACCGCCCGCAGGGCCGTCTCCGACACGTTGATGATGGAGGGCAGCACCATGATGGACAGCACCAGGATGGCCGCCAGCAGACAGGCGCCGGAGCCTAAGGAGAAGGTGGTGCGGATCAGGGGCACCAGCACGATCATGCCCACCAGGCCGTATACCACCGACGGGATACCCGCCAGCAGCTGCACGGCGGTGCGGATCACGGCGGCGGCCCTGGGCGGGGCCAGCTTTGCCAGGAAGATGGCCGTCATCAGGCCGATGGGCACGCCGATGACCATGGCCCCGGCGGTGCCGTATATGGAGGTGAGGATGAAGGGGAGAATGCCGTACTGGGCCCCGGTGGTGGTGTTGGTGGGGTCCCAGACCTGGCCGAACAGAAACCTGAACAGGCCGATCTGGCGGATGGCGGGCAGGCCCGAGAGGATCAGGTACACGCTGATGACCAGCACAAAGCCCACGGCCACGATGCCGCACAGCAGGAACACCAGGTGGATCACATTTTCCAGGGCCTTACGGGCCCCTGTATTCTTTGAACGCATAGTCGGTTCCTTTCTGGTCCGGAACGGGAAAGGCCCCTGGCCCGGGATAGCGGGTCAGGGGAGGTTTCCCGGGGTGGTTACTTGGCCACGGGCACCGCACCGGCGTTCTTGATCAGCTCGGAAGCGGCGGAGGAGGTGGCGAAGTCAAAGAAAGCCTGGGCGGCGGCGGAGAGAGTTACGCCCTGCTTGGTCACCAGCACAAAGGGACGCTGGATTTCATAGCTGCCGTCCAGGACGGTGGCTTCGGTGCAGGCCACACCGCCCACGGTGAGGGCCTTGACAGTGGACTTGCCTTCCACGGCGGACAGGGAGGCGTAGCCGATGGCGTTGGGGTTGCCGGCAACGGCCTCAATGACGCCGCCGGTGGAGGTCAGCTCCTGGTCCAGCTTGCAGGCATCCTTGGTGTCGGTGATGGACTCGAAGCCGTCCCGGGTGCCGCTGCCGGACTCACGGCCGATGCAGGAGATGGCGCCGGGGTCGCCGCCCACCTCGCTCCAGTCGGTGATCTTGCCGGTGAAGATGTCGGCGATCTGCGCAACGGTCAGGTCCGCAACCTTGCTATCGGCGTTGACGATGATGGCGATGCCGTCCAGGGCCACGGTGGTCTCCTTCAGGCCGGCGGACTTCTCCTGGTCCTTCAGGGCCCGGGAGGCTAGGCCGATATCGGCGGAGCCGTTCTTCACGGCCTCGATGCCGGCGCCGGAGCCGGTGGGATCATAGGTGACGGTGACGCCGGGGTTGTCGGTGGTGAACTGCTCCTTCAGAGCGCCGATGACCTTGTCCATGGAGGTGGAGCCGTTGGTGGACACGGAGCCGGAGAGAACAGTGCTGTTATCGTCGTTCTTAGGGGTGTCATTGCCCTTCTGACCGCAGCCGGCCAGGATGCCCAGTGCCATGACGATGCACAGGGCCATGGAAAGAAACCTTTTCATTTTTTCAGAATCTCCTTTCGATTCAACGGATTTTGGATATCCTCGGTACAGTTCATAGGATACGGGCCGGATGTAAAGCCGGAAAGGCGTGTTTTGTAAAATCCCGGTAAAATGCCGGGCCCGGCCAAGGGCGAAATTTTCGCCGCCCGGCTTTACGGATGCCCGGCGGCGTGGTATACTCCAAAAGACAGAGAACGAGAAAAATCGGAAAGAGATGAGTCCTGTGCAGAAAAATCAGGCAGAGGGGCTGCTGCGGAAGCTGCCCCGGCCCGCCGGGAAGAATACTGCCCCGGCTGCCAATAAGGAGTAAATAACATGAAATATCAGGCGATTTTATTTGATATGGACGGAACACTGCTGGACACCCTGACGGATATGCAGGCAGCGGTGAACTACATCCTGGAAAAATACGGCTATCCCACCCGGACCCTGGAGGAGGTGCGCCGGTTCGTGGGCAACGGCGCGGGACCGCTGATTCACCGGGCCCTGCCCCAGGGGGTGGACCCGGACCGGGAGGCGGAAATCCTGGCGGACTACCGGGCCTATTACCAGGCCCACAACTGCGTGGAGACCCGTCCCTATGACGGCATCGGGCCGCTGCTGGAGCGGCTGCGGCAGGAGGGCGTGCGGACGGCGGTGGTGTCCAACAAGCCGGACCGGACCACCCGGACCCTGGCAGCCCGGTTCTTCCCGGAGCTGGACGGGGCCATGGGCCAGCGGGAGGGCATCGCCTCCAAGCCCGCCCCGGATATGGTCCGGGCGGCTCTGGACCAGCTTCACGCGGCCCCGGAGGAGACTCTGTATGTAGGCGACAGCGAGGTGGACGTGGCCACCGCCCGGAACGCCGGGCTGGACATGATCGGCGTGGCCTGGGGGTTCCGGGGCCGGGCGGCTCTGGAGGCCGCAGGCGCGCCCCTGGTGGCGGACACCCCGGAGCAGCTGCTGGACATGCTGCAATGACCCCAAATCACGAAACGAGGTGCAATATGCATACATTTATGGTGCCCTGCCTGCTGGGCCTGGAAAAATTGGTGGGCGACGAGATCCGGCGGCTGGGTTTGAAGGACGTGCAGGTGGAAAACGGCCGGGTGCTGTGCCGGGGGGAGCTGTCCGACCTGGCGCGGCTGAACATCAACCTGCGCTGCGGGGCGCGGGTGCTGCTGGTGCTGGGCCGGTTCCCGGCCCGCAGCTTTGAGGAGCTGTTTCAGGGCACCCGGGCCATCCCCTGGGAGGATTACCTGCCCCGGGACGCGGCCTTCCCGGTGAAGGGCTACTCCATCTCCTCCCAGCTGCACGCGGTGCCCGCCTGCCAGTCCATCATCAAAAAGGCCATGGTGGAGCGGATGAAGGCCCACTACGGCCTGGAGCAGTTCCCGGAGGACGGGGTCAAGTATCAGGTGCGGTTCTCCCTGTTCAAGGACGAGGCCATGATCTGCCTGGACAGCTCCGGGGAGGGCCTGTACAAGCGGGGCTATCGGGCCGTGGGCGTGGAGGCCCCTCTGCGGGAGACGCTGGCGGCGGCCATGGTGACCCTGTCCCGCTTCCGGGGCCGGGACCCCTTCTGCGACCCCTTCTGCGGCAGCGGCACCATCTGCATCGAGGCGGCGCTGATCGCCATGAACCGGGCCCCGGGCCTGGACCGCATCTTCGACGCCCAGCGCTGGGGCTTTGTGCCCTCCGGGGACTGGCTGACCGCCGCCGGAGAGGCCATGGACAAGGAGTTCCACGGCCGGTACGACATCTGGGGCGGCGACGTGGACCCCCGGGCCGTGGCCATTGCCCGGGACAACGCCCGGAAGGCCGGGGTGGAGGATGTGGTGCGCTTCGAGGTGGCGGATATGCGGAATTTCCGCCGGGACGACACCTATGGCCAGCTAGTGACCAATCCCCCCTACGGCGAGCGGCTGCTGGAGCGGCAGGAGGCCGAGGCCCTGTACCGGGACTTCGGCAAAATGTGGGAGCGTCTGCCGGATACCTGGCGGACCCTGGTCCTCAGCAGCCACACGGAGTTTGAGCGCACTTTCGGCCACCAGGCCAAGAAGAAGCGCAAGCTCTATAACGGCATGATCAAGTGCGACCTGTTTATGTACGGCAACGTATAAGCACCCGCCCCGGGCATTTTATTTGCACCCGGCGGCTTCCTGTGATATAATGACGGCATCACACGGATCAATTATCAAGGAGGCGCAGCTATGCAAAAGCTGGACAAACAGTTCCATATCCACTGCGTGGAGGGCGACGTGGGCCGTTACGTCATCCTGCCCGGCGACCCGGGCCGCTGTGAAAAGATCGCGGCCCTGTTCGATGATGCCCATTTTGTGGCCCAGAACCGCGAATTCACCATCTATACCGGAACCCTGCTGGGGGAAAAGGTCTCCGTCTGCTCCACCGGCATCGGCGGCCCCTCCGCCTCCATCGCCATGGAGGAGCTGCACAACATCGGCGCAGACACCTTTATCCGGGTGGGCACCTGCGGCGGCATTGACCTGGACGTGCGCTCCGGCGACGTGGTGGTGGCCACCGGCGCCATCCGCTTTGAGCACACCAGCCGGGAGTATGCCCCCATCGAGTACCCGGCCGTGGCCAATTTCGATGTGACCTGCGCCCTGGTGCAGGCCGCCAAAAATCTGGGCAAGTCCCTGAAAACCGGCGTGGTGCAGTGCAAGGACGCCTTCTATGGCCAGCACAGCCCCGCCAGAATGCCGGTGTCCTATGAGCTGCTGAACAAGTGGGAGGCCTGGAAGCGCCTGCACGTGAAGGCCAGCGAAATGGAAAGCGCCGCCCTGTTTGTGGTGGCCGACGCCCTGGGCTGCCGCTGCGGCAGCTGCTTCCATGTGATCTGGAACCAGGAGCGGGAGGCCGCCGGGTTGGACCAGGACATGAGCGAGGACACCACCTCCGCCGTGGAGGTGGGCGTGGAGGCCCTGAAGCTACTGATCCAGGCGGACCGGCAGGCATAAATTGCAGAAAACGGGCGGCCCCGGGCAGGGGCCGCCCGTTTATCAAAGGCGATGAGAGGCGTACACGCTGTTCTGCCCCTCGACTTTCTCAAATCCGGACGCAGCGTAAGCCGCGATTTCCTCCGCCGCGTCTGTGTAAACCAGCGCCATCATCCGGTTCGGCCCGTTTCGTCTGACCGCCTCTGCCAGCAGGGGGACCGCATATTTCCGGAAAGGCAGTCCGGGCCTGACCAACAGGCCCTGCACGGTCCCGTCTGTCACAACGGCAAATGCGGATTCGTCCTTCCGGTGCAGTGAACCGTAAAGATTATCGGGGGTCATATGTGAAATGTGGGTCACAAAAGAGCGGGTCGCGCGAAATGTCCAGAATGAACGCCCGGTATTTCTCAAAGGAATTGATTGTCACGATCATGTGGATTCTCCTGTAAGATTCGCCATCTCAACTCATTTGCAACGATATAAGTATCTGCCGGTTCAGCAATTGAATTATCAATCTTATTAATATCGAAGCAGTCCGTATCCGACCACACGATCACCCGATCCGGGCTTCCCGGCAGTAAGCCGTTGTGGAAGGCCAGATATGCGTCCAAAATAAGGCAAAGATAATTATCCTGCCAGCCTACTATATGCATCTGACGTAGCCCCGAGAACTGTAGCTCTATTGTTTTAGGCTCCCATTGACTCTGGCATATAACGGACAGTATTCTTTCGTTTGGGCCTCCAAAATGCATGGCCATATCGTTATCAACGAATGCACCGCTCTGAAAACTGAGCGAAACGATGCAGGAATCATGAAAACCGCCATAAGTCTCCATTAAAAAGTCAATATCTTCTTGTAATTCAACCTTATGCCAATCGCCCATCGCTTCCGCCTCCACAGGTTTCAGTTTGTCCAGTAGATTATATCAGATTCGTGTGCTTGGTTCAAATAAAAATCTTCTGATTGACAATCCGATAATGCAAAACGGGCGGCCCCATAGACATAAGGGGCCGCCCGTTTGCAGTGAGCGATATATCATATTTTTTGCCGGGTCAAAAGACACGCGCGGGTGTTCGGATGGGGTACAGCCAGCCGACAGAATGACGAAAGCCCCGAAACCTTAGTGGTTTCAGGGCTTTTCGGCTATGGTGCGCGGTACAGGACTCGAACCTGTGACCCCATGCACGTCAAGCATGTGCTCTACCAGCTGAGCTAACCGCGCGGAACAGTATGTATTCTACACGGTCCGCACCAATTTGTCAACAGTTTTCTTGCCAAGTTTCATTTTTTTTGCTATACTCTCCTCAAAACCACCCAGGAGGACAAACATCATGGAAAAAATCGCGCTGGTAACGGGCTCATCCCGGGGCATCGGGCGGGCCGTGGCGGCGGAGCTGGCCCGGCAGGGCTGGGCCGTATGCATCAACTATCGGGTCCGGGAGGACTGCGCCCGGTCACTGCTGGAGCAGCTGACGGCGGAGGGCTGCCGGGCCATGATGGTCCAGGCGGACGTGTCCCAGCGGGACCAGGTGGAGGCCATGGTGCGCCGAGTGGAGGACACCTTCGGCCCAGTATCTCTGCTGGTGAACAACGCCGGTGTGGCGGGTCAGGCCCTGTTCCAGGACATCACCCCGGAACTGTGGCACCGGTACTTCTCCGTCAATGTGGACGGCGCGTTCCACACCATCCAGGCGGTGCTGCCCCACATGCTCCACCAGCACGCAGGCTGCATCGTGAACATCTCCTCCATCTGGGGCCAGCGGGGCGCCAGCTGTGAGGTCACCTACTCCTGCACCAAGGCGGCGCTCATCGGCCTGACCCGGTCCCTGGCCATGGAGCTGGCCCCCACCCACATCCGGGTCAACTGCGTGGCACCCGGCGTCATCCGCACGGATATGCTGGATGCCCTGCCGCCGGAGGTACTGCCGCAGCTGGCTCAGGAAACGCCCCTGGGCCGCCTGGGCACACCGGAGGACATTGCCCACGCCGTGGCCTTCCTGGCCGGGGAGCAGGCATCCTTTATCACCGGCCAGGTCCTCACCTGCGACGGCGGCTTCATCCTGTAAAGAAAATTCCTGGTAATGGTATATTTTCCTTTACAGAATGGCCATATCCGGCTATAATGGATAGGCTAAGGAATTTTTTTCGATAAGGAGACGACCGACTATGGCAGTCATTGAATACGACGAGTATAAACAGAAGCTCCAGGCCCTGGAGCCCACTCTGGGCGAGCTGGAGAAGGCCCTGGGCATCCCCAAGGACCGCCAGGAGCTGAAGGACCTGCAGGCCGAAACGGAGCAGGAGGGCTTCTGGAACAACATCGAGCACAGCCAGAAGGTGTCCCAGCAGATCAAGCGCCTGGAGCACCGCATCAGGAAGTATGACCGGTTGGTGTCCGAATGGGAGGACACCGTGACCCTGTGCGAAATGGCCCAGGAGGAGGACGACGCCTCCCTGCTGCCGGAGGTCACCGCCGGGTACGACAACCTGGAAAAGGAGATCAGCGAGCGCCGTCTGGCGGCTCTGCTGTCCGGCGAATACGACGCCAACAACGCCATTCTCACCTTCCACGCCGGCGCAGGCGGCACCGAGGCCCAGGACTGGACCGAGATGCTCTACCGTATGTATACCCGCTGGGCCGAGCGCCACGGCTACACCTATCAGCTGATGGACTACGAGGCCGGTGACGAGGCGGGCATCAAGTCCGCCACCATCCTCATCGAGGGCGACAACGCCTATGGCTACCTCAAGAGCGAAAACGGCGTCCACCGGCTGGTCCGGGTGTCCCCCTTCGATGCCAACGCCCGGCGGCAGACCAGCTTCGCCGCCGTGGAGGTCATGCCCGAGCTGGACGACGACAGCGAGATCGAGATCCGCCCCGAGGACATCGAAATGCAGGCCTGCCGCTCCAGCGGCGCCGGCGGCCAGCACATCAACAAGACCTCCTCCGCCGTCCGCCTGACCCACCTGCCCACCGGCATCGTGGTGTTCTGCCAGACGGAGCGCAGCCAGTTCCAGAACCGTGACAACGCCATGAAGATGCTGCGGGCCAAGCTGGCGGAGCTGAAGATGCAGCAGCACGCCGAAAAGGTCAGCGACCTGAAGGGCGTGCAGATGAAGATCGAGTGGGGCAGCCAGATCCGTTCCTATGTGTTCATGCCCTACACCCTGGCCAAGGACACCCGCACCGGCTACGAAATGGGCAACATCCAGGCCGTCATGGACGGCGATATTGACGGGTTCATCAACGCCTACCTGACCGCCGCCGCCAACGGCGAGATCAAGAAATAAGGGACGCCAGCCGTCCATGACTCGCCGCTCTGCGGCGCACAAGCGTTTTGCCTGAGGCAAAACCTTGGCCGGGCGGAATTCATTTCTGCCCGACAGAATTTGATCCAGGGGCCCCACAAAGCGCTGCTTTGTGGGGGAACGGCGATATTGACGGGTTTATCAACGCCTACCTGACCGCCGCCGCCAACGGAGAAATCAAGAAATAAGGGACGCCAGCCGTCCATGACATCGCCGCTGTGCGGCGTACAAGCGTTTTGCCTGCGGCAAAACCTTGGCCGGGCGGAATTCACTTCTGCCTGGCATGGTTTGATCCGGGGGCCCCGCAAAGCCCCGCTTTGCGGGGAAACGGCGATATTGACGGATTCATCAACGCCTATCTGACTGCCGCCGCCAACGGAGAAATCAAGAAGTAATTGCATCCCCCCAGAGGCGGACCGCCGGTCCGCCTCTGGCTTTTTGTTCCGGTGCTCTCGGGCCGGGTAGAACCCGGCCCCTACGGACGCATCCCGGAAGCCGCCCCGTTCCCTGCGGCGGGGCCCATGTGCTCCGCCGAAAACTGCTGATTCCGGCAGATTTGCAGCTTTTTGCGGGAGGAACTCCGCAATTTTGTGCAGTTTATTTTGAAAACGTCTTGCATTTTCCCCCGGGCAATGGTATAGTATCCCCAGGAGTTAAACGACTCTAATTCAAGTCATCAAACCACAGGAGGTAACATCATGAAGAAATTCGGTCTGTTCGCCGCCGGTGTGCTGTTCGGCACCGCCGGCATCAAGGTCCTGTCCAGCAAGGACGCCAAGAAGGTCTATACCCACACCACCGCCGCCGTGCTGCGGGCCAAGGACAGCGTCATGGAGACCGTCACCACCGTCCGGGAAAACGCGGAGGATATCTACGCCGACGCCAAGGCCATCAACCAGCAGCGGGCCCAGCAGGAGGCCGACGCCGTGATCGAGGATGCTTCCGAGGCGGAATAAGCCATGAAGTGCAGCATTCTCCATGAGTCCGCCGGACGGCTGCGGGTCCGCCTGCACTGCCCCGCCATGACCCTGCACCAGGCGGACGTTCTGGAATACTATCTGCGGGCGGTGGACGGCGTCACGGAGGTGAAGGTCTATGACCGGACCCGGGACGCGGTGGTCTGCTTCGCCTGCGGCCGGGGGGACGTCATCGCCTCCCTGGCCGCCTTTTCCTTCCCCCGGGCGGAGGCCATGGACCTGGTGCCGGAGCACACCTCCCGGGCCCTGAACCGGGAGTTTGAGGACAAGCTCACCATGACCGTGGCCCGCCGGATCATCTCCCGACTGTTCCTTCCGGCGCCGGTGACCACGGCGCTGGCCGTCATCCGGTCGGTGAAGTACATCCGGGAGGGGCTTTCGGCCCTGTGGCATGGCCGCCTGTCCGTGGCCGTGCTGGACGCCACCGCCGTCACCGTGTCCATGGCCCGGGGCGATTTCGCCACCGCCGGGTCCGTGATGTTCATGCTGCGGCTGGGGGAGATCCTGGAGGAATGGACCCACAAGAAGTCCGTGGCCGATCTGGCCGGGGCCATGTCCCTGCATGTAGACCAGGTCTGGCTCCAGACCGGCGGCACCGAGGTACTGACCCCCATCGACGCCGTCCGGGCCGGGGACCGCATCGTCATCCGCACCGGCAGCGTGATCCCCCTGGACGGCCGGGTGGCCGACGGCGAGGCCATGGTGAACCAGTCCTCCATGACCGGCGAGTCCATGCCCGTGGCCAAGCGGCCCGGCAGCTATGTATACGCCGGGACCGTGGTGGAGGAGGGCCAGTGCGTGGTCTGCGTGGAAAAGGCCTCCGGCGGCGGGCGGTATGACCGCATCGTCCGCATGATCGAGGCGTCCGAAAAGCTGAAATCCACCGCCGAGGACCGGGCCTCCCGGCTGGCGGACCGCCTGGTGCCCTATACCCTGGGCGGCACGGCGCTGACGTACCTGCTGACCCGGAACGTCACCAAGACCCTGTCGGTGCTGATGGTGGACTTCTCCTGCGCCCTGAAGCTGGCCATTCCCATTGCGGTGCTGTCCGCCATGCGGGAGTGCAGCGAGCACCATATCTCCGTCAAGGGCGGGCGGTTCATGGAGGCCGTGGCCCAGGCGGACACCATTGTTTTCGACAAGACCGGCACCCTGACCTATGCCACCCCCAGGGTGGCGGAGATCGTGCCCTTCGGCGGCCGTGACCCCCAGGAGATGCTGCGGCTGGCCGCCTGCCTAGAGGAGCACTATCCCCACTCCATGGCCAACGCCGTGGTGGAGGAGGCCCGGACCCGAGGTCTGTCCCACGAGGAGTACCACTCCCAGGTGCAGTATGTAGTGGCCCACGGCATCTCCAGCATGGTGGAGGGGGAAAAGGTCCTCATCGGCAGCGCCCACTTCGTGTTCGAGGACGAGGGCTGCCGGGTGCCGGAGGGGGAGGACGAGAAGTTCCGGGCCCTCTCCCCTGCCTATTCCCACCTGTACCTGTGCATCGCCGGGGAGCTGGCCGCCGTGATCTGCATCCACGATCCCCTGCGCCGGGAGGCCCGGGACGCCGTGGCCGCCCTTCACACCTGCGGCATCGGCAAGGTGGTGATGATGACCGGCGACAACCGCCAGACCGCCCAGGCCGTGGCCCGGGAGGTGGGGGTGGACGCCGTGTATGCTGAGGTGCTGCCGGAGGACAAGGCCGCCTTCATCCGCAGCGAGAAGGCCGCCGGGCACACCGTCATCATGGTGGGAGACGGGGTCAACGACTCCCCTGCCCTGTCCGAGGCCGACGCAGGCGTGGCCATCTCCACCGGCGCGGCCATTGCCCGGGAGATCGCCGACATCACCATCGCCTCGGAGGATCTGTTTGAGCTGGTGACCCTGCGCCGGCTGAGTCAGGCCCTGATGGCCCGGATCCACCGGAACTACCGGTTCATCGTGGGCTTCAACCTGTCGCTGATCCTGCTGGGCGTGGCGGGCCTTCTGCCGCCCACCACCTCCGCCCTGCTGCACAACATGTCCACCCTGGGCATCAGCCTGAAAAGCATGACGGACCTGGGCCCGGAGCTGCCCTCCCCTACCCCAGCAGAGCGGTGACGTCCGCCGCCGTCAGGGACGGCTGCAGGGCCAGGGTGATGCCGTAGCCCAGCAGCCGGCCCAGCTCCCGGATCCGCTGGTCGATGTCCCGGGGGGTCAGGAACAGCCCCGCCCGGGGGTCGGCGTCCACCACCGTGGGGATGCCCACGGCGATCACCGGCACCCCCAGGGTGCCCCGGTCCAGGGCGCTGCGGCGGTTGCCCACGCCGGAGCCGGGCACCAGCCCGGTATCCGACAGCTGCACCGTGGCGCACAGGCGGGCGCTGTCCCGGGCGGCCAGGGCGTCCACGGCGATCACCGCCGCCGGGCGCACCCGCTCCACGGCTCCCCGCACCAGCTCCAGGGCCTCCAGCCCCGTCCGGGCCAGCACCCCGGGACACACCGCCGCCACCGGCCGGAAATCCGCAAACTGCCGGGGCATGGCCCGGATCATGTGCCGGGTCACCAGCAGGTTGTCTATGGACGCCGGGCCCACAGCGTCGCAGGTCATGGCCCGGTTCCCCAGGCCCGCCGCCAGCACCGGTCCCTCCGGCAGCAGCGCCGCCAGCTCCCCGGCCAGGCACCGGACCCCCCGGTCGAAATAGTCCGCCTCCCGGCGGAAATACGGCCCCAGGTCCACGGTGACGTACCGCCCCACAGGCTTGCACAGGGCCTGGGCCCCGTCCTCATCCTCCACCCGGATGTCCGTGACGGCATAGCCCTCCCGGGTCCGCTCCCGGCTGCGTACCCCGGAAATGGTCCCCGCTTCCGCCCCGGAACAGGCGGCCTGAACCGACTCCAGGGCCAGGTCCGTCCGCGTCGTGCTCATATCTATGGTCATCGCCCCCCTGATGCTACTAAATCTTGTGGCTATGGCCCAGTTTCCCCCGAGGGGAGAGAAAATATGTGAAAAAGTGCAGAGAAATTTCAAAAAGTGCTTGCAATTTTCGGACAAAGCTGGTAAAATACTATCCTGCCTGGGTATTTAGGTGCCCGTGCACGAAAATTTATCGCCGGGGAGGTGTTTGGTTTGCCGAATATCAAGTCTGCTAAGAAGCGCGTGCTGATCGCCGAGGT
>ERZ772831.993-NODE-993-length-28481-cov-4.645923_pt1 | contig 28481 bp, 29 predicted proteins | sample MGYA00580858_ERZ772831 | MGnify/ENA primary metagenome ERZ772831 (study PRJEB29015, sample SAMEA2737694) | human gut metagenome | biome: human gut; feature: human-associated habitat; material: faeces | place: China | collected 2012 ... | reverse complement strand
AGCTTATTTTTTTATTAAAAAACAGGTGATGACAGAAGGCTACCTGCCGACTAATTTGTACCTTTGTCGACGTTTTAAAAACCATACGTAATTATTAAAGTATAAATAATATGGGAGGTTTCTTCGGGACAGTCGCCAAAGAGAGTTGTGTGACTGATTTGTTTTATGGGACAGACTATAATTCTCATTTAGGAACGAAACGCGGCGGTATGGCTGCTTATGATGAAACGACCAACTGTTTCAGTCGTTCTATCCACAATCTGGAAAGTACCTATTTCCGTACCAAGTTTGAAGACGAACTGGACAAGTTTAAAGGAAACTCCGGCATAGGAATCATTAGTGATACGGACGCGCAACCTATCATTCTGAATTCTCATTTAGGACGTTTTGCTATTGTTACAGTTGCCAAGATTATGAATATAGTCGAACTGGAGGAAGAATTGTTAGAGCAGAATATGCACTTTTCAGAACTCAGTTCAGGACAGACTAATCAGACGGAGCTGATAGCTTTGCTTATCATTCAGGGCAAGAATTTTGTAGAGGGGATAGAGAATGTATACAATCGTATCAAAGGTTCTTGTTCCATGTTGTTGCTGACGGAAGACGGCATTATCGCTGCTCGCGACAAATGGGGGCGCACGCCGATTGTTATCGGAAAGAAGGAAGGAGCGTATGCGGCAACCAGCGAGTCAAGTAGCTTCCCGAATTTGGGGTATGAAGTTGAACGTTATTTGGGACCGGGTGAAATCGTTCGTTTACGTGCCGAAGGTATTGAGCAGATGCGTAAACCAGAGGAACGGATGCAAGTGTGTTCTTTCCTGTGGGTATATTATGGATTCCCGACTTCTTGCTATGAGGGTCGTAATGTAGAAGAAGTTCGTTTTACCAGTGGTGTGAAAATGGGCCAAACTGATACTTCCGAAGTAGATTGTGCATGTGGAATTCCTGATTCAGGAGTAGGCATGGCGTTGGGGTATGCCGAAGGAAAGGGAATCCCTTATCATCGTGCCATTGCTAAATATACGCCGACTTGGCCACGTAGCTTTACTCCCAGCCGCCAAGAGATGCGTAGCCTTGTGGCCAAGATGAAGCTTATTCCCAATCGTGCGATGCTTCAGGGAAAACGTCTGCTTTTCTGCGACGATTCTATCGTGCGTGGAACACAGCTTCGCGATAATGTGAAAGTGCTCTACGAATATGGAGCCAAGGAAGTACACATCCGTATAGCTTGTCCGCCATTGATATATGCTTGTCCATTTATTGGCTTTACTGCTTCCAAGAGTCCGTTGGAATTGGTAACCCGTCGTATTATCAAGGAGCTGGAGGGTGATGAGAATAAGAATTTGGAGAAGTATGCCACTACTGGCTCTCCTGAGTACAATCGTATGGTAGAGATCATGCGTGAGCGTTTTGACTTTACTTCCTTGCGTTTCAATACGCTAGAAACGTTGGTCGAGTCTATCGGCCTGCCTAAATGCAAACTTTGTACGCATTGTTTCGATGGCAGTAGCTGTTTCTGATTGACAAATCGTTAAGTTTCGGATAAAAAAGGGGTGTGGATTGCTTGCCAATTCACGCCCCTTTTTCTACCTTTACGGGCATAATAACAAATCGTAAATGTTGAATCGTAATTTTTTTGAATGATATGACTTTAGTAGAACGTTTTTTGAAATATGTCAGCTTCGATACTCAGTCGAGTGAAGAGACTGGTGTTACTCCCAGTACGTCGGGGCAGATGGTTTTTGCTCGCTATTTGAAGGAAGAACTGGAGTCTTTGGGACTTGAAGATGTTACGTTGGATGACAATGGCTATTTGTTTGCCACGCTTCCTGCTAACACTGATAAGCCTTTGCCTACAGTAGGTTTCATTGCCCACATGGATACGAGTCCCGATATGAGCGGTAAGGATGTGTCACCGCGGATTGTACAGTGTTATGATGGTGGAGAAATAGTGCTTTGTGCTGACGAAAACATAGTTTTATCACCAGCACGGTTCCCCGAATTGTTGGATCATAAGGGGGAGGATTTGATCGTGACCAATGGTAAAACCTTGTTGGGCGCTGACGATAAGGCGGGCATTGCCGAAATTGTTTCGGCTATTGTCTATTTGCAGGAGCATCCCGAAATCAAGCATGGCAAGATACGCATCGGTTTCAATCCAGATGAAGAAATCGGCTTGGGTGCCCATAAGTTCGATGTCGAGAAATTCGGTTGCGACTGGGCTTATACGATGGATGGCGGCGAGGTAGGCGAATTGGAATTCGAGAACTTCAACGCTGCTTCTGCCAAGATAACGTTCAAGGGACGCAATGTACATCCGGGCTATGCCAAGCATAAGATGATTAATTCTATTCGCGTGGCCAATCGTTTTATGGCTATGCTGCCCAGTCATGAGACGCCCGAACATACCGAAGGTTACGAGGGCTTTTACCATCTGGTGGGTATCAGTGGCGAAGTGGAGCAGACCGTGGTATCTTATATCATTCGCGATCATGACCGCACCCGTTTTGAAAGCCGTAAGCAGGAGATAGAACATCTCGTTCGGAAAATTAATGCTGAGTATGGCGAGGGTACAGCTACGCTCGACCTGCACGATCAGTATTACAATATGCGTGAGAAGATAGAGCCTGTGATGCATGTAATCGATATTGCTTTCCAAGCTATGAAAGATGCTGGCGTAGAACCTCGTGTGAAGGCCATCCGTGGTGGCACGGACGGTGCACAGCTTTCGTTCAAAGGATTGCCTTGTCCCAATATTTTTGCCGGTGGACTTAATTTTCATGGGCGTTATGAATTCGTGCCCATACAGAGCATGGAGAAAGCTATGATGGTAATTGTCAAAATTGCCGGACTGGTAGCTGCACGCTGATCATTCATTTTAATTCTTAAATATAAGTTTCATGAAAACCACTCCATTTACCGAGAAACACATCTCGCTGGGTGCCAAGATGCACGAGTTTGCGGGATATAATATGCCGATTGAGTATTCGGGCATTATCGATGAACACATGACTGTCTGCCAGGGGGTAGGCGTATTCGACGTATCACACATGGGTGAATTTTGGGTGAAAGGTCCCCAGGCTTTGGCCTTCTTGCAGATGGTGACTTCCAATAACGTTGCAGTCTTGACTCCAGGTAAAGTGCAATATACTTGTTTTCCCAACGAGACAGGTGGCATTGTAGACGACCTGCTGGTTTATTGCTATGAACCTGAAAAGTATTTGCTGGTAGTGAATGCTGCCAACATTGAGAAAGATTGGAATTGGTGTGTAACCCATAATACCGTCGGTGCTGAGCTGGAAAATGCTTCCGACCGTATGGCTCAGCTGGCTGTGCAAGGACCGAAGGCTATTGAAGCTTTGCAGAAGTTGACGCCGATCGATCTGTCTTCTTTACCTTATTATACGTTTACTCATGGCGAATTCGCAGGTGAGAAGGATGTCATTATTTCGAATACAGGTTATACGGGTGCAGGAGGCTTTGAACTCTATTTCTATCCTGACGCAGCCATGAAAATATGGGATGCAGTCTTTGAGGCTGGAGCTGAGTTTGGTATTAAGCCTATTGGTCTGGGTGCCCGAGATACACTTCGTTTGGAGATGGGCTTCTGTCTTTATGGCAACGATATTGACGATACGACTTCGCCTATTGAAGCAGGACTGGGCTGGATAACTAAATTTGTAGAAGGTAAGAACTTTACCAACCGCGCGATGTTGGAAAAACAGAAAGTCGAAGGCGTGACGCGCAAGCTGGTAGGTTTCGAAATGATCGACCGTGGTATCCCCCGTCATGGCTATGGGCTGCTGGATGCCAATGCAGAAATCATTGGAAATGTGACTTCAGGTACGATGTCGCCTACTCGTAAGATTGGTATCGGTATGGGTTATGTAAAGACTGAATTCAGTAAGCCTGGCACGGAAATCTGCATCGACATGCGTGGTCGTAAGCTGAAGGCTGTAGTAGTAAAGCCGCCTTTCCGTAAATAAAATGAAGTATAGGTATAAAATAAAAGGGAAGCTCGAAAGCTTCCCTTTTATTTATCTCTTATCAGAAATGATTATTTCTTCTGACGGTTACCGTAACGGCTCATGAACTTATCTACACGACCGGCGGTATCAACCAGCTTAGACTTACCAGTATAGAACGGGTGAGAAGAGCTGGAGATTTCCAGTTTTACCAACGGATAAGTTTCGCCTTCGAATTCGATTGTCTCTTTGGTGTTAACAGTTGAGCGAGACAGGAACATGTCACCGTTTGACATATCTTTGAATACTACCGGACGGTAATTTTCGGGATGAATACCTTTTTTCATTTCGATATTGTTTTTTAATTTTTTTATTTCGTTTACTATTGCTGGTAACAAATAGTTGTGTAATGGTCTTTTCAGTTTTCAAGGTGCAAAGATAGTGCTATTTCTTGAAACAGAAAAAAAGTTCGACTAAAAAATAGGTTTATCTCGTTTTATTTCTTTTTTTTGCATCTAAAATTTGTGTATGAATATGAAGAAACTATTCTTTCTGTTGATGTGTTGCCTCTGTGCGATAGTTTTGGAGGCACAAAACGAGAAGCGCGACCTGTACAGCGTAGCGTTTTATAATCTTGAGAATTTGTTCGATACCATTCATGATGCGGGCAAAAACGACTACGATTTCCTACCCAACGGCAGTTATAAATGGAATTCGAAGAAGTATGAGGCAAAGCTGGAAAACATGGCTAAGGTGCTATCCTCCTTGTCGCGCGAAAGGGTGCCGCAAGGTCCAGCTTTTATCGGGGTAGCTGAAGTGGAGAACGATCGTGTATTGGACGACCTCTTGAAGCAACCTTCTCTTTCTGCTTACAAATATATCCACTACGAAGGTCCCGACAAGCGCGGCATTGATTGTGCTTTGCTCTACGATCCGCAACAGTTTGAAGTGACTCGTTCGAAACTTGTTTTTTCCGAACCTTATCAGGGGGATACGGTCCACTTGACACGTGGCTTCTTGATTGTGGACGGGCGTATGGCCGGTGAGCGTGTGTGTGTCATTGTCAACCATTGGCCTTCGCGTGGAGCCCAGTCACCAGTACGTGTACATGCGGCACGACAGGTAAAAGCTTTGGCAGATTCTTTGCGGAACGAAGACCGCAAGCTGAAGCTATTCATCATGGGAGATATGAACGACGACCCAATGGATGAGAGCATGCAGGCGTTGGGTGCACGTAAATATAAAAAAGAGGTGAAGAAGGCCGATTTCTACAACCCCTGGTGGGAAACGCTGGAAGACGAAGGGGTAGGTACGCTGCTCTATCGTGGCAAGTGGAACCTGTTCGATCAGATTGTCCTGTCGAAACCATTATTGAAAAAACGTCGCGGATTGCGTTACGACCATCATGAGGTCTTCTACCGCGACTATCTTATTCAGCAGGACGGTAAATACAAGGGTTCTCCGTTACGTACCCATGGTGGCCGTACGTGGTTGAACGGCTATAGTGACCATCTGCCTACCATTATTTATCTGAAGAAATAATTCAGCTCAGGTAGCGGAATATATTCTTTGAACTTGTAACGTAGACTTTACAATCTTTTGTTAAAACTCTTCAAACACTTGAAAAATGATTGTTTTTCTTTTGTTTGAAGAGTTTTTTTAGTGGAATTGGCGTCCGCTATTTGAACGAGAATGTGTACTTTTGCACAGAATTTGATTCACTAACTATAAACTTTTAAACAAAATGGTTAATTACAAAGATTTGGGCCTTGTAAACACAAGAGATATGTTTGCTCGTGCCATTAAGGGTGGATATGCTATCCCGGCTTTCAACTTCAATAATATGGAGCAGCTGCAGGCTATCGTAAAGGCTGCTGTTGAAACTAAGTCTCCGGTTATCCTGCAGGTTTCTAAGGGTGCACGTAACTATGCAAACCAGACTCTGCTGCGTTACATGGCTGAAGGTGCCGTAGAATATGCTAAGGAACTGGGTTGCGCTCATCCTGAAATCGTGCTCCACCTTGACCACGGTGACAGCTTCGAACTCTGCAAGTCTTGCATCGATATGGGCTTCTCTTCTGTAATGATCGACGGTTCTCACCTGCCTTATGAAGAGAACGTAGCTTTGACTAAGAAGGTTGTTGACTACGCTCATCAGTTCGATGTAACTGTAGAAGGCGAGCTGGGTGTATTGGCCGGTGTAGAAGACGAAGTATCTGCAGAACATCACACTTATACTGACCCTGAAGAAGTAATCGACTTCGCTACTCGCACTGGTTGCGACAGCTTGGCTATTTCTATCGGTACTTCTCACGGTGCTTACAAGTTCAAACCCGAACAGTGCCACGTAGATCCTGCTACTGGTCGTCTGGTTCCTCCTCCTTTGGCATTCGAAGTTCTCGACGCCGTTATGGAAAAATTGCCGGGCTTCCCCATCGTTCTGCACGGATCTTCTTCAGTTCCTCAGGAAGAAGTTGATACTATCAACAAGTTTGGTGGTAAGCTGGAAGCTGCTATCGGTATCCCCGAAGACGAACTGCGTAAGGCTGCCAAGTCTGCTGTTTGCAAGATCAACATCGACTCAGACTCTCGTCTGGCTATGACTGCTGCTATCCGCAAGGTATTTGCTGAGAAACCGGCTGAATTCGATCCTCGTAAGTATCTGGGTCCGGCTCGTGACAACATGGAGAAACTCTACAAGCACAAAATCATCAACGTGCTGGGTTCTGACAACAAGTTGGCAGAATAAGTTTTATCCGTATATAAATAAGAAAAGCCGCCTGACGAGGGCGGCTTTTTTTGTGTTTGTTTCTTTCGTATCTCCTTTTCTCTTATGCTTGGGCTATATTCTGATAAACCTCTTTCACCAGCTTGTAGGCTGTTCCCAAGCTGATATTTCCTGTGTTGAGCATCAGGTGGTAGTGATGAGGTTCGCCCCATTTCCAGCCGGTGTAGTATTCGTAGTGATGGATGCGGTTGCGATTGATGCGGCGGATTTCCGCTTCTGCTTGCTCTTGGGGAATGCCGTACTCGTTGACACAGCGGTTCACCGCACTTTTCAGGTCGGAATAGCAGAATACTTTCACCACTTTAGGGTGGTCTTTCAGTACGAAGTCAGCACAACGGCCCACGATGATGCAAGGTTCTTGAGCGGCGAGCTCCTGCACAATCCGACTTTCGGCCACGAACAGAATGTCGTCTGCCGAAAGACTGGCTTCCACTGGCTGTTCGCTGTTCTTCGAGAGGATGCACTTCAGCCAGAACGAAGGAATGGACTGTTCGTTTTTCGCGATATACTGTTCGTCTATGCCGCTCCGTTGGGCGGCCATGCGGATGAACTCGCGGTCGTACAACTTGATGCCCAGCTCCTTGGCAAGTCTTTCACCCAGCAGATGACCTCCGCTTCCATATTCACGTGCGATGGTGATGATAGTATTTGTATGTTGGGCCGAAGGTGTATCGGCCTGTTTGATGGGAGCATTGATCCAACGGTCGAAAATGCGGTAGGCAGGACTGACGAAGTGTACGATGGGGCCTACCAGCAAGGCGGACACCACTGTTCCTTCGCGTACGCCCTGAATGTCGGACAGGAAGACGAGCGACAGGATGCAGGCAATGGTGAGCAACGTTATGTCAAATCCCAGTTTTATGTAGCCGAACTCTCCATGAAAGCGTCGAGTGATGGTTTTCACAAAATATTCTCCTGCCATCATGGCCGCATTGGCTTTTACTTCGAGAGCGATACCCAGAGCCAGAATGACGCAACCGACCAGCAGGACTGTCACTTTCATGACATAGGCCGAAGGTTCCAGCCAGAAGAGCATGAACATGGAGAAGTCGATGAACAGGCCGAAGCAGAACGCAATGGGTATTTGAAGCAGGTACATCCGCAGGTCTTCTCTCAACTCCCTGCGTGTCATCAGAAATGGTTCGAGGACAACGAACAGCAGGTTGAGCAGAATGGTCCATATACCCATTGTGAAGGGCGTAAACAGGCTCAGTACGTAGGTTACACTCGTGATGGGCGACGTGCCCAGTAGCGCTTTGGTGATGAAGGCAATGCCGAATGCATTGATGAACAGTGAAGCGACGAACAGCAGGTAGCGTCTGAAAGTATATTTACTCATAATCTTCTGTTTTGAAAACCGCCGCAAAGTTCATATAATTTCTTTGTATTTCCTTCAGAAAAGAACGACCTATCTTGGTCGAATACGAAACAAATCTTATTTTTGTGATTAAATTATGGTAAGATATGAGCATTGCAATTACCGAACTGATGAAGGCCTGTAAGCCGGGTGTAGGCATGCCTTGTGGCCTTGCTATGGATATGGTCTGTGCTGGATACGGACAAATCCTGTTGGACAAGGGATTTTATTTCCTGCTCGTCGCAAACGGAACGGCGTCTGTATCGGATGTCCATGCCAGTTATACGCTTGCTTCCCTCCATTTGCTGGTTGTCACACCGAGTAGTCGTGTCACACTTGCTGATATGAGTGCCGATTTCCGTATGGTCTGCCTTTATATTGAGCCCGATTATTTCGACACGCTTTCCGTCGGACAGCTTGTCTATGGACAGGTATCCCAGTTCGTGGGTAACTATCTGCTGCCGATTTTCCAACTGGAAGCGGAACAGGCCGATTATTTACAGAAGACGTTGGTGCTTTTTTCCAGCCGGCTGGAGGAGCTTCACCTTTATCGCGATGGTATCGTACGCCATTTGTGCAGCTTTTTTCTGTTGCAGATGGCCGATGCCTTGTATCAGAAGAATCGTGAGACGGCCGGTTTTGCCAACCGTTCGACTGAGATTTTCGTAACTTCAAGCGTTTGTTGGTGCATCACTACCGCGAACAGTACAACATCGGTTTCTATGCTGACCGTCTGCACATTTCTACGACCTACCTTTCGCGTATCGTGCGCAATATCACGGGGCATACGGTCTGTTTCCACATATTCGAACTGCTTTGTGCCGATGCGCGTAAACTGTTGGAGTGTACCGACAAGGATGTGAAGGAGATTGCCGACGAGCTGGGCTTTTCCGACCAGTCGGTCTTTGGCAAATTCTTTGTTCGCAAGACAGGTCTTTCGCCTTTGAAATACCGTATGCAGAGAGGGGAAGTATCAAAATGACATTTTGATTTCCCAACCGCCTGAGAATCGCTTCTTTCGGCCTGAAGTAGAGGGCGGTCGAAAAGAACGAAAAAGAAATCTGCTTTCTGTCTAATAGACAATAGAATAGCGAAATATTTACATTTGAAATAGAAGAGAAAGGGGAGGAAACTACCGCAAAGAAGGTGGAAAACAAGGAGGTTGTCGGTCTAAAGTGGGTGTTTATGCCGCTAAAGTGCCACTTTAGACGTGTAAACATTTACTTTTTTGCTTAAAAAGACGTATTTTTGAGGGTGCAAACATACGACCTGATGACAGAAAACATACTATCTTTCGGGAGAAAGCATACTTTTAGCTTCTGAAAAACACCCTTTTCCGTATTCGAAGTGTTTGTTTTTCATGTTATCTATTCCTGTTTTCTCTTTTCTGAAAAGGGTCTGTGTTCGCTGAAATGATGAAATGCTTTCTTTTTATTGCTTATATGCTTATATTAATACCTTTTTGTTGGATGTAAGATTGCAAGGAAAGAAGAAGCGAACAAAAGTAGATATATAAATGTTTTTTTGAGTATAGTGCAAAATTAAAGACGACGTATGAAACTGATTTTAAGCGATAAACGGCTAGATATTTCTGTCGATCCAGAAAAGGATATTCGCTATTTTGATTTATCCAATCTGAAGATAGCCAATTGCATGGGGTGCTTCGCTTGTTGGACTCAAACGCCAGGGCGATGCGTTATTCGCGACGATGCCACTCGAATCTATCCTTGCATTGCTGCCAGTGATGCCGTACTTTACGTCAGCCGCCTGAAGTATGGTGGTTATGATACCGTGATGAAGACCATGCTCGAACGGGCCATTCCTGTACAGCAAGCTTTCATCCGTATCCATTGTGGCGAGACACACCACGTGCAGCGCTCTGTCGCACCCAAGCATGCCACTATCATTGCCTATGGGGCCGAGGACGAAGAGGAACGTGCTATTTTCCGTCAGCTTGTAGAGCGTAATGCCCGCAACATGAACTTCGAGAGTTATGAAATCCAGTTTACAACCGAATCCATGATCGATGACATGGTAAAACAAGTATTGCAGAAATGGGAAAAATTTTGATATTGAATGGCAGCCCTCGTGCTCCGAAATCGAACTCGAAACGCTATGCTGAGATTTTTATGCGTTATTGTACGGCCGAGACTGATTATCGTAACATTACCAAGAAGAACCATGAAGAATTGTGTGCTGCGCTCAGCGGTTATACCGATGTGTTGTTTGCTTTTCCGCTCTATGCCGATTCTTTGCCAGTGGGCTTTCTGAATTTTCTGAAAGCGTTGGAGGCTTGTCCGCCAGCTCATAAGCCTGTGGTCTCCATCTTGATAAACTGTGGCTTTCTGGAAGCTGAACAGAGTGAAGTTGCCATCCGTATGATGCGACTTTTTTGTCGTCGCAATGGCTATGTCATGGGGTCTGTATTGATGTTAGGTAGCGGAGAAGCTATCCTCGACACGCCATTTAAGTACGTAGCTACAAGGAATATTCGTCGTTTGGCCCAGTCCATGGTAAGCGGACGTTACCATACGTTGAGCGCCACGATGCCACTTTCCAAGTATTTGTTTCGTCTGGCCGCCGACATTTATTGGACATTTTATGGCAAGCGGTTTGGTACTACAAGGAGGCAGATGCAGACGATGGAGGTAGAGGGAAAGTAGCGGGCAGCTGTAGGCATGTCAGGCGTTTGTCTGTTCATGTTCTCAGGATTTTCTCCATGGGTTTTCCTTTCGCCAGTTCGTCTACCAGCTTGTCCAGGTAACGTATTTCCTGCATCAACGGTTCTTCTATTTCTTCCACACGGATGCCGCAGATACTGCCTTTTATCAGTTTGCGGTTGGGGTTGGGAGCTGGGGCATTGCGGAAGAAGTCGCCGTAGGTAGTGGACAGGTTCAGCAGTTCCTCCAGTTGTCGAGGGCTGTAACCGGTCAGCCAGCAGATGATTTCGTTGACTTCCTCCTGAGTTCTTCCTTTTCGTGTAGCTTTGTTCACTAGCAAAGGATAGACTTTACTGAGCAGCATTTGATATATTTTTTCAGATGTTGAGTGTTCGGTTTGTTTCATTGTTTTCTAATTTGATTTGTTCTTTGAGAGCATCCCTTTCCCAGTTTCGTGCCGCCCGTTTCAGAAGGCTTCTGCAAATCAGGCGATGGAAGGGGCGGATAAAAAAGAAATAGATTCTGCCCAGTGTGTTGTGAAACTGGACGGAGGTTGTTATCTGTATGGTTTGGCATTGTTTGTATGCGTCGGGTGGGGAGCACGTTAGCCGTACTTCAAAAGTCAGATGTTTGTCCTGTTTGCCGAAGACAACATTTTCTTCATTCTGTTCCTGTATCAGATCAGTAAAGCCGCCTCCGGCTTTAAGTCCGAATGGTTTGACAAGCCGGTTCCGCAGCCGTAGCAGGTACTGGACGGGTTTTGGGTAGCGCACGAACATCAGGCGGAACAAGTCGGGTGCCGTCATGCGGCGGGCGTTTCGGACAGTTGTCGTATAGGTGTCGGTATAGTCTGCTTTCATAAGGTCTCATTTCCTTTTCTTCAGGGTTTGCGCTTTCAGCCGGGTCATTTCTTCAGCAAAAGCTTCGTGTCCGTTTGTCTGAATGTAGCGGATGCACGCAGCACGGTCGGAGTTGAACAGAAAAGCGAAGATTTTTCCTATCACATTGTTATGCGTCTTGCAGGCTTTTACGTCTGTGCCGCATTCGGCACAACTGCGGTAACCTTTCTCCAGACAGCATTGTCTGATTTTACACCAGCTTGCTTGGTCGTTCTGTCGGCATCCCGGACATTTCCCGTAGAGATACTTACGGCATGCTCCGCAATATAGGCCGCAGGCGGCGATGTGTTCAGTGGAGGCGGTGATTGTTTTAACTTTGTTTTTCATCTGTATCTGATGTTTGTTTTTGTTGCCTTCCAGTTCCTCAAAGGGATTTCTTTAAATGCAGAAGCGTGGAACTGCAATGCCACATCTTAGTTTGAAGGTCCTGAGAAAACCTGAGATACAGATATGATAATAGCAGCCCACGCTATGGCGTGAGAACCACTATGCTCTTCCTTGTATCTCGTTATGAAAGTTTCTCAGGTTTTCAAACTACAAGATAAGCATAACGCTTCTTTCTTTACTTAACATGTTATGGACGAATTACTTCTTCCGGCCGCAAATATAAGAAAATTCTTTGGTCGGATAACTCTTTTTCGCTCTATTTGGCCAGACGGTGCATGATTACATGCATCCCCATTAAGTTCGCTCCGCCAAGCAATGCTCCCAGTATCGTGTAGAAAAAGAGTTCGTATGGAGAAAAGAACAGATACGTGTCATGTATCGCCCAGATACAATAGGGCAGGCATAATACCGTGGATATGATGGCAGGAATATATTTGCGCCATACAATAAACTGAATGATATGGACGAATAGATGGATGCTGAATGCGGCCAGGCAGCAATACCAGGCCCTCAGGTCTCCTGCCTGTTGGCTCACAAATGTACAGGTAGAAACAATCAAAAATTCTTCAAAGGCGATTGTGGCAAATCTCCGTGTGGTCATTCCTTTCATATTCCGGATAAGATATCTCAATCTCGGAAAGCGTTTGTGCATTGCGGCGCCGTTCTTTTCAATCCACCGATGTACCATAAGGATTTCTTCCAGTTCGTGAAGCAAGAAGAAAAAGGGTAGTAGGAAGAGTATAAACACCGTATCCATTCTTCTTAGCGGTTGGAAGTTAATTTCTTCTGAAAGTAAATCATATCCTTCAGCACCTTGCCTTCCTCTACGATCGGGTGGTCGTAGTTGAGAGTGAAAAAGTCGGCAACGGTATGCGAGTAACTGAAACCACAACTTTCGTAGAAAGCGATTGTCTGTTTGCTTTCACCTGTGCCTACAAGCAACGTGTGACACACGTCAGCATAGTGCCGGCAAAGATATTCCACTATCTGCCGTCCGTATCCCTTCCGTTGGCAGGCTGGTGCAACAGCCAGATTCTTCAGCTCATATACACCATTTCCTTCGTTTGTCACAACGGCTACAGCAAAGGCTTCAGTTTCTTGCGTGTCGTGCATGACGAACAACTCTCCCCGTTCCAGATAACGGTCAATCATAGACTCCTGCTCGTCGGCCAGTAGAAGGAGGGAGAGGAAGCGTTTCTTGTCGGTAGTGATAAGTTGGATGTTCATACAGAATCAATATGTTCATATCTTTTTCAGTTGCTTTTTCATGATATAGTTTGTCAGTTTCAGGCGGTTGGCCTGTGCGCGTTGCTCCTGCTCCACGGCATATCCCCGTCGCTCAAAGAAGGGGCGTGCCGTGATGCTTACTTCCGAAGTGATGTCGCAGATGCCGTGTTCCATGGCGTATGCTTCAATCCGCTGCAGCAGAGCGGTGGCAATGCCTTCTCCCTGGTGGCCCTTGTGGACGAACATGGAGTGCAGGTGGCCGTCGTTGCGGATGGAGGTGAAGCCCACGATGTGTCCTTCGGCATCGCAGGCAGCGATGAAATGCAGGGTTGCCATCAGTTCTTCCCAGCGGCCCGGGCGATTGCCGCACGAAGCCCAGTCGGCTGCTTCTTCGGCGGTATAGTCGCGGGCATTTACCGTCAGCACCGTACTGCAGAAAAGCTCTTTCAACTCTGGTATGTCGGTTACGGTGGCAGGGCGGAAAGTTATATCGGTTGTCTCGTCAGGGGCATACGTATTCATAAATCGATTGAAAGATAAAGGATGTATCATTATGTATTCTTCTTCTGTTTCCCGCACCGTTTCGAATCCGAGACGGCGGTAAAGGCGGGCGGCAGGATTGGCTTTCTGTACCGAGAGTGATACCTGTTTGTAACCTTTGGCACGCAACAGGCTTGTCATTTCCCGCATCAGGCGGGTACCGATTCCTTTCCCGCGGAATGGCGGGTAGAGAGAAATGGCAAGTGAAGGCGTATGTTCGTCTATGTGGCCGTAGTCGTTCATCTGGCGGACCCAGACGGCGCCTATAACCCGACCGGAACTTTCGGCTACCAGGCAATGGTCATCAGGCCGGGTACCGAAGTCTTGGATATAGATTTGCAGCTCGGGCAGGTCGATGACGCTACGGGGCGGGGGAGGTGTACCCTCGGGCAGGTAAATGGCCTCGTATAGAAAGTCGCGCAACAGACGAGTCTCTTCCGGTTGCAACGCGCGTATCATGTAATCTGGATTCCCCATATCTAGTCCGTTCAAAATCAAAAGCGGGTAAAGATAGGAAAGTTTTTTATGAAAATAGGTTTGTGGCGAGGCTTTTTCTCTCTTTGGAATAAAAAAACGGCTCTAGTCACTGGGACGTAGAGCCGGAATGATGAATGAATTTCTGTCGAAAGATTTGTTTCAATTCAGAGAGAATCAGCCGATGACCACTTCACCGTCGGCCGTGACTTGGTCTCCCCAGGCTGTGATGGAACCTCCTTCTACGGTAATGCCTTCCCGACTAACTTTCAAGGTCAGTCTGCAACGTTTTCCTCCTTCCAGAACACTTTGCGGAGATTCCAGTTGCTCCAACAGTTTGTCCAAGGTCAGTGACTTCTGGTCGCTGCCGATGGCGATGGTCAGTGTGACATCCGACGTGTTTTGGGGAACCAGGTAAAAAGAAGCTTGCGTGTCGTTTGCCGTATATTCGCCCGTCGCTTCCTTCACTTGTGTTATCTTACCCTGTACTCCGTCTACTACACACGTCGTTCTGGCATTGAGGGCCACGGAAAGCCCCTTCAGGTCTTCATCTGTATAACTGTTTCCTGCCGTAAAGGTCAGGTCTAACCGGTGCAGGGCGTGGTTGAAGGTCAGATGTACGGTTTCGGAAGTACCGGCTGTTACAGATTGTGCAGGGGCAAGAAGCAAATCCTTTTCCGAAGCTGTGAGAGGATTGAATTCGAACGTTCCGTCCTGTATATCTTTCTGTTGCGGATAGCATGCAGCCAAAGAAATTTGGGCATTGCTTCCAGAGAGTCCCAGGCTGCTCCAAGTCAAGATGCCTGAACCATATTCGAAGTCAACGGTATGACTTTCTCCATCGGTTTCTTTCAGAAAGAGTGACATTTTATCTCCCTGGGAGAAACTGCCGCTTCCGTCGTTCGTCAATTGGGGAGCACGCGTTTGCGATGATATGCTGGCCACGATATTTATTACATCGGTGGGCTGCTCATTAGGGAGTTCGTTCGTACAAGAGGTTGCTGCGAATATGGCAGCCATCGTTACATAGAATACTTTCTTTTTCATTATCAGTTGGTTTTTATTGTTATTTTACATCAGGAAAAGCTTTTTGCCAAAGGTCACGACGCAGGTCGACCAAAGTAAGCGAGGTGAATCGGAAACGGGTTGGCGAAGGAGTTCCGTCTATATTGTCCAATAGTGAAATATAGGCATAATCACCTTTTAATTCGGGAATGGTTGATTTGTCATATACCACTTTATAGCGTTTCAGAGATGCATGGTTGGGTTCATCTTCTGCGCTATTATTATCACAGAAATAGACATAAGCTACATTTCCTTCGGCATCAAATTCCGCTCCCCATATGACCATGGAATGGCTTTTGGTATTAGTGCCGGCAAAATCGTAGGCTGCAAATCCGATGGCTTGGTTATATCGGAAAGCGTTTTTGAACCAAAGGTTGAACGTTTCTTTGGATGTGTCACGTGTCTCTTTTGCTATGACATCGTCTTTCGAGAATACTTTACTGAAGAAACCATGGAATTCTTGCCAACTACAAGATATCAGATGCTGTCTGTCTCCGTTTATGAACCAGTTGACACCTCCCGTATCCCAGCTTCCATAATCATCGAAACAAGATTTGAAGAAGTTGAACACTTCACTATGTCCTTGCTTCTCTTTGGTCATTTTGCTGTATTTCTCCGGTCGTAGCACGCCTTCGTATTCAGAACCATATTTCTCGTCGTATGCATCAATGTATTTTTTGTTTTGTGCCATCCACCAATGTATCAGATTGGACGCGGCTGCAGCCCAGCACATATTGCGGTCTCCGTCATAGTTGAAAGTCTTGTTGCAGTCGAACCATCCGAAACCTTCTTTCCAGGTGAGATATTCTTCTTCCAGTAAGAGTGGAGGATACATAGTCTCGTTGGCATAGCGGAACCATAGTCCATCCTCGAAATCTTTTCTTCCAGGTCGTGCAGAGAAAAGATTTTCCTTGCCAGGGAAAGAAGGGACTGTGATGCCATATACCCAATAGGTTTGGTTGCTGAACTCCAGGTCTACATTGCTCTCTTCCTTTTTTAAGGTCAGATTGAGAGTTGTCTGCATGCCAGAATTGAAAGTTTCGGCATTGCCATTGAATGTGTATGAGGCGGACTTCCCACCGGTAGTCAGACGCACCAAGCCTTCGCCGCTGGTGAATGCTTTTGTATCTTGTGGCAGAATGATGAGGCTATACACACTGTCACTTTTTTGAAATGGTTTTATCCAGACATAACCGTCAGATACATCTGGTGTAACGGTTCCATTGTCCAGTGATATCTGTCCACCGGCAATACTCTTTACTTCGATTACCAGGTCTTTGGGGACGCTACCTTTCAGATTGATGTTGATACGGTGCAGGGCATGGTTGAACTTCAGGGTAGCCGAAGCATCGGTGATGCCGATAGATGTACTTGCAAAAAGAATATCGGTAGCTGAATAATTTTCTTCACTACTTTGGTCTACAGGTATATGGATGTCGCGTTGTTGCAGATTCTCTTCATTCTGCGTCTGCAGAGGGAACAGGGCTGAAAGAGTAAGGGCTCCACCATATTCGTAACGTTGCAATTTCGGTGTCCATTGGCCGGTTACATATTCCAACGAGGTGATGGCTGTTTTTTTTTCGCCTGCTATCCGTAATTCAATCTGGTCTCCTTCGGAGAAATTACCCTGTCCTTCATTATTCATAGTGGCACGAGTGCCTGCCCAGGTGGACTGGATACACGTCAGCGAGAGGTCGTTGGTAGGAAGAAATAGATTCTCTTCTTGTTGAGAACAGGATGACAGGAGCAATAAGCTGCTTGAAAGTACGGTAAAAATAGTCCTGAGTTTAGTTCTTGTCATAAAGCATTCTGTAAATAACAGCATCATATACAAAATAAGACTGTATAATGTTCATTTTGTTATTGCATTTTTTTAGGGGGAGCAAAGATAATTGTTTAGTTGGATAGAAATTAGCATGCAATATCTTCGTTTTGTTATTATATAGCTGTTTTCCTATAAACTTGATATTTATAAATCTTATCTTATTTCATTTGGATTAATAGTTAGATATTTGACTATTTCAATGAAATGTATTACTTTTGCGCTCCGAAAAGGATAACAGATCTATATAAAGACTATTATGAGTGAAGAAAAGAAACGTATTACGTCAAGAGATTGCATTCTGCAACTGATACGTACCCGTATGGCTTCACGCCATGCTATGCAGCGGTTGTTGAGAAACTCCAATGCTGGAATAACTTTTGAAATGCTACAAGTAATGAGTTGCTTGTGGAGTGAACAAGGTATTAGTCAGCAGACATTGGCTGAACGTACGGCAAAGGATAAGGCTTGTCTGACAAGTCTAATGACAAATTTGGAGCGTAAGGGGTATGTGTGTCGGCATGAAGATCCGAAAGATCGTCGGAATAAATTGGTTTATCTGACTGATAAGGGGGAAGCCTTTCACCAATGGATTGCTCCTACATTGGCTGCTTATTACAAACGGTTGGAAGATATATTAGGGATAGACAAACTGCAACAGACAGAGGAATTACTAAAAGAGTTGCAATATGCTATCGAAGGTTATTAAGCGTTTGGTAATTGCAGGTTGTAGTTTTTTCTTTTCTATAAGCTTATATGCGCAGCGGGACACTTTATGTCTCAGCTTACAACAGCTGTTCGAGCGTGGTACAAAACAACATCTGTAATTGGCAGCTGACCGACTGAAAGAGGAAATGGCTCATGAACGTGCAATGACAGCACGTGCTTCCCGCTTGCCGGAACTGAATGTTGGTCTTAAAGGTGGATTTTTAGGGCAGCCCATCGTTTGGCAGAATGGTATGAGTAATCCGACTTATCCTGAATCGCCCGACTGGCAACAGAACTACGCCATTGATTTCTCACAACCTATTTACCAAGGAGGAAAAATTCGCTATGCTATCCGTCAGGCAGATTTGGAACAGGAAATAGCCCGACTACAGACGGTTACTGATCAGGCTGAGATTAAATTAGTCTTATTGGAACAATACCTTAATCTGTTTAGCCTTTATAAGCAGCATTTCGTTTTGAATCGTAAGATTGATGAATCAGAACGACGTCTGAAGGATATTCGCCAACTGAAAGCTGAAGGTATTATTACGAATAATGATGTGCTGCGTAGTGAAATGCAACTGACCAATGATCGGTTGTTGAAGAATGAAACGGAAAATAATATCTGTATTGTATCGCAGCAGTTGGACATTCTGATAGGGTTGGATGAACATTTATTGCTCATTCCTGATACGACTTTGCTCAGCCAAGAATGTCCGATAATAGATTATGATGATTATGTAGGTCGCGCTGTTTTGTCGGATCCGGCTTTACTTCTGATTCGTAAACAAACTGAATTAGCGGAAAACAATATCCGGTTGATTCGTGCGGAGCAATTGCCTCATTTGTCACTTACAGCTTCAAATACTTTGGCACGTCCTGTATCACGTACTTTGGCAGATATGTATAATAACAGTTGGAATATTGGTCTCTCATTCTCTTATCCGATTTCATCGTTCTATCGGAATCGGCATCGGATAAGGGAAGCACGACAGAATGTTTTATTGATGCAAAATGCTGAAGAGCAGAAACAACAACATATTCGTATGAATGTGCAGACTGCCTTGTTGAAACATCGCGAAGCAACAGACCGTGTGGAAGCATTGAGATTATCCGTACGGCAGGCGGAAGAAAATTATCGTATCATGCAGAACCGATACATGAACCAACTGGCTATTCTGACTGATTTGCTTGATGCTGATAACCTGCGGCTTAATGCAGAGTTGCAGTTGACTACCGCTCGTACTCAAGTGATTTATACTTATTATGAGTTACAACGGGCCATTGGAGCTCTATAAACGATTAAGAATTATGTCACATCAACTGAAATATAATCGACTGAAACGACGAAAACGCCGCAATATAGTTCTCAATATTGTATGTATTCTCATTGCTGGTTCAGGATTGGCTTGGACAGCCAACTATTTCTGGAGATATATTAATTACGAAATTACGAATGATGCGTTTGTTGATCAATATATTGCTCCCATAAACATACGTGTGGGCGGGTATATTCAGGAAGTTCGTTTTCGAGAACATCAATATGTGAATGCGGGTGATACACTTGTTGTTCTTGATAATCGCGAATATCTCATTCGGCAAAAAGAGGCCTATGCGGCTTTACTTGATGCCAAGGGTTCGCGTGACGTACTTGCTTCGGGCATACGCACTTCACACACTCGCATTGCTGAACAGGATGCCAATTTAGCTGAAGCAAAGGCTAAATTGTGGCAGGCAGAACAGGACTTCCGTCGCTATGAGCGATTACTGAAACAGGAATCTGTGCCAGAACAACAATACGATCAGGTTAAGGCTAATTATGAAGCAGCTCATGCTCGTTATGACGCACTACTAAAACAGAAAGATGCGGCTCGTTCGCAATATGACGAGGCGAACAAAAAACAGGTGAATGTAGAAGCAGGCATTTTGCGTGCTGAAGCAGCTCTTGACTTAGCCAATCTGAATCTTTCGTATACAGTTGTGACTGCTCCTTATAGTGGTTACATGGGACGTCGGACGTTGGAGCCGGGGCAATACGTGAGTGCCGGTCAAACACTTTCTTATATTGTCCGTCAATCTGGGAAATGGATAACGGCTAATTATCGAGAAACGCAGATTGCCAATATCTATATCGGTCAGCCTGTACGTATCAAAGTGGATGGATTACCAGGAAAAAAACTCCATGGCCATGTAACTGCTATTTCCGAAGCTACCGGTTCTAAATATTCACTTGTTCCTACAGACAATTCGGCAGGAAACTTCGTAAAAGTGCAGCAACGAATTCCGGTGCGTATCGATTTGGATGATGTAGACGATGAAACCATGAACCATCTGCGTGCCGGTATGATGGTTATAACTGAAGCTTTGAGGAAGAAATGAAAACAGCCAGCGAACTTGATATTCCTGCTCGCCCCTGGGTACCCGACCTGTTGGCTATTGCTACGGTTTTCATCATTATGCTTCCCATCGCCATGCTGAATGGTACTTATACGGGCAGTATGGTAGAAGTCTCAAATACCTTGGGAGTGTATACCGAAGATATTACTATTGGTTATTATGCTGCTTCGGCTGGTATGGCTGTATCTTATCCCATTGTTCCCAAGATACTGAACGCATTCTCCAGTAAATCGTTGTTGTTGGTCAACCTTACCCTTCAGTTTTTTCTCAGCTGGTTCTGTGCACGAGAGGCCAATATCGATTTGCTTATTGCTGCCAGTTTTATTATTGGTTTCCTGAAAGGTTTTCTGATGCTTTGGATAATTCGCCGTATCAAATTCATCTTCAGCCCAAAGGATGTCCGAAGTGAGTTCTATGCCTATTTTTATCCGTTGGTATTTGGAGGAGGTCAGCTTTCGATGGTTATTACTGCTTTGCTGGCTTACCATTATGACTGGAAATATATGTATTATTTCATGATGCTGCTTTTGCTGATTGCTATTTTGGCAGTTATTCTGTTTTTCCGTCATGACCGGCCTTCTAAACAGATTCCATGGGGAGAACTTCATCCCCGTGAGATGCTGATTATTGCTACAGGTGTTTTGATGCTTATTTATGTTATAACCTACGGAAAAACACTCGACTGGATGGCATCTACACGTATTTGCATTTACATCGTTATAGCTCCGTTACTCGTAGCTCTTTTTCTATGGGAACAATTCCATTCTCCTCATCCCTACGTGAGTCTGAAACCTCTGTTCCAATGGAAGGCCATTGTCGGATACTTTTATATGATGCTTGTGATGTTTTTCAGTACCTCCACCAGTTTGCTTACCAGTTATCTGACCACTATTCTGCGGGTAGACAATACCCATAGTTATACCTTATATATTTGGTTGCTTCCAGGTTATGCAGTAGGGGCTTTCATCTGTTTTTGGTGGTTCAGGTGGCAACGGTGGCGTTTCCGTTTTCTTATAGCTGGAGGTATGGCATGCTTTGCTCTTTTTTTTGGTATTCTTTATTTTGGAGTTTCACCCGACAGTACTTATGAGATGCTCTACCTGCCTATGTTCCTGCGTGGTTTAGGGATGTTGACGCTTATTATAGCTTTCGCACTTTTTGCCGTCGAAGATCTGCCTCCGAAATATCTGCTTTCGAATGCTTTTTTTCTTATAACCTTTCGTTCGGTGCTAACGCCGGTTATTGCTTCGGCTTTTTACAGCAATACGCTTTATCGTCTGCAACAGAAATATATGGTAGTACTGTCCGAAACACTCAGCGCTACAGATCCATTGGCTGTAGATCGTTGGCAATCTGCTCTGAACAGTAGTTTGGCGCAAGGACATGGCATTGATGAAGCTACCCAACTCGCGACCAATACACTCTATACTGTTTTGCAGCAACAAGGCACTCTATTGGCTTTGAAGCATATTTTAGGCTGGCTTTTTGCTATAACTTTGATTATAGCCATCGTTTCCCGCTTTATTCCATTTCATAAGACGGTACGGGTATCGGTTATCCATACAGGAGAAGATATGGTGTAATTGGGATTAGGAAGATTGAGGTATAAGAATAAAAAATAAACGTCTGTCTTCGGCAGCTTTAATAGAAGACAGACGTTTTTGTATTATTTTAATATGCTTAGATGTTTTTCTGTCGATGACATACAGTTCCTGTAGCCTGATTGGTAGGCATCACCAATACTTCGGCTATTTGGATGTGTGCCGGAGCTGAAGCTGCGTAATACACCACATCGGCAATGTCATCCCCTGTCAACGGTTTGAGGCCTTCGTACACAGCGTCTGCTTTATTTTTATCCCCTCGGAAGCGGACGACGGAGAAGTTTGTTTCTACCATGCCCGGCTTGATGTTGGTCACTCGTAATGGCGTATCTACCAAGTCGATGCGTAGACCGTCGGACAATGCTTTAACAGCTGCTTTGGTAGCACAATATACACTGCCTCCTGCATAAGCCGCATCACCGGCAATAGAACCGATATTGATGATATGTCCACTGCCGCGTTCTACCATTCCTGGTACAATCATCCGTGTCATGGCTAGCAATGCCTTGATGTTCGTATCAATCACGATGTCCCATTCGTTCAGTGAGCCTTCATATTCTTTATCCATTCCGATAACCAGTCCAGCATTGTTTATCAGGACATCGATGTTCCTCCATTTTCCTTCCAATGAATCGACCGCCTGACGCATTGTTTCACGGTCGCGTACATCGAATGGTAATGTAAGAACTTCTACGCCTTGTGCCGTTAGTTCTTCTTTCAGTGCTTCCAACTTTTCTGTATTCCGTCCATTCAATATCAGATTGCTTCCCATTGCTGCAAATTTGCGGGCACACCCTTCACCGATGCCGCTGGTAGCTCCAGTGATAAAAATCAGTTTTTCTTTCATGTTACTATAATTGATATTTTATTCTTGATTGTTTTGCTTGAACTGTTTCAGTATTTCAGTTCCTTTTATTGTATCAGATTCCTTTATCATGATTTGTATTAGCTGGGCAGGAGTGACGATAGGACCATAACCGCTGCGCGTACTGTTGGTCAAAAAACAATCGATGTTATTGTCTTTCAAGATGCTTTCCAGCAATTGGCACTCCCAAAGCTCACCTCGATAAAGTTCGACGATTTTGTCTTGTTTCATGTCATATCCTTTATTTATTTCTGCTAAGATATCTACAATCTTTTGTATATCAAAGGAAAAATCGGATTTCTTGCAGCTTTAGAAGGTGCTGCCAAGCAATAGAATCGGCATGGTAAAAGAAAAGCGGACCGATTGCTTGTGGCTCGGTCCGCTTAAGATATAGAGGATGAATCAGGGGAGACTTACAATTCGATGACCAATGATTCGCGTGGTGCCATCTTCAGATCTTCTGTGAAGCTGATGGTGCGACCGCTAAGAATGTCTTTGCCCTGTGTTGTATCTTTCAGAATTTCTTTGTAGAACTTCAGGGGAAGGGTAGTTTCATTGTCTGTACCGTTCAGCATGACGAATACCGTTTTGCCTTCATATTGCCGGGCATAGGCATAAACTCCGTTTTGTACCATGAATTGTGTCATGCTGCCTTTGGCGATGACATCGTTGCCTTTACGCCAGTTCAGGATGGTTTTATAGAAATTGTAGCACTCGTTTTGCAGTTCAGTGCGTCCTTCAGCGGTGAAGGCATTCTGTTTGTCGCCAGCCCATCCACCAGGAAAGTCGCAACGCACATAACCGTCGCTCTTGCTTTTGGTTCCGTTCATCATGATTTCTGTACCATAGTAGAGCTGTGGGATACGTCGTATGGTGAGTAGCAAGGTTGTAGCTTGTTTCAACATGGCGAAGTTTTGTCCTTCACCCAGAAAACGGTCTGTATCATGATTTTCGATGAAAGCCAAGACACTGGCAGGATTGGGATAGAGGAAGTCGTAGACGAAGTTATTGTATACGCGATCCAGGCCTTTGAACCAGGTTTCGGTCTGTTCGTTCTTGGCGATATTTATCTTATCGTAGAAGCTGAAGTCCATTACAGTCTTTAGATTGCTGTTCTTCGGAGCCGAGAGCTTGGAATCTTTCTGCCACCAGGCGGTATAGGCAGGTTCAGTTACCCAAGTCTCGCCTACGGTATTGTAATTGGGGTATTCTTCGTTGAGCTCTTTCATCCATTGGCTCATGCCATCGTAGTCAGCGTAGGGGTAAGTGTCCATGCGGATGCCATCGATACCTGCATATTCAATCCACCAGAAGCTGTTCTGGATGAGGTATCTCAGTACGTGTGGATTCTTTTGGTTCAGATCGGGCATGGCTGTTACAAACCATCCGTCGTTCATTTGGTCGAAATCATATTTTGACGTGTAGGGATCTACGTGTGGAGTTAGTTTAAAAGAAGTCTGGACGAAGTCGTTCTGGTAATCGGAGTTGTTGAACCAGTCTTTGGAGGGCATGTCTTTGATCCAGATATGGTCGACACCGCAATGATTGAAGATCATGTCCATTACGATTTTGATACCACGCTGGTGGGCTTTCTCGATCAGCTGACGGTATTCTTCGTTGGTGCCAAAACGAGGATCTACTTTGTAGTAGTCTGTTGTGGCGTAGCCATGGTAACTTCCTCCTTGCATGTTGTTTTCCAAAACGGGTGTAAACCACAGAGCCGTTACACCTAGGTCTGTGAAGTAGTCCAGATGCTGTTCAATACCGGCCAGGTCACCGCCATGGCGGGCATTTGGATCATTGCGGTCTACTTTAGCATCCAGCATACCTTCTATTTGGTCGTTATCCGGATTACCGTTAGCAAAGCGGTCGGGCATTAACAGGTAAAGGGCATCCGATGCATCGAATCCTTTATGGTCGCTACCTTTCATGGCACGAGCTCTCAGTTCATATTCCTGTACTGTCTTTTTCTTTCCTTGTGTAAAGGTGAGAGCCATTTTACCAGGCTTTACGTCTTTGTCTAGTTTCAGATAGACCAGCAGGTAATTGCTGCTTTCCAGCTTCACGGTGCTGCTCACTGATACGCCAGGATAATCTACCGTGACACGTGCATCGCCGATTCCTTCGCCATAGACCATCAGCTGCAGTTCGGGATTCTGCATGCCTGTATACCAGAAAGGGGGATCAATTTTGTTGATGTTAGGTGCTGCGTAGGTAGTAAGGGACAGCAGCATCGTCCCGAGAAGGGAAAATACTTTCTTTTTCATGATAGTAATTTTACGGTTACAATTTAGTGGGGCTAATATAAGACAAATGGCGGAGATACGCTATGTTTCTCCGCCAATCACTTTCCTTTATATTATGCAAACGTTTGCTTTATGCTACTTTGAAGTAGGTGGATTGACCTTTATAGCTGTTTTTCCTTGGAAGAAATCTTCCACTTTCTTTCGTTTCCGCAAATCTTGCAGCCATGCTTCGGCGGCGTTGTATCGATTGTTTTCGTTGATGACAATGTCACCTTCTTCCGTCATCTCTTGTGGTTGATCCTTGCTTTCTTTAGGACGGGTCTTGAGGTAGGCTTCCAGATATTTTTCGGTACTTTCCAGATCTTTCAGGTGATAGAAAGAAACAAAGGCAACTTTGTAGAGCACATAATGTGCCTGTGGATTGTATTTGTATTGTTGCATCAGCGCTTTTATCTGTTTGCGGGGCTCGGCTGCCTCTCTGCAGCAGTCGGCCAAACCACCATAGAGTCGTGCCACGACGCTGTCTTGGGGGAAGACCAGCCGGATGGCATCTTCCATGTATTCCATACCTTTCTTCTTCCAAAGCGTTTTGGAGCAGGCTTTTCCCAGATAGTAGAGCAGGTCGATGTGGTCGGGAGCATGTTTACGGGCGGCTTCCAGCAGGTCGTGTGCCTCGTAGGGCTGGTTCAGGGCATAGTGGCTGATGCCGGCATAGTAGCAGTTGTAGAACGAACTGTCTCCCTGGGCCAGCAAAGGCTGGTATCTTTCCAATGCCTTTTGATATTCTTGGTTCAGGCAGTAGGCTTGTGCTTCCAGACGGTTGACGGTCGCATTTGTGGTGTCTGTTTTTCGATAGGCCTCGCAAGTTTCGATGGCATAATCGTAATAGTTGTTTCGGATGTACAGGCTTGCCAACTTGGAAGCGGCGAGGTAGTCGTCGGGATAGCGTTCGTGTATTTCCATGTAGGCGCCAATTTGGATGTTGGGGTCGGAATACAATCCTTCCAGACTTTGTGCTTTCAGGTGGAGGATGGTTGCAGAGCTGTCCTGTTCGGCCAAGGCAGTGCTTTCGCCTAAAGCCTCCTGGTATTTCTGTAAATTCAGCAACTGGCTGATATACTGGATACGGGCATATTTATGGTCAGGCTTTAGGTCCAGTACCCGTTTGTAGCATAATAAGGCCGGTTGAAATTTTCCCAAGGTCTTGTAACATTCTCCTGCCTCAATGTATGCCCGTGGGTTGAGTGAGTCTTGTTTGGTCAATTGGTTGAACACGTTCAGGGCTTCATTGTTTCGTCCCAGTTCTTTCAAGGCTTTTCCTTTCAGATAGAGCAGAGGAATACTTGAAGGTGTTTTCTCCATTAATTGGAGGGCAGCTTCATAATCATAATTGTTCATAGCCTCTCGAATATCATTGGAAACAGGGGATTGGGCGGTGGTAGCCAAGATATGACCGAGAAAGGCGAAAAAAAGAATAATTCGTTTCATACATGTTGCTTTTTAAAGTGTGAGGCTAATATATTAAGATTTTATGTATTTACGAATTATTCGTAATATAATTGGGATAGATTAACATTAACGGATATAGATGGTCGTTAGTGAATATCCTATTCTGGCTCTGTAAACACCTACTTTAGCGACGTAACTATGGACTTTAGCATCGTAACTATGGACTTTAGAAACGTAACTATGGATTATATTAGAGCGTAATGAAATATTGTTCTTTACCTATGGACTGTGAATAAAATAAAAATCCCCATAACTCATTGAGTTACGGGGATTAATTATCTTGATTAAGTAATTCGAATTACTTATTCAAAGCAGTAGCAACGTCAACGGCGCAAGCTACTGTACAACCTACCATCGGGTTGTTACCGATACCCAGGAAGCCCATCATTTCTACGTGAGCAGGAACTGATGAAGAACCGGCAAACTGAGCATCAGAGTGCATACGGCCCATCGTGTCCGTCATGCCGTAAGAGGCAGGACCGGCAGCCATGTTATCGGGATGCAGTGTACGACCTGTACCACCACCAGAAGCTACTGAGAAGTAGGGTTTACCTGCCAGTACGCGCTCTTTCTTGTACGTACCTGCAACGGGGTGCTGGAAGCGGGTCGGGTTGGTAGAGTTACCTGTGATAGATACGTCTACGCCTTCCTTCCACATGATAGCTACACCTTCGCGAACGTCGTCAGCACCGTAGCATTTTACTTTGGCACGAGGACCATCGCTGTATGCGATTTCCTTCACAACTTTCAGCTCGCCAGTGTAGTAGTCGAACTGAGTCTGAACGTAAGTAAAGCCGTTGATACGAGAGATGATCATGGCAGCGTCCTTACCCAGACCGTTCAGGATACAGCGCAGAGGCTCTTTACGAACCTTGTCAGCCTTAGCAGCAATCTTGATGGCGCCTTCGGCAGCGGCGAATGATTCGTGACCGGCCAAGAAAGCGAAACATTTAGTTTCTTCGCTCAGCAAACGGGCTGCCAGGTTACCATGGCCCAAACCAACCTTACGGTCGTCGGCTACAGAGCCGGGGATACAGAACGCCTGCAGACCGATACCGATAGCTTCAGCAGCTTCGGCAGCTGTCTTCACACCTTTCTTCAGTGCGATAGCGCAACCTACTACGTAAGCCCACTTTGCATTTTCGAAGCAGATAGGCTGAGTTTCTTCACAAGTCTTATAAGGATCGAGGCCGTAAGATTCACAGATTTGGTTAGCTTCTTCGATATCCTTGATACCGTTTTCGTTCAAAGCAGCAAGAATTTGCTTGATACGACGGTCTTGGCTTTCAAATTTCACTTCTCTAATCATATTCCTTCCTCCTTATTCTTTACGTGGGTCAATGTATTTAACTGCACCGGCCTCTTTGCTGAAGCGTCCGTAAGTACCGGTTACCTTCTTCAGAGCTTCGTTGGCGTCTGTGCCCTTCTTGATTTCGTCCATGAACTTGCCCAGATGAACGAATTCATAGCCGCAAACCTGATCGTCTTTGTCCAGGGCGATGGTCTTGATATAGCCTTCAGCCATTTCCAGATAGCGAGTACCTTTGGCCAAAGTACCATATAATGTACCTACCTGGCTACGCAGACCTTTACCGAGGTCTTCCAAGCCGGCACCGATCATCAGACCGCCTTCAGAGAAAGCTGACTGAGTACGTCCGTATACGATTTGCAGGAAGAGTTCGCGCATAGCTGTATTGATAGCGTCGCAAACGAGGTCAGTGTTCAGGGCTTCGAGGATAGTCTTGCCCGGGAGGATTTCAGAAGCCATAGCAGCAGAGTGAGTCATACCGGAGCAACCGATAGTCTCTACCAAAGCTTCCTGGATAACGCCTTCCTTTACGTTGAGGGTTAATTTACAAGCACCTTGCTGGGGAGCACACCAACCGATACCGTGTGTCAGACCAGAGATGTCAACGATTTCTTTAGCTTTTACCCATTTACCTTCTTCGGGAATAGGAGCCGGTCCGTGAT
>ERZ772831.988-NODE-988-length-28557-cov-4.994421_pt1 | contig 28557 bp, 20 predicted proteins | sample MGYA00580858_ERZ772831 | MGnify/ENA primary metagenome ERZ772831 (study PRJEB29015, sample SAMEA2737694) | human gut metagenome | biome: human gut; feature: human-associated habitat; material: faeces | place: China | collected 2012 ... | reverse complement strand
TGTTTGTGGCTGTTGCTTGCCGCAACTGCTGCCACACCGGCTCCTGCTGCAATCAAAGATGCTAACGCGATGGTTTTATTTTTATTTGACATAATAAGAATCTCCTTTCTAACTGCTTTTATTATCTTCGTTCTTTGGTCATCTTATTACTTCCCGGATAAAAATCCAATATACAAAACAGGCGGAATGACAATATTTTTATCATTCCGCCTGTTTTGATAAATAATCGGCCCTGCATTTACAAATCCGGTACAGCGTACCTAAATTAACCGGACGACGTTGCTGACTGTCATCCGAAACATAAATCACACTTCATCTAAAAAATTTCCAATCGAATTACTGATATTTCCGTGCAGTGTCAGACTCATTTTTTTGACGATCGTGCTGTAGTCTTCCTGCATACCGTCTTTGATCCAGTCTAACATCACACCGACAAAACCATACTTGTAAAAATCTGCAATAAAACGTTTATCTTCCTCCGGGAGACCGGTTCCTTCCGCCTTCTCATTTACCACACCCTCGATCAGTTCAAACGTCAGCTTATAAAGATAACTTTCAATCTGTTCCTTGCTGACCGAACGGTATACATTCATGATAAACGGTTTATTTTCCAGCACTGCCTTAAAAATCTGCTCTAACCCTTCCTGCCAGGAATTGTAGGTTCGTTTTCCCTGCAGCGCCCGCTTTCCGTCCTCCACGCATGCCCATTCAACCAGATCATAGATATCTTTAAAATGGTAATAAAATGCCATACGGCTGATTCCACAGTCCGTGGTCAGATCCTGGATCGTAATTTTATCTAATGGTTTCTGTAAAAGTAATTTTTTTAAGGATGCCTCTAATGCTCTTTTGGTTGTATTACTCATACGGACACTCCTTTTCCTTCGTATTTATAATAAATCACAAGTTGTTTAACTATTTTCCCTCGTTTCATACATCTGAAAATACTTGTCTGAATTTTAGCATACCGCTGCTATTCTGTCATTAAAAAGCCTCTATTTTAATGATATTTGTAATTATTGCACAAAAAATCCACCATTTTGGGGAAATGGTGGATTTAAAAAGGGGGAGAATTTATGAAAAAAAGTTTTATCACTCGTTCGTGATATTAATAATATATCCGCAATTTGTGAAATCCCGTTGTACATTTTTTGAATTCTATTTGAAGAATCTGTAACAATTTGTTCACACAACTGCTCTCACATTCTATTTTCCAAGACGGATCACATTCCAGGATGCTTTCTTTAACACGCTTGTGACAACACCGTCATCAAGTTTACTTCTGTCATCTGCGTTAACCGGATATACATTCTGTTCGGTCAGCGTGTTGGCTGCTTTTAAGTCATCGTTTTCCATCACGATATGCTCTTTGATCCGGTATCCCGCAAAGCTGCGCACATCGGTGGTAAGTTCAACATCCTCTTCTAAGTTACGGTTTACTGCAAAGATCGTGACTTCGTCTTTTTCTTCGTTATAGACAGCCACAGATTCCACGTCCGTGATCTCATCATGTTTTGCCGTTGCATGTCTGGAGCTTGAGATTACCGGCTGCAATGCGATGCCCCTGCCGTATTTGGATGCATGCATGAACGGATAAAAGATCGTCTGTTTCCATGCTCCGCCTGCCGCATCTGTCATGATCGGTGCGATTACATTGACAAGCTGTGCCAGACATGCCATCTTGACACGGTCTGCATGTTTCATCAGTGTGATCAGCATCAGTCCGACTAACAGGGAATCCTCAAAGTTATAGATATCCTCTAACATCGGAGGTGCCACCTGCCATGGATGGTTCTCGGTAATATCATCATCCGCAGCGTTTGAGTGAAACCATACATTCCATTCATCAAAACTTAAATTCATGACTTTTTTGCTGCGTTTTTTCGCTTTGACATAATCACAGGTCGCAATGACTGTGCGGATAAACGTATCCATATCATCGGACTGTGCAAGGAAATCATTGCTGTCATTGTCGCGGTTGCCATAATACTGATGCATGGAGATATAGTCGACATAATCATAAGTATGGCTCAATGTGACAGCCTCCCAGTCCGGGAACGTAGGCATATCCAGGTTGGAGCTTCCGCAGGATACCAGCTCGATGTCCGGATCGATCAGGCGCATTGCCTTTGCGGTCTCCTCCGCAAGTCTTCCGTACTCCTCCATCGTCTTGTGACCGATCTGCCACGGTCCGTCCATCTCGTTTCCAAGGCACCACACTTTGATGTTGTGCGGATCTTTCACACCATGTTTGATACGAAGATCACTGTATTTCGTTCCTGACGGATGATTGCAGTACTCCAGCAGATTGCAGGCATCTGCAATACCGCGCGTTCCAAGGTTCACTGCCATCATGACATCAGAATTGACTTTCTTTGCCCATTTGGAAAATTCATTTAAACCGATCTCATTTTTCTCTAAACTTCTCCATGCAAGTTCCAGACGGTGCGGACGCTCCTCAACCGGTCCCACAGAGTCCTCCCAGAAAAAGTTTGATACAAAGTTGCCGCCCGGATAACGGATGATCGGCACATCCAGCTCCTTTACCAGCTCTATCACATCTTTGCGGAATCCATCCTCATCTGCCGACGGATGTCCCGGCTGATAAATTCCTTCATATACTGCTCTTCCAAGATGTTCGATAAAAGAACCGTAAATCCTTTTGTCGATCGGAGCAATCTGAAATTCTTTATCCAGTACCATTTTTGCTTTTCTACTCATGTATATTTCCTCCTGTCACTTAAAATCTTACTCTTTTACCGCACCTGCTGTCATACCTTCAATAAAGTATTTCTGGAAGCAGATAAATAATACAAAGATCGGTATGATAGAAAATACAGAACCGACAACCAACAGACTGTAATTATCACCATACGGGTTGATCAGTGTATTAAGACCAATGGTCAGTGTGTATTTGTCTGCAGAACGGATGACTAATAACGGCCACAGATAATTGTTCCATGCATTCATACCATTTAAGATCGCCATCGCTGAGAATGCCGGTTTCATGATCGGTACGATCAGCTTAAAGAAAATACCGTACTCTGTCGCACCATCGATACGTCCTGCTTCGATCAACGATTTTGGCAGCCCTAAAAGATACTGCCGGAAGAAAAAGATCGTGGATGCATGTGCCAAAAACGGAAGCACAACCGATACATAACTGTCCATCATGCCCCAGCTTGAAATCTGTTTGTAAAGTGGGAGCATAATAACCTCAAACGGTACAGAGAGGATCAGAAGAACTATAATAAAGAAAAAGTTCTTTCCCTTAAAATCATATGCTGCAAATCCATATGCAACAAATGCACTGATCGCCAACGTCAGGATCACAGTGATCACGGTTAAGATAAGGCTGTTGCCAAACCATGTCCAGTAATCATGTTTGCCTGTAAAAAGTAATTTGTAATTGTCCAGTGTCAGATGCGGGATATCCAGATTCAGGTTTAATCCGTACTGAAGCAGGAAGTTTCCCGGTTTAAAACTGGCTAATACCAACAGATAGATCGGCAGAACGGTAAGGATCGCAAGGATGGAAAAAAATATGATCATACCGATGGTTGCTGCCCTGTCTTTCTTTTTCTGGCTCATTCCAACAGATTCTGCTGCCATATTATCTCTCCTCCTTCTTAAATGTTCCAGTCAATGCAAGCTGGATGATATTAATGATCATAACAATGATAAGAAGTACTAAACCAACTGCACATGCATATCCCATTGCACGCTTCTCAATACCCTGACGATACAGATAACCAACGATCGTAAGTCCGATATTCTGTGGGGAGTTATTACCTTTCCACAGCATGTAAGACTCAAGGAACATGGAAAGTCCTGCATAAATACTAATTGTTAATACATAGATCGTGGTCGGTTTTACAAGCGGTACTGAAATGCTCTTAAACTGCTGCCACTTTGTCGCTCCGTCGATGGAAGCCGCCTCGTAGAGATCCGTGGAGATATTCTGTAACCCTGCAAGGAAATAGAGGATATTGACACCGGTCCAGCGCCAGCACGCTACTAGGAGAAGTGCAAAGTATCCGGTCCATTCACCTTTCAGCCATTTGATGGAAGAATGTCCAAAGAAATTTAAAATCTGGTTTGCAAGTGCCGTATCCATCTCACCAAACATCAGACGGAAGATTGTACCTACAACGACAACAGATGTCAGTGCCGGGATAAAATAAACAGACTTGAAAAATCCCTTCGCCTTCATCAGTTTACTGTTTAACATACTTGCAAATAACATTGGAAACGGAATTAAAAGTACCAGTGTTCCCACCATGTATTTAAAACTGTTCCAGACTGCTTTTCTGAAATATGTATCAGAGAGTAATCTCTTATAGTTGTTCATTCCAACCCATTTATCTTTCAGGACGTCCTGAAAACTTAACAGTACACCATTTGCGATCGGGAATACCCAAAACAAAATGACTGTCAGAACAAATGGAAGAATAAACACATAAGGTGCTGCTTTTTGCGAATACAAAAACTTCTTCACTTTATTCATGCTGTAATGCCCCCTTTTCCCTCATAACAGGAAACGGGATGCAGGACATCTGCCCCACATCCCTGCCTGTTTAAACCTGTCTCTTATTCTCCAAATTCATTCTGAAGTGCAGACTGTGCCTCGTCTAACGCTTCTTTTACATCCATACCGGACTCGAAGATATTATTTAAAGTCTCTGTACAGAAGATATTGTTGATGGATGGCATCTTCTCATCTGTATAGCAGGTCAGTAATCCAATGCCGTCCTGAACATCTAATAATGCATCAAATGGTTTTGTGTTGAAGTACTGTACATACTGATTATCCGGGTTCTCTGTTACGGATTTGTCTGTCCATACTGCTGTGTTAACCGGGTCAAATCCTAATACGTTCCAAACTTCTACGTTTGCTGTGTCAGAAAGTTTGATGTAAGCGAATACTTCTGCTGCAAGGTCAGCATTCGGGCTGGATGCTACAACTGCTGTACCGGTACCACCACCACCGATGGTCTTTACTGCATCGTTGTCACCAAATACAGGAGGTGCTGCGATTGCAACTTTACCGGAAAGGTCTGTCATGTAGCTTAAGTAACGGCTGGTCTGCCAGAATGGCATGATTGCTGCTGCGACATCACCGCTGTTGTATAACGGATATGCTTCCTCGTTGTCAGGCTGTCCACCGGCGATAACGTCCATAGCACCTGCATCCTGCATATCTTTCATGGTCTGTAAACATTCAACCATGGTATCATTGTTTACTGCAAGGCTTCCATCATCATTTAAGTAATCTCCGCCTTTCTGAGCGAGCATTAAGTTTAATGTCCACTGAGCAGTTGTCTCACATGCTGCAAATGTTTTTCCGGTTGCTTCTTTGTATTTTGCACCTGCTTCTTTGAAGTCATCCCAGGTCTTGATGGTTGTGTAATCAATACCTGCTGCCTCTAATGCTTCCGTGTTGTAGAAAGCAACGGTTGTACCAACGTGTGTCGGGAATCCATAATAGTTACCATCTTTGGAGTAAAGCTGTAATCTGGACTCTACTACATTGTCAAGATACGGTTCTACTGCATCGTTCAATGGTTTTAATCCGATATCACCTGTCATGAATGCAGGGAATTTACCAAGCTCGATATCAACGACATCCGGAGCACCCTCTCCTGACTCTAATGCAAGTGATAATTTGTTGTGCATATCATCATATGCCATGTTGGATAAAACAAGTTTAACCTTCTTATCCGGATTTTCCTCATTCCATTTCTCAGCCATGTTGGTGTAGAAATCCTGATGGTTCTCGATGAATGTCCAGACCTCAAGTGTTGTGACATCATCGCCCTCTACGTCCATCTCTCTTCTTCCTGCGCCGCTGTCTGCGCTCTCTGTACCGGATGCTGCTTCCCCCGCATCGGAACTGCTGTTTCCTGCTGTGGAATTACCGCCACATCCGGCAAGCATTCCCACTGTCATTGCTGCGCACATTAATGCTGCTAAAACCTTCTTCTTCATACATTTACCTCCCAAATGTTTTTCTTTATCAGATCGAAAGTATCTCCTGTTTTCAGATGATCTTCCGTGTGATACATGTTTTTCTGTCAGATCAGCTGTCTGATCCAGACTGCCATCTCCCCTGTTTTCCGGTTGCCCCAGTAACAGTAAGGAACTGCTTTTAACGTCACATCCTTTAACTCCGGCGGCTGTTCTTTGTATAACTCTTCTGCCGTCCAATGATCTTCTAAGATGCGTTTTCCTTTTGCTTCCACTGACATCACACCACCTAACAACTGTTCCTCCCAGTTTTCAGTCAGCGCTTCTTTTGTATCCACATATAAGGAACTTAAGTTTTCTCCATTGTCTGTCTCTTCGAGGCAGTATACCAATGGACCGCGCATGATACATGCTTTTCCTTCATCCGCTCTCACTTTCGGATTTGCATATACAAATCTTGCTTTCATGTCACAGGATATTTTGATCTCCTCAGATGCTGCAAGATCCGTTATCATAAGATAACCTTTTTTTATGAGCGGTGTTTCTATTTTCTGTGTTCCGCGCCACACGGTAAATTCTTTTGTGTAGCCGGGAATCCGAAGTGCCAGTGTTCCTTTGGAAGCTTTTTCTGATTCCAGATGAACCGTTACCGTTCCATCCTTTAAGAAACTGCTTTCCATTATTACTTCTGTCTCTGTCTCTCCAATCAGAAGTTTTGTCTGACTGGATATGTATAAATTAATGTATAAACTATTTTCATCTGCTCCATAGATGTACTGTCCTAAAGAAGCAAGTGTTCTTGCAATATTCGGCGGACAGCACGCCACGCCAAACCATTTCTGTCTGACCGGCTTTACATGCTCCATGGATGTCCGTTCGATGCAGTTATCCGGCCATACCTCCAATGGATTGACATAGAAGAAACTCTTTCCATCCATCGCAATCCCTGCAAGCACTGTATTGTAAAGTGCCTTCTCCACAATGTCCGCATATTTTGCATCTTTTGTGATCTGCGCCATCCGGTTTCCAAACATCGCAAGTCCGATGGATGCGCAGGATTCGGAATAATTTCTGTCGTTCGGAAGATCATAGTCGGTTGTGAACCGCTCTAACAATCCCGATGAACCAATGCCGCCTGTGATGTACATCCTTTTCTCTGTCATGTTATTCCAGAGTGTCTTACAGGCATCTAATAATGTCTCATCCTGATATTCATATGCCAGATCTGCCATTGCGCTGTAGAGATATACGGCTCTTACCGCATGCCCCTCTGCTGTCTTCTGCTCTCTGACCGGCAGATGTGACTGAGAATACTCCGGTACATATCCGGCAAATTCAGGAAATATCTGCTGATATTTTTCTTTCTTTTCTTCCTGGAAAAAATAATTTTCTCCCACACCTCTTGTATCGATAAAATATTTCGCAAGATCTAAATATCTTTTCTGTCCGGTTGCCCGGTACAATTTTACCAGGGCAAGTTCTACTTCCGGATGTCCCGGATATCCATGACACTTTCCTTCCTCCGGTCCAAAGGTTTCACAGATCAGGTCTGCAAATCTTGAAACAATATCGAGGAACTTTCTTTTCCCTGTCGCATTGTAATATGCAGCTGCTGCCTCGATCATGTGCCCCGCCGTGTAAAGTTCGTGTCCTTCTTTCAGGTTCGTCCAGCGTCTGTCCGGTTCTTTGATCGTGAAGTAGGTATTTAAATATCCGTCTTCACACTGTGCCTTCCCGATCAGGTCGATCGTCTCATCAGCAAGTTTTTCCAACTTTTCATCTCTTCCAGATGAATCTAAGGTAAATGCAACTGCCTCTAACCACTTTGCAACATCGGTATCCTGAAAGACAGCTCCTTCAAAATCTCCCTCTGCCTCGCCTGCAGCGATCTTAAAGTTCTTGATACAGTGGCTTGGCGCCGCATCTTTTACATTGTCATTTAACGTGTTCCACTGGTAAGGAAGTATGACATCTTTTACTAAGCGGATGTATTTATCCCAAAACGCATCTTTAATCTGGATCTGATGCAGCGGAGACAGATACAACAGGTGATGAGGGAAAAGTTCTTAACATTTATTGCTGGAATGAAGAGTTTAAGAGCCGTCTGACAGATCACTATCCTGGATATGAGGAAGTGGATGCTACATCAGGTAAGATTGGGGATGTTACCGTAAAATGGAATATCACACCAAACGATGACAACGCATATCAGAACAATCTGGATGCGACATTATTAAAACAGGAATCAGCAGCAGCCGATGACAAGATTGATTTATTCTTAGTAGAAGCAGACTACGCATTGAAATATGTTGATACAGATTACACAATGCCAGTCGCAGATCTTGGAATCACAGATGCAGATCTTGCAAATCAGTATCAGTATACAAAAGATATCGTTACAGATTCTAACGGCGTATTAAAAGGTGTTTCATGGCAGGGCTGCCCGGGTGTATTATTCTATAACCGTGATGCAGCAAAAGAGGTTCTTGGAACAGATGATCCTGACGAAGTTCAGAAATATGTTTCTGACTGGGATACATTCAATGATACAGCAGAGACAATGAAAGCTGCCGGATATAAGATGACATCTTCCGTCAATGATACTTACCGTGTATATTCTAACAACGTTACTTCTAAGTGGGTAGAAGATGGCAAGATCAATATTGATGATAACATTATGAAATGGGTATCTGACTCAAAAGAACTTTATGATGCAGGCGAGACAGAAACATATGAACTTTGGAGTGATGACTGGAAGAAAGGCTTCTATCCGGAAGGAAAAGTATTCTGCTACTTTGGACCAGCATGGTTCGTGAACTTCTCTATGGCAGCTGACACCGAAGGATCTATCGGTTACAACGGTGGATGGGGCGCTACACCAGGACCTCAGGGCTTCTATTGGGGCGGTACATGGATCTGTGGAGCAACAGGTACAGATAACGCAGGTCTCGTAAAAGATATCATCTTAAAGATGACAACAGATGAGACAATCATGAAAGATATCGTAGTAAAAGATGATGATTTCGTTAACAATAAACCAGCTATGGAAGCAATGGCAGCAGATACAAGCTACCAGAGTAAAGTATTAGGCGGACAGAACCCATTGGCTATGTACTGTGCAAGTGTAGAAAAACTTGATTTAAGTAACCTTTCTGCATACGATCAGGGATGTAACGAAGAGTTCCAGAACGCAATGAAGAACTACTTTGAAGGCAATGCTTCACTTGATGATGCACTTGACTTATTCTACAAAGCAGTTGTTGAGAAATATCCGGACTTAACATACTAAAATAATAAGCCGCGCCTGCCAGACCGGCGGGTGCGGCTATCTTTATATCTATCTCCGGACGGAGAGAAAGCAGTCAGCGGCGTAAAGCGCAGAGCTGACAGCAGATTTGCACAAAAAGATGTCCGTGAAGGGATGCTGTGAACTCTGTGAAAAATAAAAAGAAGGGGGCAAGAGGCGTTATGAAGAAGAAAAGCAGTAAAGCAGTCAGATATAACAAATGGGGTTACATTTTTCTGATTCCTTTTATTCTGGTGTATGTTGTATTCCAGCTTATACCACTGTTTAATACCATTTATAACAGCTTTTTTGAAAATTATTTATCAGGTCTGACACAGATCGGACCAAACTTTGTGGGACTGGAGAACTACAAAACGCTGTTTACACAGGGCGATATCTGGATTTACGCAAAGAATACCATGATTTTATGGATCATATGTTTTGTGCCACAGATTATTTTGTCATTACTGTTAGGTGCATGGTTTTCTGATGTGCGTTTGAAATTAAAAGGAAGCAGATTTTTCAAGACCGTGATCTATCTGCCAAACCTGATCATGGCATCCGCATTTTCCATGTTGTTCTTTACACTGTTCTCGGATGGTGGACCGATCAACTCGATTTTAATGCAGATCGGAATCATTTCAGAGCCATATAAGTTTCTGGCAAACACAGGAAGCGCGAGAGGACTGATCGCCCTTATGAACTGCCTGATGTGGTTTGGTAATACGACTATTCTTTTAATGGCAGGCATGATGGGTATCGATACTTCCCTATTTGAAGCGGCAGAAGTGGATGGAGCAACTTCCACACAGGTATTCTACAAAATTACATTACCGCTGCTCCGGCCGATTTTAGTATATGTTGTGATCACATCGCTGATCGGTGGATTACAGTTATTCGATGTACCACAGATTTTGACCAATGGTACCGGTGATCCAATGAGATCGACCATGACATTGATCATGTTCTTAAATAAACATCTGTACAGCAAGAACTACGGAATGGCTGGTGCAGTATCCGTAATCCTGTTCATCATCACCGCAATTTTAAGTCTTATTGTCTTTAAGGTAACTGGAAACGATAAGAGAAAAGCATGAGTAGAATAGAAAGGTGAGGTGTTATTATGAACGAAAATAAAAATCTGAAAAAAGGACTTGGAATCCATGCAAGAAGATTTATCGCTTATATAGTCCTGATTCTTGTTACATTTGCCTGCCTGTTCTGGTTCTATGTGCTGTTCATTAACGCGACCAGATCGAACGGTGAACTGCAGGCCGGATTTACACCACTGCCAAGCACACATCTGCTGGAAAACTGGAACAATCTGGTACACGGAACACTTCCGGTATGGCAGGGTATGATAAACAGTCTGATCGTATCGGTACTGTCAGCAGCGTTATGTACTTATTTTTCAACCATGACAGCTTATGCGATCCATGCATATGATTTTAAACTGAAAAAATACATCTATGCATTTATCTTAGCAGTTATGATGATCCCTACACAGGTAACTGCACTTGGATTTGTAAAATTAGTCGGTACATTAAAAATGGAAGATACATTTATCCCTTTGATCGTCCCAACGATCGCTGCACCGGTCACATTCTTTTACATGAAACAGTACATGGAAAGTACATTGCCGGTATCTCTGATCGAGGCAGCCAGAATTGATGGTTCCGGTGAGTTCCATACATTTAACAATATTGTACTTCCATTAATGAAACCTGCCATTGCAGTACAGGCAATCTTTACATTTGTAAGCAGCTGGAATAATTATTTTGTACCGGCTTTGATCTTACACAATGACAAGAAAAAGACACTGCCAATCTTAATCGCACAGCTTCGTGCAGCTGACTGGCTGAAGTTTGATATGGGTCAGGTTTATGTGATGATCGCATTTTCTATCTTCCCAGTTATTATCATTTATCTGATCTTATCCAGACACATCGTACAGGGTGTTGCCCTCGGCAGTGTAAAAGGATAAATTAGAATATAGCTACAAATGAAAAAACCTTCCCTGAGAACCGCCGTGATTCCCCATATCACGGCGGTTCTTCTTTGGTGTAGCAGAAAAAGATTACAATATTAAAAAACATCAGAAAAATTGTCTGAAATAATCAAACATAGGCTCTTTTTTTCCAGTTGCTAATGTGCTATAATAGGTACAGATTTTGGAAAAAAAGAAATGGTTGAGAAGTGAATCTGCACAATCCTTTCAGAACGGAGGAAGACATGACAGAAGGCGGTTTTTTAGTTTTCATGGGAATTTTATTACTTTTGGTTGTCATCGTTGTTGTGATAGCGGTTGTTTCATCTGTGGCAGGTGCGGCAGCAGCAATCGTTGATGATGAAGACAGCGAAGATGAATAGAACAGGGTGAGAACAGAATAGTGGGGCGGTACTTTTGTGCCAGTCCCCTTTTTGCAGGTCTTATGGATACTGCGAAATGTCCCGAGATCGAATCATAAGAAAGGAGACAGAGATTATAATGCAGTTACTTACATTTTTGTTAAATGGAGTGAAGTTTGGTATTCCTGTCAATGATGTGGAATCCATTGAAACAAGAATGAATGTGGTGAATATTCCAAATTCACTGCCACAGGTTCATGGGATCATGAATCTGCACGGAGAAGTTATTGCAGTGTACAGTCTGGCAGAACAGTTTCATTATCCGGAACAGGAAATCAACAATATCATCGTTGCATCCATGAATGGTACAAAGATTGGGCTTGAGGTTGGAAACGTGGATGAGATTATTGATGTCCCGGATGAGAAGGTTATTTCCATGCCAGTCATTATGAAAGCAGTAGAAAATTGTTTTGATGAGGTTGCTTCCTATGCAAAAGAACTGATCGTTCTGATCGAGGTATCAAAGCTGATGCCGGAAGCAGAGCAGCAGGCAATACAGAAATTGGTAGAACAACAGTCATAAACAAAAAAGAGTAAAGCCTCTGTTATTATATATTGGAAAGATACAGTCTCGTGGGATGGAGTACCGATAGGTACTCCATTTTTGCGTAAATAGGAAATTTTGTTCCATTTCTAAAATAATTCTAAATTCTGTCCGATTTTCCTTGCATTTTGATGAGAGAGGAGTAAACTGATTTTTGCCGACCGACCGGTCGGTTTTGGCTTGCGGGAATGCAATAGCCAATCAGACATATAATTTTTCAGGAGGAACGAGAATGATCCCGAAGTATAGTGTAAAACGTCCATACACAGTGTTAGTGGCTGTTGTACTGGTGATCGTTTTAGGAGTTGTTTCGCTGACGAGGATGACAACAGATCTGCTGCCGGCAATGAATCTGCCATATGTGATCGTTGTCACGACGGATGTAGGGGCAAGTCCGGAGGAAGTGGAAAAAGATGTGACATCGCCGATCGAAGCGGCAATGGCGACGACTTCCAATATTAATAATGTAAGTTCCATGTCCTATGATAACTATTCTATGGTTGTTTTGGAGTATGAACAGAGCACAAACATGGATTCTGCCATGATTGAGATCCAGCAGCAGCTGGATCAGTTGACCGGACAATTTCCGGATTCAGTGGGCACACCAATCATTATGCAGATCGATCCAGATATGATGCCGGTTATGATCGCATCCGCAGATGTGGATGGAATGGATCAGGCAGAGGTATCTGATTATGTGGATAATGAATTATTACCACTGCTTGAGAGTATCGAGGGTGTGGCATCTGTGACGGCAACAGGTGTGCTGGATACGGACCTTCAGGTAACCATGAATCAGGAAAAAATAGATGCTTTAAACGAACAGATTTTAAGCAAAATAGATGCCCGGTTTACAGATGCACAGGCAGAGTTAGATAAGGCATCTTCCCAGATCGACAGTGGGAAAAAGAAGCTTTCCGATGGTGAAAAAGAGATGGGAAGCCAGCTTGGAGCAGGTGAAAATGAGATCATTAATAATAAAATCCAACTGTTTAACACCGAAGCAGATCTGACCACACAATTATCAGATCTTCAGAAATCACAGTCGTCCATGGATGGTGCGATCAAATCGTTACAGTCAGCTTATGATGGAGCAACGCAGTTACAGAGTGCAATTGACGGTCTGCAGAAAGCAAAAGACGGTGTCAGCCAGGCGAAGAGTGGGGCAAAACAGTTGTATGCAATGAAACCACAGTTGCAGCAGCTCGCAGCATCAGTGCCAGCATGGGGTGGAACATTGCCGACCGATTATAATACTTTTATTACGACGTTAGAATCCACAGTGAATTACATGAAAACGTTAACGGATCCGGTAAAGCAGGCACAGGCTGCACAGATGGAGCAGATGCTTACAGGACTGAAATCGTCTATGACACCGGAAATTTATAAAGCACTTGTGGCAAGTGCCAGCGAATCCGATTTCGTCGCCTACATGGAATCCACAGCCATTGCCCAGATCAATGCACAGGCAGGGACTTCCTATACAAGTGAGAGTGACATTGCAAGCCAGATCGTGACCTTACAGTCAAAACTGGACGACATCAATGTGATGCTGATGAGTCAGGCATCCTCTTTTGCAGATGCAGGTGTGACGCTGACTTCTTACAAAGACATTCCGGCTGCAATCTCAAAATTGAGTGAGAGCAAGACACAGATTGCGGCGGGAATCGCGACAATCGAGTCCGCCCAGACACAGGTGGCAGACGGTAAAACATCTTTAGATGACGCATTAGTGACTTTAAATGAATCCCAGATATCCGGTATCATGGAGATGAGCAAGGGATATGCGGATCTTGCTGTTGCAGCAAATAAGATCGAAGAGGGACAGAGCCAGTTAGATGATGCAAAAGAGCAGGCAAAAGATTCAGCGGATCTGAACACGATCCTTACAATGGATACCTTAAAAAATCTTCTGACAGCACAGAACTTCTCCATGCCGGCAGGTTATGTGACAGAGGGGAACGAGCAGTATCTGGTGCGGGTAGGAGATGAGGTGACATCCAAAGCAGATCTTGAAAATCTCGTTCTGATGGATCTTGGTATGGATGGTATCGAACCGGTCAGACTGTTGGATGTGGCAGACATCGAGTACATTGACAACTCCGGTGATTCTTATTCGAAAGTGAATGGCAATGCAGCCGTTATGCTTTCCATTGAAAAGCAGACCGGCTATTCCACCGGAGATGTGACAGACCGGTTATTGGATAAATTTGACAGCCTGGAAAAAGAAAATACAGATTTACATTTGAGCGTTCTCATGAATCAGGGTATTTACATTGACATGATCGTGAAATCAGTCGTAGAAAACATGATCGTGGGAGCCATCCTTGCAATTATTGTATTGTTATTATTCTTAAAAGATATGAAACCTACACTTGTAATAGCATGTTCCATTCCGCTCAGTGTTGTTTTTGCAGTGGTACTGATGTACTTTACGAATATTACGTTAAACATTATTTCACTGTCGGGTCTGGCGCTCGGAATTGGTATGTTGGTGGATAACTCCATTGTCGTGATCGAGAACATCTATCGATTGCGGGGAGAGGGGTATTCCATCCGGAAAGCAGCCGTGGAAGGCGCTTCACAGGTGACAGGAGCAATCATAGCTTCCACACTTACAACCATCTGTGTATTTGCACCGATTATTTTTACAGAGGGTATCACAAGACAGTTATTTGTTGATATTGCGCTGACAATTGCATTTACGCTTGCAGCCAGCCTGCTCGTGGCATTGACTTTCGTGCCGATGATGGCAGCAGGATTATTAAAAAATACAAAAGAGATCAGGCATAATTTCTTTGACAAAGTAAAAGAGGTTTATGGAAAAATTTTAGCTGTATGCCTGCGTTTCAAGCCAATCGTATTTATCGCGGTGATCGTTTTGCTGGGAACAAGTGTTGTGGCAGCATTCTCCAGAGGATATTCTTTCATGGATATGAATATGGAGACGAACCAGATCAGTGCGACGATTTCAGCAAAAGAGGATGAGACGCTTACTTTTGATGAACTGACAGAAATGGCAGACGAAGTCGTGGAAAAAGCATTGACGATTGATGGTATTGAGACCATTGGTGCCATGGCAGGTGGAAGTGCTCTTTCCATGATGGGAGGAAGTTCTACAGACAGTATTTCCATGTATATGATTCTGGATGAAGAATCTGAAGTGAGCAGTGCAGATGTAATCGAACAGTTGGATGAACTGACAAAAGACATGGACTGCGAAGTTACAACAGACACCTCCGCTTCTGATATGACATCACTTATGGGAAGTGGACTGACGATCAATGTAAAAGGAAATAATCTTGACAAACTGCAGGAACTTGCAGGCGAGGTTGCAAAAGTCGTAGAGAACACCGAGGGAACTGTGGATGTGGATGATGGACTTGCCAATACGACACCGTCTTTCACCATTTCTGTAGACAAGGAAAAAGCTGCGAAATATGGCATGACCGTTGCACAGGTATTCCAGCTTGTTTATGGGGAGATGACATCGTCAACCTCCGCAACAACGATCTCTACCGATGTAAATGAGTATCAGGTTTACGTACAGAGCGAGGAACAGTCCGATGTTACATTGGCTGATATCAAAAACCTGACCTTCACTTATACAGACAGAGAAGGAAACGAGACAGAAACAGCACTTTCTGATATTGCACAGTTTGAGGAAGGTTACACCTTAGGAACGATCAACCGTGATGCGCAGACCAGATATATCAGTGTGACCGCAGGAGTGGATGATGACCATAATGTCAGTCTGTTAAGCAATGAGATCCAGAAAGAGTTAGATAAGATCGATCTGCCGGAAGGATACTCCATTGAGATGGCAGGTGAGGACGAGATGATCGCAGATGCGATGAATCAGTTGTATCTGATGCTTCTTTTGGCAGTTATCTTCATTTACCTTGTCATGGTAGCACAGTTCCAGTCACTGTTGTCGCCGTTTATCATTATGTTTACAATCCCGCTGGCATTTACAGGCGGTCTGTTCGCACTTTACTTTACCGGCAACGAAGTCAGCGTTGTGGCAATGATCGGATTTGTCATGCTTGCCGGAATTATCGTAAATAACGGTATCGTTATGGTAGACTTTATCAACCAGCTCCGCCGTGGCGGAATGGAGAAAAAAGACGCCATTATCGAATCCGGAAAAACGAGACTCCGTCCAATCCTTATGACCGCACTCACCACGATCCTGTCCATGTCCACGATGGCAGTCGGACTTGGAGAAGGTTCAGAAATGATGCAGCCAATGGCGATCGTAACGGTTGGCGGTTTGTTATATGGTACACTGTTAACTCTGATCGTTGTTCCATGTATTTATGATGCATTCAACCGCAATAAGAGCATGGTCGAGGAGGACTTATAATGGATGAGCAGAAACTGATCCACGATCCATCACAGAAAGTACTTGCCATGTATCAGGCAGTCATTGAGTTCATTAATGAAGGCTGTGATATCAACACTTTAAAAGTAGCTGATATCACAGGCCGGGCAGGCATTGGAAAAGGAACGGCATACGAATATTTTTCTTCAAAGGAAGAGATAATCTCTTCTGCAATTTTATATTATGTGAAAGTGTGCTTTGAAAAACTGCAGGTAATTTCTACAGATAACAGAACGTTTCAACAGAAAATTAACGAGGTTATGGATTTTATTGATGAGCATGTAAAAGAAAAGCAGGGTGTCTTTTTCCTGATAAAAATGGTATTGGAATCATACGAGATACCAAAGAATCTGAAAGATGAGTATGAGCGTATGAAACAGCAGTGCTGTGATAAGGAGAAAAACGAGATTATCGACTGCATTGTGGAGGAGGGTGTCCGCGAAGGTCTGATCCGGGAGGAGAATGTTTTCCTGCGAAGAGCCGCGGTCGAAACCCAGCTTTCGGTCTATTTTATGTACCGCATCGCAGCAGAGAAAAAAATCGAACTTGACCTGGAGGCAGATTCTTTGAGAGAATATATCTATCAGAATATATTGAAATTATTAGGATAGAAAGAAGGAACAAATAAATTAAAATCACCTATAAAAAAATCAGTTGACAAATGCCACTTTAGCTTTTATGATGAAAAAAGATATAAAAAGGTGATGAGAAAGAGGAGTACACACAGACACCTGAAAGAGAATGACATTCACCGGCTGAGAGATGTCACCAGAACATGTTGTGTGGAAGGTAGCTTTTGAACCGTCGCGCAGAACCTGTCTGTTGCAGATAAGTGGCAGAACTTGCAAGTTGATCATGCGGAGAAAATTTTCGTATATCGCCAGAAGCAGTCAGAAGTAAGCGAGAACGAGTTGTCCCCGTTACCGGACAGTGGCTTAGGAATGAGCCGGCAGAGATATGTTGTTTTTACAACATAACAAAGGTGGTACCGCGTTGACACGCCCTTTGCATCCGTATGGATGTGAAGGGCTTTTATTTTTTTAAGAAAGGAAAAAGACAAATGAAGGAATTAGCAAAGACCTATGACCCGAAGGGCATTGAAGAACGTCTCTATAAAAAATGGGAAGACAACGGTTACTTCCATGCAGAAGTAGATCGCAGCAAGAAACCATTCACCATTGTGATGCCTCCACCAAACATTACCGGACAGCTTCACATGGGACACGCATTAGACAATACCATGCAGGATATTTTGATCCGCTACAAGAGAATGCAGGGTTACAATGCATTATGGCAGCCTGGAACAGACCACGCTTCCATTGCAACCGAAGTAAAAGTCATCCAGTCCTTAAAAGAAAAAGGAATCGACAAGGCAGATCTTGGAAGAGAAGGTTTCTTAGAGAAATGCTGGGAGTGGAGAGAGGAATACGGTAACCGTATCATCAACCAGTTAAAGAAAATGGGATCTTCTGCTGACTGGCAGAGAGAACGTTTTACCATGGATAAAGGATGTTCTGATGCCGTACAGGAAGTTTTTATTAAATTATATCAAAAAGGATATATCTACAAGGGTTCCCGTATCGTAAACTGGTGCCCGGTTTGTAAGACATCCATTTCCGATGCGGAGGTAGAGCATGAGGAGCAGGACGGATTCTTCTGGCATATCAATTACCCGGTAGTTGGTGAGGAAGGAAGATTCGTAGAGATCGCAACGACAAGACCGGAGACTTTATTCGGAGATACCGCTGTTGCTGTAAACCCGGATGATGAGAGATACAAAGACATCGTTGGAAAAATGTTAAAACTTCCGATGACAGACCGTGAGATTCCGGTGATCGCTGATCCATATGTAGACAAAGAGTTTGGAACCGGATGTGTGAAGATCACACCAGCCCATGACCCGAACGACTTTGAGGTTGGAAAACGCCACAACCTGGAAGAAATCGTTGTCATCAATGACGATGCAACCATGAACAAGTTAGCAGGAAAATATGAGGGAATGGACCGCTACGAGTGCAGAAAAGCATTAGTAAAAGATTTAGAGGAAGCGGGACTTTTAGTAAAAGTTGTTCCACATTCCCACAACGTAGGTACACATGACCGCTGCGGCACAACCGTTGAACCAATGATCAAACAGCAGTGGTTCGTGAAAATGGACGAGATGATCAAACCGGCAGTTGAAGGCGTAAAAAATGGTGATATCCAGTTACTTCCAAAACGTATGGAGAAGACATACTTCAACTGGACAGACAATATCCGTGACTGGTGTATTTCCAGACAGTTATGGTGGGGACACAGAATCCCGGCATACTACTGTGATGAGTGTGGCGAGATGGTAGTTGCGAAAGAAGCACCTCATAAGTGTCCGAAATGTGGATGCACCCATATGACACAGGACCCGGATACCTTAGATACCTGGTTCTCCTCTGCATTATGGCCATTCTCCACACTTGGCTGGCCGGAAAAAACAGAAGACTTAGATTACTTTTATCCAAATGATGTTTTAGTAACCGGATATGATATTATCTTCTTCTGGGTAATCCGTATGATCTTCTCCGGTTACGAGCAGATGGGCAAAGCGCCATTCCATACCGTATTATTCCACGGTCTGGTACGTGACTCCCAGGGACGTAAGATGAGTAAGTCTCTTGGAAACGGTATCGATCCGTTAGAGGTTATTGACAAATATGGTGCTGACGCACTTCGTCTGACACTGATCACAGGCAATGCACCTGGTAACGATATGCGTTTCTACTGGGAGAGAGTAGAGTCTTCCAGAAACTTTGCCAATAAAGTATGGAATGCTTCCCGTTTCATCATGATGAACTTAGAGGGCGCAGAGATCAAAACCCCTGCTCTCGATGAATTAAAGGCAGCCGACAAATGGATTTTATCCAGAGTGAACACACTTGCAAAAGATGTGACAGAGAACATGGATAAATTCGAGATGGGTATCGCCGTACAGAAAGTTTATGACTTTATCTGGGATGAATTCTGTGACTGGTACATCGAGATCACAAAAGTTCGTACCTATAACAAAGAGAATGATCCGGCATCTGCAAATGCAGCATTCTGGACCTTAAAGACGGTACTGACAGAGGCATTAAAGCTGTTACATCCATTTATGCCGTTTATCACAGAGGAAATCTTCTGTACGCTTCACCCGGAAGAAGACACCATTATGCTCGCAAAATGGCCGGAATACAAAGCAGAATGGAACTTTGCAGCAGAGGAAGAGATGGTAGAGCACTGCAAAGACCTTGTAAAAGGTGTTCGCAACCTCCGTACTGAAATGGATGTTCCACCATCAAGAAAAGCAAAGATTTTCATTGTATCTGACGATGCGAAAATTAGAGACACGTTTGAATCAAACAAAGAAGTTTATGTAAACCTTGCAGGTGCAAGTGAGATCGCAGTACAGGCAGATAAGACAGGAATCGAGGAGGATGCTGTTTCCGTTGTAATTCCTGGAGCAACACTTTACCTTCCACTGGAAGATTTAGTAGACTTTGAAAAAGAAAAAGAACGTCTGTTAAAAGAACAGGCACGTCTGGAGAAAGAACTCGCGCGTTCTAAGGGAATGCTTTCCAATGAGAAGTTCTTAAGCAAAGCTCCGGAAGCAAAAGTGCAGGAAGAGAAAGAAAAGCTTGCAGGCTATGAGCAGATGATGGCTCAGGTCAAAGAGCGTCTTGCACAGATGAAATAGAACAATAACCGTCCAGTCTCCCTAGCCGGTGGCGTGGACGGTTATTTTTATGGCAGGGTGTGTCATTGGTTTGTTCAACATGCACAAATTACAGAGCGAAAATGTGCGAAAAAGCAGAAAACTTGCTTGAAAAAAAGACTGGAAACGAGTATTATATAGTATATATACGTTTTTTGTAGGAAGAAGGGAGTTGGAAGAATGGCATTACCAAGTATTTCTACACCAAAAGTGAAGATCGTGAATAAAGACTTAGAGGCATGGATCAGACTCCCTGCACTGGAAGAAGGAGAACACTATACGATCGAGTATCTGCACGATGTATTACGGGTGAACCAGATTACTTATGGAATTGATGAAGCACAGCTTCAGAAGATCCTCGATGAAGAAATCTATGAACAGGACGTACTGGTGGCAAGAGGCATACCGGCAGTAGAGGGACAGGATGGATTCTATGAGTATAAGGTGAATATGAACCTTGAGAAAAAGCCAAAGATACTGCCGGACGGATCCGTAGATTACTGGTCCATGTACAGTGTACAGTCGGTTCAGAAGGATCAGGTCATTGCGATATATCATCCGGCTGTAAAGGGAACAGATGGAATCGGAGTTTCCGGAAAACCGATTGCCGCAAGGGTTGCCAGAGAACAGGGAACACTTCGCGGAACCGGTTTTGGACGAAGTGAGGATTACCTTACCTATTTTTCGCTGATGGATGGGAAGATTGATATTGAGAATGATAAGATCAGGATCCAGCCAATCTATGAGGTGAGCGGAGATGCGAATCTTACTACCGGAAGCATAGATTTTACAGGAGATATTGTGATCCACGGCAGTGTGGAATCCGGAGTTACGATCAAGGCAACCGGAAGTATCACGATTGATGGAAACGTGGAAGCCTGTAATCTGGAAGCCGGTAAGGATATCATTTTAAGAAGTGGAATGGTCGGAGGGAACAAGGCACATGTCAGAACCAAAGGAAATCTGTATGCAAAGTTTATTGAGTATACAGTCATCCAGGTAGAGGGAGATATGGAGGCAGACGTATTGCTCAACTGCACAGTTGCGTGCAGAGGATCTATTCTGATCCAGGGCAGAACAGCGAAGATCATCGGTGGAGATGTCAGCGCAGTCAAGGGAATCAGGGCTACCACGATCGGAAATGAAGCGGAGATGCGGACAGCTGTTTCTGTTGGGGTAGGCACGGATTGCATAGCAAGGCTGAACCTGCTGAAGAAGAAGTTAGAAATCACCAAAATGGAAATTGACAAGATCGAACAGGGACTTGCCAAGTTTGAAGAGATGGAGAAGGAGCGTGGCGTCAGCTATCGGGAAGATCCGCGAAGAGTGGCGCTTCTGCGTACCAGAATCCAGAATATGGCGACACTCGCAGGGGATGAGGGTGAAGTGAAGCGGCTTGAGCATATGATCTCAGATGGAGCAAATGCAACGGTCTGTGTGACAAGAGATGTATTCCCTGGGGTATCCATAGCGATCAGGGATCAGATTTTAAATGTAAAAAACAATGCAAAGTGCGTAGAGTTCTATCATCTGAACGGAAAAATCTGCACGAGAACAGCAGAGGATTAACGGACAGTAACATGCAAAGGATTAAGAAATAAAAAAGAGCAGGATAGCATTTCAGGGGAAACAGGTTACAACCATAATTTTCCTGAAATGCTATTTTTATATTTCATATTATTGACGAAAAACTACTTTATTTTAATGGAAATTTCATAATTTGACATTGAAAGTGAATTCTTCCTATATTATAATCAATCAGTGAGAGAGAAATGATCAGTCAGTACAGGAAAGGTACGGAAATTAAGATGATAAATTTTGAAGAAGAATTGAAAAACTTTAAACCAAGTCTGGAAGTGGAAGAGGCAGAGCAGGCAATCTATAATCATGAGCTGACAGACATGACGGATGTTATGCAGGAAATGCTGCAGGAATTAAAGCAGCAGAACAGATAACAGGTAGATCACATGCACAGTGGCATGACAGATAGAGAGGTTTTTCATGAGATGTTATAATTGCGGTGCAGAACTTGGCAAGGGAGATAACTGCCAGAACTGCGGAACGAATGTAAAAGTATACAAAAAGATTTTGATGGCATCTAATGCCTATTACAATGATGCATTGGAGAAAGCCGGTGTCAGGGATTTGTCAGGGGCAATTGAGAGCCTGAAAATCAGTCTGCGTTTTAATAAATTAAATATTGATGCAAGAAATTTGCTTGGATTGATCTACTACGAGATGGGAGAAGTGGTGACTGCCCTCACGGAGTGGGTGATCAGTAAGAATTATCAGCCGAAGGATAATCTTGCGAGCAGGTACTTAGATGAAGTGCAGAAGAATCAGGCAAGACTGGATTCTGTCAATCAGACGATCAAGAAATACAATCAGGCATTGCTTTACTGCAAGCAGAACAGCCGTGATCTTGCAATCATTCAGTTGAAAAAAGTATTGTCGCTGAATCCAAAGCTGGTGAGTGGACATCAGCTTCTGGCGCTTTTATATATTCAGGAAGGACGCTATGATCTTGCGAAGAAATCACTGCGGAATGCCGGAAAAATTGATGCCAATAATACTGTGACACTGCGCTATCTGAAAGAAGCCAATGCAGCCTTAAGAGAGCAGAATCCGAGCAAGAAGCAGAAGAATGATGAACTCATTTCCTATCAGAGTGGCAATGAGACAATCATCCAGCCAAAATATCTGAAGGACAATTCTGCAGTCGGTACGATCATTAACATGGTGATCGGAATCGCAATCGGAATTGCAATCACCTGTTTCCTTGTGGTTCCTGGCGTGAGAAGAACCGTGATGAACAATACGAAAGCAGAAGTGCTGGATGCAAATAATACGATTTCTTCCAAGAATCAGACGATCACAAGCCTGCAGAGTCAGGTGGATGACCTTACCAGTCAGATCACGGATGCGAAGAACAGCGAGGAAGAATCTGCCAACAAACTGGAAAGCTATGACAAACTTCTGACTGCATATGAGACATACACCACAGGAGACATTGAGAAGGCAGGAGATGCATTGAGCAGTGTCAATGTGGATGACCTGAGTGCAGATGCAAAGAGTATTTATGATACCATCAATGCACAGGTGAATGCCGAATACATGGCTGCATTATATAAGGAAGGTTATGATGCATATTCCGGCAAAAAGTATGATGATGCCGTGAGTGCACTTTCCAAAGTCGTCGAGATGGATGAAAACTATGAGAATGGAAATGCACTGTACTATCTTGCACAGGCATACCGCAAGAACGAGGATATGGAAAATGCCAAAATCTATTATCAGAAAGTGGTAGAATTGTATCCAAATACAGAGCGCGCTGCAAACTCACAGAACTATCTGGATCAGAGTGAGACAGACACCGCCCGTTAATAAAAAGACAAACTGATATTAAAAAGTACGAAGGAGATCGAACCGGAAATTCCGGGGAGACTCCTTCTTTTTTTATTCATGACAATAAAATGTCTGCGGAGCGAGCATTCTATTGTTGAAAATCATAAGCAGAATGGAAAGAGAGGAACAAGAGCATGAAAAGCCAGTATATTATGGAAAAAGGATGTTTAGTTGTCTATGTGCCGCGTGAGTTAGACCATCATCAGGCAAACCGCATCCGCACGGAGACAGATCTTCTGATCGACACCTACCATGTCAGACATCTTGTGTTTGATTTTACAGAGACAGAGTTTATGGACAGCTCCGGGATTGGGGTGATCATCGGGCGGTGCAAAAACTTAGGCTATTCCGGTGGGGATGTGAGTGCGTGCCATCTGAACGAGCGCGTGGACAAGATATTTACCGTATCCGGGTTGAAAAAAATCATTCAGGTAAAAGAATAGGAGATAGTGGAGGAAGTAAAAATGAGCAGTCAGAACGAGATGAAACTGATATTTGATGCCAGGTCGGTGAATGAGAGTTTCGCCAGGGTGGCGGTGGCGGCATTTATAGCAGAATTAAACCCAACGTTAGACGAGATTGCGGATATCAAGACGGCCGTGTCCGAAGCGGTGACGAATGCGATCATTCATGGTTACCATGAACCGGAACAGAAAGTGGAACTCCTGTGTCAGATTTGTGGGGATGAGGTTTCCATCACCGTTTCGGATACAGGAGCAGGCATTGCGGATGTGTCAAAAGCGATGGAACCTTTTTATACGACAAAACCGGAGTTAGAGCGTTCCGGGATGGGATTCTCTTTTATGGAAGCGTTTATGGACAGGCTTGAGGTAGTATCCGAGCCGGGAAAAGGGACAAGCGTACATATGGTAAGAAGACTGGGAAATCAGGAAGGCTAGCCTATGGTGCGACAGGCGGAACTGATCAGACAGGCACAGGATGGGGATAAAAAAGCCAGGGACAAAGTCGTTTCGGACAACCTTGGATTGGTGCACGCAATTGTCCGCAGATTTGAAAAAAGAGGGCATGACAGGGAGGAACTGTTTCAGATTGGATGTATCGGGCTGATCAAGGCGATCGATCATTTTGATCTGTCGTTAAACCTTGCATTTTCCACTTATGCAGTGCCTATGATCACAGGGGAGATACGGCGTTTCCTGCGTGACGATGGCATGGTGAAAGTGAGCAGGAGTTTAAAAGAAAATGGATACAAAATCAGCAGGGCAAAAGAAGTTCTCACAACAGAGCTTGGGAGAGATCCGAGTCTTTTGGAGCTATCTGCCATGACAGAACTTGGCACAGAGGAGATCGTGATGGCATTGGACGCTAACCGTGGGGTGGAGTCCATTTACCAGCCGGTCTGCGGCTCAGACGGAGATGAACTTTTACTCATTGACCAGATTGGAGATCAGAGCGATGTCTATGAGGAGCCGGAGAAGGAGGCTGTTTTAAACAAAATGGTGATCAGGCAGCTGATGGATACGCTCGACGAGACAGAACAGCAGATCATCCGGCTGCGGTATTTTGAAAATAAAACGCAGTGCGAGGTGGCAGGAATACTTGCAGTGACACAGGTGCAGATCAGCCGGAATGAGCGTAAAATCCTTGCAAAACTCCGGGCAAAACTGGAGTTATAACGTCATTTGCCGGAAAGAAAATCTTGAAGAGCGAAACCATCAATGATATAGTGAAAGGAGGAAACTCAAACAATAACCGGCAGTGATAGCAGACTGACAGAGCGTCAGGAGAGAGGGAGTACAAGAGCAGATGAATGGAACACAGATCAGTGATACACAGAGGAATAACAGAACCGCATTGACAGGGCATACCATAGAAGCGTTGATCGTGGTCGTCTTTTATGCGTGCAGATTTATCAGGGGAGAGCGGAGTCTTGGATATTTTCTGGTGATCACGGCATTGGCACTGATCCCAGTCATACTGGGACAGTTTTTCTTTTTCAAGGACAGAGAGACAGGTATGATCAAACACACGGTAGGAATCGGATTTGCCATTACGTATTCCTTCATGGTGCTGACGACCGAGGAAGCGAACATTTATGTGCTTGTCATACCGATGATTTTACTTGTAAGTGTATTTAATGATGTAAAATTTTCCGTGCAGATCAATATAGGAACGGTTATCTTAAGCCTGATCATGACGATTGGTGGAGCTTTTACCGGAAAGTTCGGTTATCAGGGCAGCGATGAGGCAATCGTGCAGGTGACAGCCATGATACTTGTCGCAGTGTATTCTATCTATGCAGCGCAGACATCGAATGCAAACAATCAGCAGAAAATGGAGAATATTAAGGAAGCGCAGAGCAAGACAGAACTTTTGCTGTCCGATATTTCCAATATGTCACAACAGATGCAGAGTGGAATGGAAGATATCTATGGAAAAGTTGAGAACCTCAACAGTGCTTCTAAATTGACCAAAGATGCAATGTCAGAGGTTGGCAGTGGTACGACGGAAACCGCAAACGCTGTGCAGACACAGATGCAGCAGACAGAAGCAATCCAGCAGAAAGTTGAGATGGTCAGCAGTGTTGCGGAACGCATTAACCAGAGTATGCAGCAGACTTTGCAGGTACTTGAGAGCGCAGGAAAAGATATGGATGTGCTCGTATCACAGGTAGATCATTCCGTAGAAAAAGGTGACAGCGTTGCAGGACAGCTAGAGACATTAGACAAATACATTGAAGAGATGCATTCCATCGTGGAACTGATCTCCGGTATTACCTCGCAGACAAGCCTTTTAGCTTTAAACGCAAGTATTGAGGCAGCAAGAGCGGGTGAGGCCGGAAGAGGATTCTCTGTTGTTGCGACAGAGATTTCCGGTATGGCAACACAGACCAAAGAGGCAACGGTACATATTACAGAGCTGATCGAGAATATTTCCAATGCGATCAGCGAGGTGGTTTCGGTGGTGCGCGAGATGATCGGTGCAATTAATGAGGAAAAGCAGTCCACTGAGAATACTGCCAATAATTTTTCGGATATCCAGAGCAATACGCTTGATATCCAAAGCAACATGGAGCAGTTAAACAGCAATATTGAGGAATTGAAAACTGCAAATGAACAGATCGTGCATTCGATTGAAACAATCTCGGCAATCTCAGAGGAGGTATCTGCACACGCAAATGAGACAATGAGTGCACAGGAAGATAATTCGGATGTACTGAACAAGATCACGGATCGTATGCAGCAGTTGATCGAACTTACAAAGCAGGAGGCATAATAACGTGAAAGCTTACGATAATTATATTTTTGATTTATATGGAACGCTGGTTGATATCCATACCGAGGAGAATGATCCTCTGGTATGGAAAAAGCTGGCGCTTTTTTATGGCTATTATGACGCCGATTATTCATCGGAAGAATTAAAAGAAAGATATGCTGCAATCATTGCAGGCGAGGAGTCTAAGATGAAATCTGAGAAAAAAGATGATGCTCATGAAGCACATCCGGAAGTTCAGATTGAAGAGGTCTTTCAGAAGCTTTTTGAGGAAAAAGGCGTGAAGGCAGATCCTACACTTGCCGTTCATGCAGGGCAGTTCTTCCGGATCCTCTCTACCGATTATGTAAAACTCTATGATGGAGTGATAGATTTGTTAGAAGCATTAAAAAAGAAGGGCAAAAAGATTTATCTGCTTTCGAATGCACAGCGCATTTTTACAGAGTATGAGATGCACACGCTTGGAATAGCAAAGTACTTTGACGATATTTTTATCTCTTCAACCTGTGGGGTAAAAAAACCGGACAGCAGATTTTTTCAATTATTGATTAATAAATATAATCTTGATATAACAAAAAGCGTCATGATTGGAAACGATGGCATAAGCGATATCGCAGGAGCGAAGAGTGTCGGACTCGATACCTTTTATATTCATTCGAACATTTCTCCAAAGCTGCCGGAAGAGACCGTCATATTACCGGATGGCACTGAAAAAAAACGGAAGGTCATGCCGGATGCAGACTTTGTGTTAGATGGAATGGACATGGAGAGAGTCAGGGAGCTGCTGCTCGGAGAATAAGAGGAGATTATCAGCGCAGATTACCTTCCATCCACAGTTCACAATTTCTTCACAAAATATTAGCACTCACATCTTGACAGTGCTAACAACTCGTGATATAACATACTCGTAACAAAGGAAAACCACTGCGAAAGAAATTTCGTAACTGACAGAAGACGTTCCAGCCAGCAAGGTGGGAAGGTCTTTTCTTTCCATCAGAAAGTTTTTCAGAAGGTTTTTCTTTTTCACATAGATCACAGAGATAAATACGAGGGAGGTAAGCGTATGAACATTCAGAAATTTACTCAGAAATCAGTAGAAGCCATTAACGATTGTGAAAAGCTCGCCTATGAATATGGAAATCAGGAGATCGAGCAGGAACACCTTTTAGTCGCCCTGTTACGTCAGGAGGATGGACTGATTCCAAAATTAATAGAGAAAATGGAGATCCAGAAAGAACATTTTGTGGATAACGCAGAGCGCCATTTAGCTGCCCGTGTAAAAGTATCCGGCGGACAGGTTTATGTAGGACAGGATCTGAATAAGGTACTTGTCCATGCAGAGGATGAGGCAAAAGCAATGGGAGACGAATATGTTTCCGTGGAACATTTGTTTTTATGCCTGATCAAATATCCGAATAAGGCAATGAAGGAAATCTTCAAGGAGTATGGAATTACCCGTGAACGGTTTTTGCAGGCGTTGTCAACGGTAAGAGGAAACCAGAGAGTAGTATCCGATAACCCGGAGGCAACTTATGATACATTGGAAAAATACGGATACGATATGGTAGAGCGTGCGAGAAACCAGAAGCTTGATCCGGTGATCG